>Ga0172367_10006494_pt1 | contig 13717 bp, 6 predicted proteins | sample Lak10m_FD_114542 | JGI IMG/M metagenome (GOLD analysis project Ga0172367, IMG submission 114542) | Freshwater microbial communities from Kabuno Bay, South-Kivu, Congo - kab_022012_10m | ecosystem: Environmental > Aquatic > Freshwater > Lake | place: Democratic Republic of the Congo: South-Kivu... | reverse complement strand
CTCGACGTTCGGTTGGGCTGCCCGGGCGAGCACCTCGCCGCTGGTAACGAACGGGTAGCCAATGCACATTACGCCACCGGAGTCGGACTCGTGATGCTTGGTCTGCAAGATTTTGCGCGCAATGGCCGAGCGCGTGAGGGTGATCAATCCCTCACTTCTCGTGTCAAACGGGGTAGCTTCTTCGATAACTTCATTCGTCGCGCAGGCCACTGGATGGAAGATCAGTTCAATGATAAGCCCAACAAGCGCAATCCGAACAAAAAAAATCGATCAAACGACTTTAACAATAATTAAACATAAAAAATAACAAATAAATATGAATCAAATATCCTTTCAATCCCCCTCTTCAGGAAATCTAGTTTTTGACCTGCCTTCTGCCCGGCCAAACATCATCAAAGTCATCGGGGTGGGCGGTGCCGGTGGAAATGCCGTCAACCACATGTTCCAAACAGGCATTCATGAGGTGGATTTCTTGTTGTGCAATACCGACTACCAGGCGCTCGAGCGCAGCCAGGTGAGCATGCGCCTGCAGTTGGGGCCCAACCTTACAGCGGGTCGTGGAGCGGGCAATCGTCCGGAGGTTGGACGTGAAGCCGCCATTGAAACACTCGATGATTTGCGGGCGCACCTGGGCGAAGATACCCGAATGGTGTTCATTACGGCAGGTTTAGGCGGTGGAACAGGGACCGGAGCAGCACCCGTAATTGCCCGTTTGTGCCGCGAACTCGACATCCTCACCGTGGGGATCGTGACGCTGCCATTTTCCTTCGAAGGGAAGAAGCGATTGAACCAAGCGGCTGAAGGTCTTGAGCAATTGCGGGAACACTGCGACACCACCTTGGTCATCAGCAACGATAAAGTAAGAGAGGTTTATGGTAACCTCGCCTTTGATCAGGCTTTTGCTCGTGCCGACGATGTTTTGGCGACAGCGGCCAAGGGTATTGCCGAAATCATCACCATCGAGGGCCATGTCAACGTGGACTTTTCTGATGTCAATACTGTGCTCCGAAACAGCGGAAAGGCGGTTATGGGAAGCGGATTGGGAAGGGGCGACGAAAGGGCCATCGCGGCAATCAAAGAGGCGCTCAGTTCACCTTTGCTGAGCGACAACGACATCAACGGCGCGAGCAGCATACTGCTCAACATCAGTTCGGGCGAGCAAACCATCACGCTCGATGAAATCGGAGAAATCAATGATTTTATACAGTCGGCCGCTGGTTCCGACACAAATATTATCTGGGGTAATTGCACCGATACCCAATTGGGCGACGCTGTTCGGGTAACGGTCATTGCCACCGGTTTCGTGGGTGGCCCAACAGAGGCAACACGTCGAACATTGGATGCGGCCTCGGATTCAATTTTGGCCCCGTCTTCATATTCGGCCCCGGCTTCGGCTTCATATTCGGCTTCGGCCCCGGATTCAATTTCGGCTTCGGCCCCGGATTCAATTTCGGCCCCGGAATTGGCCTCGGTAGGCAGACCAATCACGGGGAGCATGGAGAAGCCGATAGAACCAAAGGGTCTGCAACAACCCGAATTGGAGTCGGGTGCACGATTGGAAATCCGTGATGGAAAACAGACTTTGGTGCATACCCTTGATGCACAAAAGTCCCAGACCGCACCAACTGCTTCTGAGCCTCAGTCCGAACAAACAGCTTCCGAGCCCCAGTCTGCTGCCGATCCTCAGACCGCACCAACTGCTGCCGAGCCAAAATCGCTCCGTGCGCATCTTTTTGGTGATCGTTCACCCAGCCAAGCAATTTTGGACCTTTTCGGCGGTGCTTCGAAAAAAGATAACGATAAAGCCTCCTCAGCAGAGCCTTTGAACGAAGTTACGGCACCAATGATTCAAGATTCAAGGCCAACTGAGCAGCCAACCTACGCTACACCAAGCCTTATGGCCACGCCACCCAGCATGGCCACGCCACCAAACATGGCCACGCCACCCAACATGGCCACGCCACCCAGCATGGTCACGCCACCACCCAGCATGGCCACGCCACCCAGCATGGCCACGCCACCCCCCATCGCCCAACCCGCGCATGAAGATGTGCTCGGACGGTCCGAACGCCGGCGTCAAACCTTGCGTGGACTCAGTTTCCGCGGCCACGATGCTTCAGGACCCGGGGAGGTACGCCACGAACCTGCCTTTATGCGCAAAGGAGTACAATTATCGACCGTTGAGCCGAGCGACGCCCTGCCCATTAGCCGCTTCACCTTAGGAGAAACACCCGATCAGCGTCCCGAAATCCGTGAAAACAACGCCTTCTTGCACAACAACGTCGATTAACCGCACAAAGCTCAAGTCGAATTTTCCGTGTTTTTCAGCTGCTCAGTAGCCTTCGTTCACAACCGCCCAAAGACATCAGTTATTTGCGTCAACTATTGGGCACCTCCGAACGAACCATCTATCGCTACTTCGACCTGCTAAAAAAGGCCGGATTTGATGTGCGCGTCGATTCCGAAGGACGCTACACCCTCATGGGTAGTGACCTGGCACCTTACTTGATGCTTTCTGAAGAGGAGGCTGCCTTCCTCACCAAGATATTAGACCAATCGCCAGCGGGCGACCCCATGGCGGAGACCATTCGCACCAAACTCGGACTCATTGGCAAGACAGCCAGCGCAGCCGAGTGGGTGCACCACAGCAAAATCGCTCGGTTCATACAGATTCTGACCCTATCGTTGACGGAAAAACGCCAGGTAGTTCTTAAACTGTATCATTCAGCGAGTAGTGGCACCATCAGCAATCGCTTGGTGGAACCCGTGGCGTTCACCGACCATTATCAAGCCATTTCGGCCTATGAGCCATCAACAGGGGCCAATAAGTACTTCAACATCGAACGAATGGAAGATATTGAACTCCTCGACGCCCCCCAATGCCACGATTCAGCCCATGAATTCCGCTGTCCTGATGTGTTCGGATTTGCTTTCACCAAACCGGCCAAGAAAATTCACATCAATATGGCACGCGCGCCCATGTTGTACCTCCGAAGACACTTTCCAATGGCCCGACCATTCATCACGGAAGCAGGTGAGACAGGTCGCTATGAAATACAAGTGCCTGTTGGTAGCTATTTGGCACCGGCCGGCCTATTCAGACTTTTTCCTCATCAAATCGAAGCACTGGGTGATCCCGGATTTCGCCGCTACCTCAAGCGGGATCAATTGAAAAGGAACGACGGGGAGTAGAAAATTCAATTCAGGCGGGTACAATACACCGGAAGGTTAGGTTGATGCGGGGTTCACGAACACGCAACGCTTTAGGCAGCGCATGCTTATATTCACTTTGAACGCCTGCCTTCATCAAAAGCAAACTGCCCGAAGACAACCATAAATCGGTATGCTCATCCAAACTTTGGATGTCCATACGAGCACAAACTGGCTTAGAACGGCGACGAAATGAAAACCTTCGCTCTACACCTAAACTGAGCGAAGCGATCACCGGAGCTTCGCCCAACGACGGTTCATTGTCGGAATGCCAACCCATATAATCACGTCCATCGCGGTATAAGTTCAACAACACGCTGTTGAAAGGACGTTCGAATTCAGATTCGATTCTCAAACGCAGTTCGGCCAAGCTCGGTAGCCAGGGCAGGGGCTGATTCAGCAATCCCGCATACGTATAGCGTGCCTCTGGGTCGCCATACCAAGCTGTCAACCTAGGCTGCAAAACCCACTTTCCCATCATGCGTATGCGTTCCTGCTGCCAGGGAACATCATATTGTAGCGACCGAAAGAGCACAGCGGCCTCATCAGGCCGAATAAAATGCTCGTGGTACACGAGCTGGTCATTCAAAAAATAAAGAGGGGTCGGCACTACCAATTCAAATCAACAGCAATAAAACCCCTATGCGCCATGAATGTTCAAGTTGGAGACTTACTTAGTCAAAATCCTCGTGCATTCCCTATTTTTGTCGAACAAGCCATCCCCAGCATTGCTTTTGTCGAACAAACCATCCCCAGCATTGCTTTTGTCGAAACAGCCATCCCTATCATTGCGAACAATAGGCCCACATAAAGCACTTCTGATCATCTTATCGATCAGCTTAATAATTTCTACAGGCTGTGCGGTTCGACGGACACTACCCCCTTCACAGCCAGATCAAGCAGAAAGTTCAACAGAATTTCACCCAACTTCCGAATCCGCAGCAGAAGACAGCGAAGATTTCAAAGGGCGCAGAGCAGAGGCCCGGCAGCGACGTTGGGTCGACTCAGTCTACGCCCTGTTGAACGACACCACCCGCATCACCCAGTTGTTTATGCCCGCGGTGTATGCCGATTCAACCCAACCCAGCGAGCAGTGGCTTCAAAATTTTCATCGGTGGCAGCCAGGTGGGCTGATCCTCATGAAAAGCAGTCCAAGCAAGGCGCACCAAGTCCTCCAAGCGCTGCAGAGGCAATCGCGTGTGCCGCTGCTCACCTCCATCGATGCCGAGTGGGGCCTATCCATGCGCATCGATTCCACCCCGATTTATCCCTTTCAAATGACCCTGGGGGCTATATCCAATCTGCAACTCATCGAACAAATGGGGAGGAACATTGGGGAAGAAATGAAACAACTGGGCCTAAACCTCAGCTTTTCGCCGGTAGTCGATATCAACAACAACATCAACAACCCGGTAATTGGATTTCGATCATTCGGGTCAAGAGCCGAAGAGGTCAGTCGACGCGCTGAAGCCTACGCCAAAGGACTTCAGCAATCAGGGGTTTTAGCGTGTGCCAAGCACTTCCCCGGCCACGGCGATACCCATACCGATTCCCATCACGATCTCCCACAGCTAACATTCAATAAAGCGCGCCTAGACAGCCTCGAACTCGTGCCGTTCCGGCGCCTCATCCAATCGGGAGTGGACGCCGTAATGACGGCCCACCTGGCCATGCCCGGATGGACAGGCGATTCCGTGCGTCCGGCATCCCTGAGCCGAAGCATTGTACATGATGCACTGCGGATCGAGGAGGGATTTAATCAACTCATCATCACCGATGCGCTCAACATGAAAGGTGTTTCAGCCGGGTGGATGCCTGGGCGCCTTGAGGTGGAGGCCCTCAAAGCCGGAAACGACATCCTGTTGTTCACGACAGAACTACAGAAGGCACACGATTCCATTCGAGCGGCCATCGACAGGGGAGAACTCACCCACCAAGAAATCGAACAGAAAGTCAAGCGAATCCTGAAGGCAAAATTTAAGGTGATTCCTGTTCCAAGCGATCACGTCATGAGCACAGGACGTTCGGCGAATCTGCAGCAGGCTGTTTACCGCCAAGCCGTCACGCTTTTGCATGATCCCCAAGCGAAAATACCCATGTCCGGTGCCCAGATGCGGGGCGGGCTGCACATCGGAGTCGGAACAGCCCAAGCCGTAGAAGACATCTACAAACACATCGGCGTCTATGCCCTTATGCCATCCATTCGGGTCGACCCCTTAGCTAAAAACCCCTTTCAGCATTTGAGCGACAGTTTACTCGCCACAATCCAGTTTGCGGTGGTTTCCTGGCATCCAAGCAGCCAACGGCCACCCTACGGAATGAGCGATACCCTCATCAATACACTGAGGCGCAGACTCAACAGCACTCCCCGTATCGATGTTGTTTGTGGCAGCCCCTATCTCATCAGACGTCTGCTTCCCACAACAGAGAAAGACGTATTGATGTGTGCGTATGAAGAAAAACCACTGGCACGACGAGCAGCGGTGGAGGCCCTTTTCGGAGCACAGGCTGTGGGCGGACAACTTCCTGTTGACCTATCCCCCGAGTGGCCTGCAGGCACCGGATTGAAAAGAGAGGCGCAATACAACTTAGTCCATGAAAACGGAACGAGCAGTGGGCTCACCCCAGCGATTCAAGCCCGAATCGACAGCATCATCGATCAGGCCATAAAAAAGGCTGCCATGCCCGGTGCCCAAATCATGGTCGCACACCGGCGAAAAATCATTTTCAACCAAACCTACGGCCATACCGATACCACCAAACGGACCCCCGTCACCACGGCTACCCGCTATGACTTGGCTTCCCTCACCAAAATACTGGCGACTGCGCCCGCTTTGATGATGCTCACCGATAGCCAACGCCTCCATCCCAGTGCAACAGTAGGCCAATACCTACCCGAATGTGCAGCGCATCCGATCGGACAACTACAACTAGCGCAACTGATGACCCATCAGGCGGGATTAAAACCTTATGTGGATTTTTGGCGACAAACATTTAAGAACGACCAGCCCGATCCCTATTGGTATCCCCATAAAGACAGCACGAACAGCATTCTGCTTCCCGTTTCTGCCAACCTAAGCATCCGACCCGAAATTCGCGATAGCCTTTGGCAGTGGATCCTCCAAACGCCAGTAGAAAAGCCAGGACGGTATGTATACAGCGACCTCGGTCCCATCATCCTATGGAAGATCATTGAGCGGATCACAGCCCAATCACCTGCTCAGTTCCTCAGACAAAACTATTACACAACAACGGGAACCGTCGCATTGGGCTATTCGGCCGATTCCGTCATCCCCATTTCATACACAGCACCCACCGAGCGCGACAACAGTTTCCGAAAGGAGCTCATCCGAGGCACTGTCCACGACCCAACCGCCGCCCTCGTAGGTGGTGTTTCAGGCCATGCCGGTCTTTTCGGAAATGCAGCGGATGTCATGCGGTTGTTGATCCCCTTTAATCCACCGCAACACAACAAATACTTTGTGCACGGCGCTCAGGGCGACCAAATATCCTCCTTCACGGCACCCCCATTTAAGCCAGCATGGAGCTTTAAGCCAGCATGGAGCCCTTCCACCCTTCAACTCTATACCCAGTCGCATTACCCAGGAAACCGAAGGGGACTGATGTTCGACAAGCCACAGTCACCCCCCGCACCTGATGGCAACACCGCCCCCAGTGCTTCCCCCTCAAGTTTTGGCCACTCCGGCTTCACAGGTACCTACTGCTGGATTGATCCAGAACGCGACCTCATCTACATATTCCTGTCGAACCGGGTGCACCCCGACGCTCAGCCCAATACCCTCGCCCGCTTGGGCACCCGAACCCAGATCCTGGAGATCATCCTACAAGCCATCGACGCCTATTCCCATGAGTTATCCGATTTTTAAACTGATCTCTTTAAGAGATTCTTTGATTTCATCTATGCTGGGATGCGCATGCAGATACTCAATTTCTTCAGTAAAATCCACGTCCTCAAAATACATCAGTTGCGCACGAAACTGCTTCTCAGAAAATAGGTTCCCAAATATACTATTGGCCATTTCAACGATGTCTTCAAAAGAATGACTGTGCTTGAGAATGAAAAACAAGTCCACATAATCTTTCCATTTCGATCTTCTTCCCAATGCATAGGCTTTCATTGCCCCGAGTTGAAGTAAGTCAGGCATATTCATGTATCCTTCGATATTCTGGTTTGCAATGACGGGAAATGGGTATTGAAAAAAGGTGAACTTAACACCATTAACGATGAGATTCAATTGCTCCTCAACTCTTCTTGTCACCAAAGTGGTTAATTTTTCGGCACTAAATGAGTCCAGAATATTTTTCGACCTTATTGTTCGCTCTGTAAACAAATCAAAATCAATAGACCTTCTATGTCCGATTTGCAGGGCAATAGCTGTGCCCCCCACCATATAAAAGCTTCGTTTGAAGTTTTTTAGTAGAGGAAGCAAATCTAGTTGCGCCTGATTTAAAACCTTATAATGCAACACGCTTGAAATATTCTGAGAAGAAATGGTAGATTTCGGGGTATAAGTTTCGCGCTTTTCGGTCATTCATCCCTTCAAAAACATGTTTGGCTTTTTTCAACCCCCAAATGGCAAACAATTCCCTAATGGTGTTTAAATCGCAGTAATTAATAACATTTTCCAAAAGCAATTCATCGCTGATGCTGGTTTTCTTGTTCTCCGGCGTATACCAAAACAAATGTTTGTTTCTTTCAATAAAATCAATCACGGGCTTTTCCCGCTTCGACGCTGAGTCCATAGCCGTACAAACGAAATAACCCACTAAATTAGCAAAAAAATCAAATGATAGGGGAGCAAAGCGAGCAAAACACCTAGGCCACAAACCGCCAAATGACTTTCGTCATCACCACCTGGCGCAGGGGTAGGAAGCGCCGCTCCTCGCCCTGCCCATCGCCCCGCCAAACCTGATTCACAATCAGGAACACATCAGCCCCCACGAACGGGATGTACTGGAACCGAAAATTCAGATTCAACTCATCCTGTGCCGAATTCCATTGCGTGAGCAAAGAACCAAAGCAACGCGCATTGAGGGCATAGCCGATTCTACTGCCCACAAGGGTGGTCGACCAGCCACCGGCTTCGGTCTGAATATCGTTGAGCTCAAGCCTGAGGCTCATTTGAGCGTGTCGGTTGCCCCGCCACCATACCTCGGTTTGGTGCTGAACAGAGCGCCCATCAAAATAGCCCCCCCACTGAAGACGGCTGTCGACCGCCAGCCGGCGACCCCTAAAAGACGAAATCCGCGCACTATTTTGCCGCCACCAATACAGACCCGGCGCAAATTGAAGGGTAGGGACCGGGCTGAAGCCTACGCGAAGACCCTCGGCTACAACAGAGTGCCCCACGCTGATTCGATCGCCCTTGCGCGTGTCCAGTCCGAGCCATTGAAAAGTGTAGCTAAACGACTGAATCGAGCCATCATCATCGTTTTGTGTATGCGATACCGATACCGGTTTGATGTCGAGTTGACGGATGAACGAAAACCGCCCACCCGGTCGAGGCTTCAAAGTCACATCCAGAAACTGTTCGCGGAAAGCCTGACGGAGCATGATGCCCACTTGCGGGTCGAAAAGCGAATCAGCCCTTTGAGCCGAGGCAAACACAGAAAAGCGGTCATTGGGATAGCTCAAAAAGCAGCGCCAGGCCAAAGCACCCGGCTGAAAACCCGCCGAGCGGTCATAGGTATGCAGCAGGGCACCGCCTATATCAAGATTGCGTCGCCCCCACAGTTTAGAGGTGCTCCAACGCCCGTTGATGCCCGCCGTGGCATGGAAATCGCGCCCACTGATGCGTTGCACGCTCATCGCCCCAATTGAGCTTTGTTGCCCCACATCTTGTCGCCATGAAACAGCAGAAAAATTCTCCCCGCTGTTTGCTCCAACACCATCCGCACCCGTTTGCAGGCTCATAAAGCCCAAGGTACGGTCGGTTTCCTTGCCCAGAACCCGAACCCCACCCAAAATCGGAACCTGCTCACGCCGATCGTTGAGTCCGATGCGGCGTGTGTAGAACGGGATGACCCGATTCCCTCCAAATCCAAAGTTAAAATAATCGTCACCTTCTAGGAAAAAATCACGGAGTTCAGGAAAAAAAAGCGGAAAACGCGTCAAATTCACCTGCTGCTGGTCGGCCTCCACCTGGGCAAAATCCGTGTTCAAGGTGAGGTTCATGCGGTAAGCGGGCGTAATGAGGTAGTTCGCTTCACCGCCCAAGCGGGTCAGTGTAGAAGGTCCTGAGGGTTCATTTTGTAGGCCGCCGAGGGCATACGGACGCACATCCAAGAAGCTCCGCTCCGTAATACCACGCAGTCCGTGCAAGGTTCCAGCCACCACCAACTGTTCGATGCGCATGTCGCGGCTCCACCCTTGCCAGCGCACCTGCTCCCGCTTTCGCCGGATGTTGCGTTCAAAATTAATGCCCCATACCGGTTCAGGATGACCGGTAGGGTAGCGCAGCGTATTGAGTGGGATCACCCATTCCGAGCTCCATCCCTCACTACTCAGCTGCGTTCGGACGTCCCAAATCCCATTCCAGTACGCATTCACCGATGCGCCGTTGTTGAAAACCTGAAAATCGGCCCGAGCCCCAGCCGGGTTAGTCACCAGCATGATGCCGTTGCGCCGATCGAGGTAGGGGTCAATCACCACAATGAAATGATCATCGAGTCCGTAGTTGAAGTCACGCATCAACTCACGCGCAATCAATAAATCGGGACGAGAATCATAGCACATCACACCGATGTAGAGGTGCTCCTCATCGAATAAAATGCGCACCTCAGTGCGCTCGCTCGCCGGCGCCCCCAAAGTAAGTTCCCTTTGCGTGAAGGAAGTTACCGCCGTACACAAGCCCCAATCAGACTCATTTAAATAGCCATCGATTTGGGGGGCAGCTGAGCATTTTCGGGCGTGAATTTGGGTTGAAGGCAGCGCAGGTTCTTGTTCTGCAAGGCCCAGACGAACCCCGCCATTCGGGCTGATCGCAGCGGTTGTTTGGGACTTAGCCGAAAAAAAAACAAGCCAAAACAAGCATGTTAACAAGTTTTTTTTCGACATATGATGCAAAAATACCCGAAAGCATACGCATTGAGGAAAAATTTTTTTGTAGAATTTAATTTCCTTAGTAGGTTTACAGAAGTTTTTTAAAATTTTATCTCTTGAAAAAGTACCTACTCCTCCTATTGGTTTTGGTGTGTACCCTTTCTGCCCACGCGCAGTTTCGGTTGTTTAACTCCCCACCTCTTTCCACCAACAACGGCTTGTCTGCTGTTACCTTTAATATGGAGGCCAACGTCTCCTTGTTTATCGACACCATTTTTGTTCCATTATACGGAACGGTGGGTGCAACAACCACAGTTGATGTTTGGTATAGAACCACGCCGAACAATGGCGCGCCACCGACAGCGGCCGCACCTGCTTGGACGCAAATCGTGAGCGCAACTGGAACCAGTATTCTGGCTAGTTCAAGCGCAGCCGTCACGCAATTCGCACCCGTTGTCATCCCAGGAGGCTTTTTGCTCAATGCGGGGGATCACTTTGCCTTTGGCTTGGGTCGAACAGGGGGCACGGGAAATATAGCGTACACCAATTTGGTTGCCGGTGCACAGGGTGTCTTTACCGATGGTAACCTCACCATCTACACCGGAGCGAACATCGGCTATGGTGGAACATGGCCAAACTTCACCATAGCATCCCGTCAATTTACCGGGGGAATTAGTTACCGTATGGCTGCCGGATTGGACATTCGTCCTTCAGCACTTGTTTCGCCCGCTGTCTTACAACCGGGTGCAAACCTGTTCACATTCCGATTCCAAAATTCGGCCATGGATCCCATCACCTCGGCGGATTTGGGCCTTCAGGTCAACAACGACCCTCCGATCTTGGTGAACAACCATATATTTTCAAATCTTTCAAACTCAGGAGCAACCGAGGATTATACCTTCACGACGCCCATTAACCTGGTGGCCGGACAAGCCGTACAAATTAAAGTCTGGTCCACCAACGCCAACGGCCTAGGACCGGATGCCAATCCAGGAAACGACACCCTCAACCTCAGCCGCTCGGTGCCGGGTCTGGTGGTGTCTATAGCTTCGGGTAACTGGAGTGATCCGGCCACATGGGATGTTGGGCGGGCCCCCAATGCTTTAGATTCAGTACTTGTTAGTGCGGGTCATACGGTTACTTCCGATCTCGCCAATCAATCATGCACCCGATTAATGGTACAGGGTGTATTTACCTTCGCCTCGGCCCCTGCCGATTTTCGGATTCTTGAAAACCTTCTGGTTGAGGCGGGTGGTTTGGTTAATGTTTTTGCTGGCACCACAGGAAAGATCCTGCGCATAGCGGGTGATATCGTGAACAATGGAAGAATTGATAATTCAGTAGGAACCACAGCCGTGGGAACCTTGAATTTGTTTGGAACTAGTCTTCAAACGGTGAGTGGTTCGGGCACATTTGGGGGCACAGTCACCAGCACGACCACCACCAATTCTGCCTCTGTTATCAATATTTTGGTTATCGAGAATACAGCGCCAGGTTGGCCAAACATCGATTGGCAAATTCCAGGAACCATTCGTTTCAAAGGAGGACTGAACCTTCAAAGGGGTAAAATCAACTTAAACGGAAATACATGGATTATTGGTAACTACACCACCGCACCAACGCTCACCTGCCCAGATACCTGCGGGATCATGAACGGAACCATCGGAAGGTGGTGGCCCACCTCCACAGGTGGAACCACTATAACCGCCGGATTAGTTCCTACGGTAACCACTGGTCTTTATCCGTTTTATTCGCCAACCGGTGCACGCAGACACCTTTGGCTACAAAAAGCAGGAGTTGTTACAGGAAATGTCGCTGGCGAATTGATGGCCACGTTCAGTAGTGGGGCACCGGTTTCAGGTGTGGCTTATGAAGACACCTCGGTTTCATCCTACACAGTAGACACCTACAACGACGATCGGTGGGTGTTCAGCACAACGGGCTCTACCTACGTTCATGCGGGAACGCACTCCATCGCTTTCGCTGCTCCAGGCACATTCAACCCCATCAACAACGGCCACAGAGCCATGTTGTCGGATGGCAGTTTTGTGGGTCGTCACCAGAGCGGGAACGGTCTGCCTCTAGTACAGCGCATCAACCTAACTACGGCGCAACTCACATCCGCGCCTGGTTTTGTGATGGGCTACAACAGCAACCAACTCTGCGCCCCACAAAATCAATTCTCAGAAAATTTCGATACCTATGCAACCGGTTCCATCGTTCCCAATTGCTGGGCACGGCTGATTGTTGCATCTGGAACACAGACCATTAGCACCACTACCCCTGCATCCTCACCCAATAATATGTATCAATACAGCAGCAGCGCAGCCAATCAGTCTTTCGTGATACTTCCTGAAACAGTAAATCTTTCAGGAGGCACGCACAGGATGCGCTTCAAATTGCGTATTGGTGCGGCAGGCACAGGTCGTCTCGAAGTAGGCTACCTCACCAGCATTACAGACGCCAGCACATTCACGGCATTTGAAGTTTTGAGCCCAACCAATACAGCGTATGGTGCAGAGACTTATGTAAACATTCCGGCAGGCATCCCTGCGAATGCACGCATAGCCATCGCCAATCGCGGAGCAACAACTGCGGCGCATTATTGGGATGACTTCATCTTCGAACCCATTCCGGCTTGTCCTAACCCGATGGCAATATCCGTCAATTCGATTACCAGCAGCACCGCTTTAGTGAATTGGACCGGCAACAGTTCGGCCCTTTATTATGAGGTGACACTTCAGGCCCCAGGATCAGGCATTCCAACGGGTACAGGTACTTTGGTAACCTCAGCTTCTTATGGACTCAGTGGATTAAGCCCAAACACAAGCTATGAAATCTATGTGCGCTCTGCATGTGCAGGCGCTTTCTCCAATTGGGAAGGCCCGCGGGTTTTCACTACCACATGTGTTTCAGGCAACATGCCCTACCTCCGCGATTTCAATACCTGGCCCCCATCCTGTTGGGATTTGTCTGGGGGTACGCAAAACGTGGCGCATGCCAACAACGATTATATGTTCGCTAATTTTTGGGGATGGGCGAGCGGAAACTTCGCATTAGCCACAACCGAGCCCATCTCCATTTCGTCGCCGGCGCGTGTTAAGTTCAATTGGTCGCATCTATACAGCACAACGTATCCCAATGACCAAATGATTCTTCAGGCCCAGGTAGTGGGTACAACAACCTGGGACACCTTATTGAATCTGATCGGCCCAAGTTTCACGACCCCTGGAGGGGCCAATACAGCCCCCGCCCCGGCTTCCAATTTCATCCTTGAAACGATAGCATTACCGCCGTCATACGTGGGTCAGGAGGTTATCTTCCGCTTTCGATTCAATTCTGGATTTGGTCCCAATGTCTACATCGACAACTTCATCGTAGAAGAACTGCCCCCTTGCCCTGATCCAACCGCTGGAATTGCCGTCAATATCGGTGTGAATGATG
>Ga0172367_10006490_pt1 | contig 13725 bp, 3 predicted proteins | sample Lak10m_FD_114542 | JGI IMG/M metagenome (GOLD analysis project Ga0172367, IMG submission 114542) | Freshwater microbial communities from Kabuno Bay, South-Kivu, Congo - kab_022012_10m | ecosystem: Environmental > Aquatic > Freshwater > Lake | place: Democratic Republic of the Congo: South-Kivu... | reverse complement strand
TCAAGCACGATGGCGCCTTTGCCAATCTCACCAGTTGCTGTGCCGCCAAGAGAACCGCTTGATCTTAGAAACCCCCAGGACTGTGTTTTTAGCACCGGTTGGATATTATTCTCATACCAGATTGGCTCGCCGTCTTCATCGGTAATAACATTGCTATCTTCATCAAGTAATTCACCATAGTTACCAGTAACAATTCCCCAGGCGTCAGCAACTTGCAACCCACCATCTTCTCGTGAATACTGGCGAAATCGCACATAATCCCCGGCAACAAAAACAGCCATGTCGTCAAATCCAGGTACAGCATCAACAGTAAAGATTGTCTCATCGCCAAGATCCGGCAATGTTACTGGTTCAGCAAGAGAAACAGAGGACTTGACGACAATCTCAGATCCCGACAAAGCACGCTCAACATCAGCTACAAAAGCCTTTGTGTGAATACTATCAGACAAGATAGTCCTGAAATCAGCGTATCCCTCGTCTGTAATGCCATATCCAGTCAGAGCTGAAACATATCCATCCGACTGCAATCTTCCTGTTACTTTTGTGAGCGTGCTCCCTGGATTGATGTAAATATCGCTATCCGGCGCAATTTCCAGTGAAAAATCCGACAACAGCTTTCTGGATGCGTCAACGAATTTGAGATCGCTAGAAGCGCAAATGGTTTCCGATGTCGGAAACAACTCAAGATCGCCGGATAGCGTCTGGATGTAATTGTCTTCGATATGAATATTTCCAGCATTTATTTCGTGGAGATCGAGTAAGCCAGCGGAGCTGGTTTTCAAAAGAGACGATGTTTCTCCGGGATCGCTCGATGCAGTAACGGCGTGAGTGTGGTTTCCAGACGATGAATTTGTCGTAGAGCTAGAAAGCGCACCTGGCGTACTGAGTGAAACTGTCCGGTCTTCCGTCATCAAGCCGCCGCCAGACAAACCATTTCCAGCGTTGATTGTCTTATTCAATCTATCGGCAATGTGAGCGGAACGCGTGCCTTCATCGGATGCCGAGGCGTATTGAGGATGATCATCTGCATCAAGATCATTCAAATCGGAGTGGCTTGTAACACCACCTTCGGTTGTTATGGTTCTCGTGGTTGTAGACCTAACAGCGCTGGATGGCGCATTAATGACAACTGGCTTTTTATTAACCCAGGCGACAGTAACTTCCTGTCCGATGGTCAATTCAAGAGCAGACCCTGTAACCTCGACATTTCTAAACACCGTTGGGGAATTTCCAATCCTGATGGAAACCTTGTCGATATCCACATCGACAACGGTCGCCTTGCGCATTTTTTCATTGGTCAACGTTAACAGGGTGGAGGTATTTTTCACAGGCTGCTCCTCGGTACTCTTCCTGAAACCATCATATCAAAAGATATTCTCTTTTCGGAACCAATCATTTTGTAGGCGATTGTCTCTACAATCACCTGCTTTTCTCCACTCGGAAGAGTGAGATAAAGAATGTCATTTGGTTCTATTCTTGGATCAGCGGCTCCGGTAAAGTTTTCCGTTGACGTATTGGAGCCATAATCCTCGAGGAGAATTTCAGTGTAATTTTCAGCATCTGTAAGTGTGTTGATTTCTCTCATGTTAGCTTGGTGAAATATATTGCCATACCGCGTTATCATTTCGGCATCGTATCTTTCGTGAACTTCAGCGCCTTCGAGTTTCAATCTCGTCACCATTGCGTCCACTTCACTTGTTCCAGATGCAACAGCAAGAGAATACGGAGCAGATGGGTTCACCTCTGTTCTTGTTCTGTAAATGCGTATGTTGCCAGCTGCGTTATCCTGGAAAAAGTATCGCTTTTCGCCAATTAGCTCAGACAATAGCTGGGCGCCGTTTCTACCGTTATCGAAAACATAATTATCTATACGGAGACAGGCTTCCTGCATAGAGACAGAAACAGGTTGGTCGTATGTTCCAGTTATTTGAAAGTAACTACCATCATCGCCAATCAGTTCAGCTTCCATTGGCACGGAAAATGTATGCAGCAACTTGTTCTTAGACCAAATAGAAACAGACCTGAGATAAAAACTCACAGTTACGGGACCAGTAATGTCGTCTGTAAATGGCACAACTTCGCGCAAAACATCACCGGTAAGAAAGCTAAGAGCATTCTCTTCTATTCTTAAAACAGTTCCATTTGCAGGTGTTGTGAGAAATCTGCTGCAAATGTCAATACACAAGGAACCAAGAGATGGAACAGTCATGGTAATGATGAAGTTCTTTTTCTTGATCTTGGTAGTATTCGTAGACGGTGTGATGGACGACGGATAACTCAGTGCTCCCTCGAGGTCAAACACGCCGGCTTTTCTTACAAGACTTTTCGTAATGTCGTAAAGAGATTTATCTGTCTCAGATGTGTAATAGGCGAGCTTGTCCGTTACAACGAAAGGCAGATCGCGATAAACAGAAACAACCTGATCAGCAGAATGCGCAGCGGCGGTTGTGCTGTCTGCACCGCGATCCAACTGGTAAAGCGTAGGTGCAATCACAAACTTTGTTGTTTTATCGAAAATTGTGTAACCTGGATTACTCTCCAGGAGAACCGCAGGTATGGTTACTGTTGTGTACCCAACGATAAAACAGGATGTTCCAGCGCCTTTGCCTTCCGTAGCCACAAGAGCGTAGTTTACATAATAGTTTTCAGTCGAAGAAAGCGCCGCGTCTGGTTCAAGGTGAACAGCATATTGACCACCAACGTCTGTGACTGATCCATATAACTTGAAAGCCATTGACGCATTCTGATTGATCCACTCATCAGTGTCTTCTCGGAAAATATACAATCCGCTTTCAGATATATCTTCAGTAACAAAATAATAACTCTCAGGAGATGGATGGGCATGATTGGAATTTCTCATAATAACAAGCCAGTCAGCGTTTGTTACCTCAACCTTCTCGCCAAAGTCAGCGTACACCCATCCGCCATCCTCGCTTATTCTGTCAGATGAAACAACAGCAGAGCACAGTTTGGTTCCAAGAGGGTTATCCACTGTTACGGGTCCATGCCACAAGGAAACCTCAACGCCATCCTCGGGGTAGTTTACCTTGCCCATGTAAAGCTCAACACCAGTGGCGAATTTGGTTCCAGAAAAACTCAAGGTTTGGATAACATAATTCGTTTCCCTCGAATAAGCAAAGTTCTGAACCGTACCAATGGTTGTGTTCTGAGCGAGTGGTGTTCCGTAGCTATACGAGAATGGACCAACGGCGCTTCCGGATCCGCCGCGCAAGTCGTAACCAATATGTTCCGAATTAACAATAACCGTATCAGATAGGGGAAAACCCGTAATGCTTTTCAGGGGAATGAAATCATCATCGGAGTTAAAGGAATAGCACTCGGAATTCGGCGTGACATTTCTTATGTAGAGCGAGCCTCTTCCGCGCTTTTCTCCTATGTATGGAGTGATGGTGTTTTCGGCGTCGGAAACTGTGCGCGAGATTATCTCAATCCACTCTTCGTCTTCATCTGCTCGATAATAGACGTTGGCATAGCCCTCGGAGAACTTTAACATAATCCAGTACCAGACGTCCGCCATGAATGTAACAGACGCGCTGGTGATTTTTGTAAATTCGTTTGCAACCATCACGTTGAGAGAAATACCAGCGCCCCCACTATGTTCGGTTCCACCGTAAATGGCATACAAACCATTCGATCCAAAGTCTTCGTCGGTGACTTCGCTGACTTCAATGTCAAGCCTGTCCGCCGCCTCGTTCTTGTTCTCAAGACGATAGCACAGACCAACGCCGAACTTGATGTCGTGATCGCCGCTGTTTACTTTCATTCGGCTGTATATCAAACCACCGGGAGACGAGTTAGTGGCGACATAGCACAACCCGTCTTTGTTGTAATCCTTCAAATAAAAATCGCCGCTAAGAGTATCAAAAGTCCCATCAACTCTGGCTACATCTCCGAGATCACTTGGGTCACACCAGCATTTGGATTGTGACCAATAGTCGTAAGCGGCATCACTCTCCCACTGAGAAAGCCTCTTGGTTCCATTCGCCCTTCCGGATATTTGCAAATCCGTAGCCCCGACATCACGATTATCCGAAATGGCATCCACGACAAATTTACCAAAATCATACTCAGTTTCATTTATTGTCGCGATAAAGTTCATCTCGGCGCCAGAAACAATAACGCTATCATCAGCACTCGCTGGAATACCAACGGTAAGGGCAGACGCCCCACCATGAGTGTATTGTAGACTGACTTGACCAAGCTCCGTAACTTCGTGTTTCATCGAAGCATTGTCCACGCCAATCAAATAAGTTGCCGGAGCCTCGTATCTTATTTTGAAACCGATAAAACGCAGAGTGTCTCCATCAAGAAAGAGCTTTCCTCCCGGGTAGGATGTGTCCTCACCGCTAATGAAAATATCCCTGCCAAGCATACATTCATCGGGACCAAAAGTATAAGCAAAGAACGGCAATCCGCTCTTGCGGTTCATCTTCCCGGTAATCATAGTATAACCATTGATGTTTCCGACACCGGAAAGTGTAAAAAGACTATCGTCATCAATAATGTCGATTGGCACAACATGAAATGGGTCAGACCACAAGTCGCCATTCCTGGTCATCCCGAGTGTTCTTTTATTGTTGTCAGTTGTGAAGTAAATGTAATCACCGGCAACAGCATCCATAATTGGAACGACGTCTTCTGTCTCGTAAATCAATCCCTTCCACAAACGTACATTTCCGGTGCTTATGTTGATCTGTCTCAGGTAGATGTAATTAACATCCCCCATTGACATCGTGAGAGCATAAACAGATGTGGCGCTGACAGGAGCGAAGACGGCAATATTAGCACTTCCAGCGTTAAACTGCGTAGCGGCACCAAAACCATTATCATAATCCCGATACTTGTACGAACCATCCGTGTCTTGATAAAACATTCTGTTTGCGAATATGCCAGGTCTCGACAATGGGTAAACATCAATTCCTGTATTTGTCCACACGCCATTCCCGGGATTGCTAAATAAAAGACCGTCGTAGTAAACCCTGTTGTTGACCGTCGCAACGCGATGAATAACACCGTCGGAGATATCGCTATCATAACTGTATGGGGTAACGATATTTTCTGTTACAACAGATCTCGAGAAGCGCAAACGAACATCCCTGAAAATCACTCTTCCAGAAACAGACCTGGATGAGGATGGGGTAAAGGTCACGTTCCTCATGCAGACCTTCCTTTCAAAAGGCGGACATTTACCAGCATAATATTGGATGGACTGTCCCACGCAGAAGATAAACTCTGCTCGGTAAACGGTCCCTCAGCATGGACATAATAAGAATTTCCGTAATGATCGGTGAATGGTATCTCGCCCTTTGTCAATAAGGTTGTTCTAAGATCGCTAATCGTCCCCCATCCGCTGTCATCCGGCGTAACCGGTCCTTCAATTTGACCATGCCATTCCATAGCTTCATTTATAGCGTAGGTTGCATCAACTGTTCCGAGAAGAGTGTACCTTATTGTGGATGGCTTATTGATCACAGGTTGCCACGCATTTGCTGGAGTGCGATATTTCTTTGAGTTAAGGGTTATGTATTTATTCATTATTCATCATCTCTCGAAAGTTCCGCGTTGGCTGTATAAAAATAACTTGGTGCAGAAAAACCACCCAATATTTTCGCGATATCTCTTACGACGTTCGCGTCTGTATTTTGCAATGCTGACCCAAGCGACTGTAAAGCGTTGACAAACTTGAAAGCGCCGTCATATCTATTCATCATTTCAAACTGACCGAAAAAGTCCTTCCATCTGTACTGGACATTCCGGATAGTATCTGCGTATTCCTTCTGCTTGGTGATGTTGTCCATCTGTATTCCGAGAGCAGCTTTTTGCAGTTCTATTTGCTTCAACTGATGTTCACGCTGAATAGTAACCATCTCGAGTTCGATAGTTTTTCTTTCCTCGAACTCTTTGCGGTTACGCTCAAGGGCTTGCCAATCTAATTTCATAAGCTCTTCGCGCTGGCTCTTGCTCTCGGAAAAAGCCTCTTTGTCCAGCTTCATCAGCTCAACATTATACTGGCGGTTCTTTTCGTAGCGCTCGTCTTCCTGCGCCCACATCTCTTCCTGGCGATTGCGGGTCTTCTCGATTTGATTATCCTCAAGGGAGTGACTGGTAATGGCTCGTTCTCTCTGACGTATGAGCTGTCGTCTTTCTCTTCCAGATGAGAAGCGGATTGCCTCATTGATATCCTCCATCTGCCAACCAAAGGACATACTGCGGTTGGTATCCTGATATTGCCAGTCCTCCTGCGCCCAGCCACGCTGCATCAAAGACGAATTGTAATTGAAGTCCATCTGCCACATGTTAAAACCATGCGACAGGTTCATCCGTGCTTCGTTGCGGTTTTCATCACTTGTTGCGTACTTCTCACGGATGCGGAGCCTGGCTTCCTGATCGGCGAAGTTCGCATACGTAGATTTATACCCAAGCTCTCTTTGGGCATCCTCGAGCGGGTTCATCTGAGCTATGTACTGTTCGCTCAAAGCAATCTGAGAGGCTTGAACGCCAAGAGAGGCTATTTGACTATTGTAGGCGTCTTCGCGGGCTAATTTCTCAACTTCGCGAATACCACCTTTCGCAAAAGCATCATTGATTTTCTGATTGTTCGATCCGGTAAAATCATACATACCGGTTTCACTACCCTGCTGATGGTTCATTGTTTCCAATGCCATCGCGCCATTCGTCTCAATGATGGAGTTTCCGGATTTATCAAAGAAACTGAAACCAGGGATGTTCATTTGCTGCGAGTAGAACGACATTCCCTGAATATCGCCGTTTATGAACGCCTGAGCCATATCCATTTGCTGACCGGTCAGATTTCTTCCAGCAAACAATCCGGCAACATCAAGCATATCCCCGCCATAACGCCCGGCTTGCTGCACGAAAGACGATGCCAAACTTGCTTGAGCGCCGCTCATCTGAGTGGAGTACATCGCAAGGGTATCAGCGCTTGCTAGATCGAGATTTCCATATTCCTGAAATGCGCTCCACAGGCTCATTACCTTGCCGGCTTTTTGCTGATTGTCAATATTGTATCGCTCAGCAATGGCTGGACCAGCGTACATCTCAGCCATACCATACCACGCGGAACCATCTTCGCCTTCTTTGATAAGATATCTGGATGTTTCTTTCTCATTCAAACCAAGATACGATTGAAACTGACTTCCATACTGGCTGTATGTGAGCCCCTGGCGCTCCATTTCATGGCGTTCTTGCAGGGACGACGTTCCATACATAATGCTGTCCATAGCCGAGTTGAACGCACTTGTTCCTGGAATGTACCCGAGACTTGCGGCATATCTTTCTCCCATTGAAAGATATCCAGAGACATTCATTCCAGCTGAAGCGGAAACACGAACCAACTTGCCGGCAGTTTCCGGCGTCGGAACATAACCATAAGTTGATTTCATGTTTGCTACATATTGCTGTGCCTGCTGGACGGGAATACCTTCAAGAGCCAATTGCTCTGCTATCGCATCCATTGCCGCAACACCAGGAGGCGTAGCTTTATTTGTTAGAACAGCTCCTGCTTCCGCGGAGATGTAGCCTTCCTTGACGCCAACAGACGCGAGTTCTTCGTCAGAAAATTCTTGTTCAAACGCCCATTTGCCGACATCCTTATTGATCATCGACATCAGAAATGGAGAAAGCGATGACATACTTCGTGGGTTTATTAATGTTTGCTGCTTTTCCTTTCTTTCTTCATATATCCCACCAAGCACTTTTTCTCGTATCGCATTACGTGTAACATCATCGACTATATTTCCCCAGCTAACAGCATCATCGCCAGTGAGTTTATTAGCCGAATTGTACGCCTCAAAGCCAAGAGAAAGTGCTGCGATAGTACCGCCAGCAACACCACCAATCCAGCCAACGGGCGTTGCCATAGCTGCTAACGCCGGAACACCCATCATAGATAGCGTTCCAGCGCCAATTACGCCGGCTCCAGCAACACCAGCGCCGACTTTCAGCCCAGATAGCATTCTGTTGAAGCCTTCGTTTCCAGAAAATAAATACGCAAGGTCCTGCATTCCACCCCACTGCTGATACGCGCCTTTGCTGAACGCATACTCAGCGGCGACCTGGCGTGAGTTAAACCCATAGGAAGATGCGGCTGCATTCGCTGAGTAAGCCTCTTGAGGTGTGAGACCGTATCCGGCAAGTTCAGACATTGCCATGCCGTACTTCTGCGATGAAGCCAGTTCTGGACCGGCAGCCATCTGCCATTCGCGTTTGAGCAGGTAAGCGCCGTACAGAACTGACCCCATCGCGCCTGCGCTTTCCCAAATACCACCCTTTCTACCGCGCTTATCACCCCATTTGTCTGCCTGGAATGACCACGCATCTGTTCCTTGCGTAAAAACCACCTGTTGGTCCTCGGGGAGAGACGAAAGGTATTCGGCGGAATAACCAGTAGACGCAATTTGTCTCTGTAAGCCATTCTCGGCTATCGCCTTCGCGTCTCCTTGCCTGATTGGCGTTGTCTTGTAAGTAGCAGCCCTGGCTATATCAATGGCTTTTTTAGCCTCAACACTATCCCCTGCGGCGGCTCGGACAACCTTTTCCCACACCTGATCCGCGGCATCATTTGCTACTGCTTGTATTCTTTCGCCCTTACTTCTTGCCTGCGAACTGTTGAGACCATCCCTTTCAAGCTCTGCGATATCCTTCTTGATGCTTTCCTTTACGACAGATACCAGGCGCGCTTTTGTTGTCGCAGCCATGTCAATGAGACCTTCCGGCATAGGTCCACTAAATGCTCGAGACACAGCTTCCGAAGAAATATCCGCCGCACGGTAAATTTCAGATGGAGAAATCGTTTCCCCGACTTCGTTTTGAACAACTGGAACCGTATCACCGCCCTGATCCCTTGCCAGCCTGCCTTGTCCGTAAAAGCCGTTTTTGTAACCTCTTATCCATGAATAGTTCTTCTGCATATCACTGGCAATATTTCTAGCTAAAATACCACCTTCTTGCATTCGACCAGTCTTGATAACAGATTTTCTTTCCCGAAGAGGGGTTGTGTAGAGATCGTGCAAACGAGCAGGATGAACTTCGCCTGTTTCCGGGTTTGTGACCATTGAAAATTCATTCGGAGTACGCATCATAAACGAACCGATGAGGTCCGCATCCTCGATGTTGGTAGCTGAATTTATTTCAAACAAACCCGCAATATTTGATGTGAAGTCGGTATTTACAGATACCCTGTAAGAAAAATCAGCATCTGCATCCTGAGCAAGGAGGTAATCCCTGAGTTTTATCGGTCTCGGATCTCCGCGCCCCCCCAAGGGCGCATGCGGATGACGAGAAAAAGCTCTTGGTTGCGGTCTAAAGACAAATGGTTGGTTTTCGGGACGTTCAAAATCACCGCTCTCTTCCTGTCGGAATACAGCTTCCCATCTGGACGCATCGCCTTCCGGATCGTCAAAGGGTGCCGACCCAGGCTGTGGTCCGCCACCCGTGCTCCAAGATAGATTTTCGAAATGCGAGTTATCCCATTCAGGTTCATCCGGAAGAGGGGGTTCGTCAAACGGGCTATTCGGAGGCGGAACATTAGCTCCTCTGCCACCAGACGAACCAGATGTGCGTCGTCGCGGGCTAGGATAGAGAGTGTCATTCTCCTGTCTCACAGGACCAGGTGCAGTTCCAGGTCTCGGATGTCTCACCCCTCGCCCATTGTACCGTCTTTCATCGTACTGACCTCGAACACCTGAAACGTAATTATTATACAAAGTCTTTGACATGATACGATTTGCAACTTCAAGGTTTTCCGGATCAGCGGCAAATGTTGATTTTTCCTCACTAAGAGGTATGTCCCAGTCTGTTTTGGGTATGTACTCCCTTACCCAAGTCCTTGCTCCATAACTGGATTGACCTCTGCTATTAGAAATTCTGGCAACCATGCGCTCTCTTGCGTTCGCTCTCTTCAGTTCCGTCGCGTTACCAGTATCCAGGAAAGTATCCATATCCTGCCCAAGAGTTGTTTGGGCAAGATCATCCTCACTCCATTCATTCCACTGGTGATACTCATCATCTCTCCATGAGGCATCGTGTTGCTGGTTTCGCACACGCTCCTGCTCGCGCAGTCTTCTTATAAGATAACTATCTCCATCTCCAGTGGGTCCTGCATCAGACGCAGACCCGGAATGGAGTGTTTCACCCAAGTCACCAATAAAAGAATTGAGACTGAAGCTGCTTGAACCGGAGTTTGAGGAGCTAGACACGGAACTTCTCTTCGCATTATTCATACTATAACTATCCGACCCGGAGTTGGTCAAATGCTGACTTTCCGACGTCGGAAATTCAGGTTTTGGAGGGGGAACATTCTTGGAGTGTTTAGCAGCCCAATACATCTGGTTCCATTTTTGGCTGATTTTTTCTCCGAGAAGCCGGTTCATCTCTTGAAACGTTAAAGCACGCGGTTTATCCGGGGGCTCTTTTCCGGTTGGTATACCGTGTTTATCCACCATCTCATTATTATGAAGAACGACCTGCGGATATCCGTATGATGGAACCATACTCATAGCGTCGGCATGTTGTAATATCTGGTCATCATTCAACATGGCGTCGGGCGCATATTCGCTCTCCTTGTACACATAATTGAGCATATCTTCATACTTCGGATCGCCCTCTACTTTTTGAGCAAATAGCTCTCTTGATCTCTTGGCAACCTGATACCCAATTATTCGTTTCTGTTTTTCGCCAAGAGGCTTATTTCCCGACTTTTTTAATTGGATATCTTCTAAATATTTTCTGTATTCGGCAAGCTCCGGTTGGAACTCCGCCATCAAGTCATCCAGATCTCCGGCGATTTTCAGACCCTGATTTTCAAAGCGATTGTAGTCTCTTCGAACATTGTGTTTCCGTTCAAAAGCCGCGACTTCTTTGTCGATCTGCGCCTGCTGAACCTGTGTGACATCACCAAAATGCCCAGGTCTTTCAACCACATGACCTGGTTCAACATTACCGTATTCATTTGGACGATCAGGGAAAGATAGAGCTGGTTGTTCTGGTATCCACTCATTACTCAAACGAGCTTTGGCTCTCATGGCTTTCTTCTTTGCGTCAACCTGTCTCTCCCATCGATCGATATCAAAATCAGCATAACCGGCGTCGTTGAACTTTCTGTGCTCTTCTGCGGCTCCGGTATCAAACTCATCTGTTAATTCAGAGTTAATTACAGCATCCTGTGTGTCTGGAAAAACAGAATTAAGGCTTCCAATTCTTATGCTTTGTTCTTCCCAGCTAGTGGAAGCCGCAAGTGCTCTGATTGAGCCAGCTGAAAACCCATGCCTTTTTGAAATGCGCTCGACTATCTCATCTGGAATTGCAGCTTCGCGTAAATCACTATTTTCCTCAAGGGGTACGCGCTCTACGCCCATCTCAAGCTCCCTGTAATGAACATTGGCAAGTTCATCCGGGACATACGTGTGCTTCTTTCTCAAACCAGGAAGCATGCGCTCGAGCTCATTATAGGCGGCTGCTTTATCGCCTTTGTGTTTTTGAATGAGACTAGCATTGATGGCGCCGACTTCCGCGTTATACGCATCAAAGTCGATAACACCGCCAGTGCTCTGCGTAAAGTGCCTTTGCGTCTCCCTGGCGTGTCTCAGATTTAAAGCGGGGATAGCCGTGGTCATTAGTAGATTTTTCTCTCTACCTGAGTAAAACTCGCTGACAACATCATCAAGGCGATCGCGGTCCGCCTGTTGTTTTGCAACCAACTGTCTCCCAGCTGGAGAAGGATCGTCTTCCGGCAACAAACCAAAAAGCACTGGAACCTGTGGTCCCATAAGTTCGCTGTATCTTCTTCCGCGTCTTTGCGCTTGACTTTTTGTCAATGCTAAATCACCGTGCAATGGTTCGTTAGTAAATATAACACTTTTATCTTCAAGGTCTGCTTCGGAAACAGGGTTGTCCTTGTATTTGATTGGTGAATTTTGCAGCGCAGTGCGTCTATTGTGAGTTTCAATTTCGTACCAATGCGAGGCAGATCTGGCTATTGGAAAATTCTGGGTATCGCTAAGGGTTTCAATAAACAGCTGCCTGGCTTCCTCTTTGATGGCGGCTTCGCTGTAATGTTCAAACCTATTACTACTGCGAGATGGTTTTAGGCTTTGCGCTAATTTGTCTTGGGAAACAAGCCTGGCTGATCTCGCCTCCTTTAGTTGTTCACTTCTGGCTGCGGGAGCAAAACTGTATGGTCTTTTTCCAAGAGGATGTAACGATTGTTCAAACTCCCATATTGCGTTTTCGCCGCCGACCTCACTTCTGTCGTATGCACCGATAAGTGTTCCCCCGAAATCACTAATGGCGCTTTGTAGTATCTTGTAATTACTACTACCAGCCTCGTCGAGCTCCTCTCTGTTTATAAGCGTAATACCGGCGATATCGTTTTCGGATAAATAAAGGGGTTCGTAACCTTCTTCTTTTTTCCTAGATAACATACCTGGAGTGAATAATCCCTCGCGCTCGACAAGCGCGTCTCCCTTGACCCAATAACCAGGTACGGAAAATTCTTTTTCCTTTGAAAAACCAATATGAGACGTAACAACGCGAGGACCAGGGATATTGACTGGTCTTTCCTGCCAATAACTAACATCTAAGTCTAGCGAGCCGCCTGAACTCCTGGTAGTGCCAAGTGCATCCTGAAAAACATTCAATATGGAGTTCATCCAATCGCTACCCTTGTTCTTCATAGTATAGTCTCTATACCAACGCGGACGGCGATTTATCATAGTCGCAGCAGCTGGGTTTTGAGTTTCCCTGACGTCGGAGTGCAATCTTGTCGTACTTCCGCCGCTTGCGCCAATGGCGTTCAAGATATTGTCAACCCAATCAACACCAGTAACCGAACCGGGTTTCTGTTCTTCAAGATCTATTTCTGTTTCAACACCAGTGTAGTGATCAATGCTGTCATTGTACGCCTGCTCGGCGCGAGAAAAACTTGTAGATGCACTCAACCCCTTTTTTTGTATCCACGATTGAAAATCTTTACCTCTGTTAGGATCATATTCCCATATACTTTGAACGGCGAAAAGGGCAGCTTCCTGCACGCTTTCGGCGAAGTTCCCACCATAGCTCGCAAATCGCTTTGCGTTTGCCATGAAACCAGGGATAGAAGCTTCAGCCAGATAATTTCTGGCTTCCCGCACGGTCATATTGTTACTTAAGCCAGGATATATCTGACCAACAGTCTTTCCGGTTGCATCTACTTGCGAAAGAAGGTTGGATAAGTTTAAGGTTTGTTCAAGAATGCCTTTTCCTGTTTTGCCGTATTCGCGAAAAAAGCCCATCATCTGAGCATTGTAATCATCTGATCCCGCTTTAGCCAGTGGAATTCCAGTAAGAGTTGAATAGTTTTGATTGAAAAATGAGCGATAAGAAGAACTTACCAGGGAAGCGAGTTCGTTTTGAATGGCGGGAGCTGTCCACGCTTGCCTTTCGGATGACGTGAACATATCGGCAACAGAAGCCTTCAAACCATAAAACTCACCAACTGGCGAAGATGCTTCGTTTGCTCTATCCGGATTGAGGAAATCAGAAGCGTTTTTTCTGGATTTTCTGTATTCCTCTTCTGCTTCTCTAACCCATTCCCATCCGGGAACCACTCTTTTAGGAATAATCGCCATTCGTCCTCCACTAGAGAACGGTAGGATTAATCCTTCCCGTAATGAGTTGCGTCAGCCCCTAATTGGGGAAACATCCATT
>Ga0172367_10006489_pt1 | contig 13725 bp, 13 predicted proteins | sample Lak10m_FD_114542 | JGI IMG/M metagenome (GOLD analysis project Ga0172367, IMG submission 114542) | Freshwater microbial communities from Kabuno Bay, South-Kivu, Congo - kab_022012_10m | ecosystem: Environmental > Aquatic > Freshwater > Lake | place: Democratic Republic of the Congo: South-Kivu... | reverse complement strand
GACTCCAAGTGCTTCGATTACGTATACCAACGTGACGTTGACAACGGCTTTTGATGCGGTGCTGATCTATAACAGTACGAACTCAGATCGTGCGGTTAGTGTGCACACCTTTGGTTCGCAGACGATTACGGCTGGTACGTTTACGCTGACGATGCCGACAAATAACACGACTTCTGCGTTGTTAAGACTGTCAACGACTTAATTTTTCTTTAGGGGTAGCCCGTGGCTAATTTTGGCTGGGGTGATAATCCGTGGGGATACGACGGTTGGGGTGGCGTTGGTGTTGAAGCTGCACTGACAGGAGTCAGTGCGTCTGGCGCAGTTGGTAGTGTTGAATTTAAACTTGTTGCTAATGGTGTTGAAGCAGTAGGTAATGCGGGCACGCTTACTGTTGCAGAACGGCAAATAGCTTTAACAGGCGTTTTTTCTTCTGGCGCTGTTGGTGATTTATCTGAATCTGTTGGGCCTACTGAAGAAGGAGTTGTAGCTGCTGGAGCAGTTGGATCAGTAGTATCTAATATTTCTGTTGAATTATCTGGCGTAGATGCCTCTGGGGTTGTTGATAGCGTAGCTGCTACCCTCTCTTTTGGTGTGTCTAGCGTTTCTGCTTTTGGTAATGTTAATTCAGTTGGATTTTCTTACGCTGCTGAACTTACTGGGGTAGAAGCTTCTGGAACTGCCGGAAATGTTGAGTTTACCAAGTTAACTGCAATAACCGGGGTTGAATCAACTGGGGCAGTTGGGTCAGTAGTTGCACTACCCTTTAGTGGGGTAACGGGCTCTGGACAGGTAGGGGCTGTTGGTAAGACAATAACGGTGGCCCTATCTGGTGTTGCTGCCACAGGTGAAGTTGGCGTCCTTACTTATACTATACCTATTGAAATATCTGGCGTAGTTGGCGCAGGTGCAGAAGGTGTAGTAGGTTTAAACAACTCTAGAACATTAGCCGGTAACCAAGCACAAGGTTTTGTAAACGATTTTGGGGTTCGTTATTGGAGCCTAATAAACAATTACCAAGACGCTCAATGGGAATTAGTTGAAACGGAGTAATAAATGGCTAGTACATTTTCAAAACTCAAAATTGAGTTGATCGGAACCGGGGATCAGTCGGGAACCTGGGGCGCGACGACCAATAACAACCTTGGCTCGTCCAGTACGTATCGTGGGTTGGAGCAAGCGATTGTCGGTATGGCGACACTTGTGACCGGCGACTTTACAACGAACTCTTACACGCTTCCCTACACGGATAGTAACGATGACCAAGACTTCCGTTGCTTGGTTCTAGACATCACGGCAACACTGACAGGCGCAGGAACAGTGATTGTTCCGGCAATTCAAAAGCCTTATATCGTGATGAACAACTCGTCGGGTGGCTTTGCTGTTACCGTCAAAGTATCTGGGCAAACGGGTATCTCTGTTCCTAACGGTGCCAAGGTACTGCTTTATAACAACGGTACGGATGTCGGTACGGCGGTTACTTATCTAACCTCTTTGACGCTTGGCTCTGCTTTGGGCGTTGCTTCAGGGGGCACGGGTCTTACTTCGGGAACTTCGGGCGGCATCCCTTATTTTTCTAGTACGTCTGCCATAGCTTCCTCGGCAGCACTTACTGCTAATGGCGTTTTAATTGGAGGCGGTGCCGGAGCAGCACCTACGTCAACAACTGCTGGTAATTCAGGGCAGGTGCTTACTTCTAATGGTGCTGGATCTGCTCCAACTTTTCAAACTTTAAGCGCCCCCACCCTTACCAACAACACCCGTCAGGCAGTTACTTCGTCAGCTACCACCACGATTGACTTAAATAGTGGCAATGTCATCGATTTGACGATGGCAGCAAACATCACCACTTTATCGTTTTCCAACGTCCCAGCAAGTGGTACGCCTATACTTATACAAATCATTGTTAAAAACGCTTCCACTGGCGTTTTCTACAGTATTAATTGGCCGTCATCTGTTTATTGGGGAACTGCCACAACAAATCTAAATGTCCAAAGTGCTCCGGCATTAGCATCAGGTGCTAATGGTGTAACAGTCATTGCATTATTGACTACTGATGGCGGTACAAAGTGGCGCGGTTGGGTTGAGTCTAGTATTCCTGGCGGCAACATTAATACTTTGTACTCTTGGGGTTTGTCAACTTATGGGCAGCTAGGGGATAACCAAGCTACTACCAACAGATCCTCACCGGTACAGGTGGGCGGTTTTAATTGGATTGACTCTGGTTCAATGGTTAATGCTAATTTTGCAATTTCTGCTGCTGGGGTTGCATATGTTATCGGTGGCAATGTTCCTGGTGGTCAAGCTGGAACTATTGTAGGAGTTGTATCTAGACCTGTACAAATAAATAGCGCAACTAATTGGGTGTCTTTAGCGTGTGGATCGGGCCGTACTTTTTGGATTAATGAAGATGGCGATTTGTTTGGAACGGGAGCCAACCAGTATGGTCAATTAGGCGTTGGAGATGTTGTAAATCGCTCCAGTTTTACACAGATTGGAGGCGGTCAAAAATGGTGGAAAGTTGCGGCGGGGGGTTCTCATGCACTTGCATTAACAACGAAGGGGCAGTTATTTGCTTGGGGTGCAGGTGGTCTCGGACAACTTGGCAATAGTGCTAATACCAATCGCAGTTCTCCCGTACAAGTAGGGTCACTAACTTCATGGACCAATATAGCTGCTGGCGGCGCTATTTCATTTGGAATTTCCGACGGGCGACTGTTTTCTTGGGGAGATAATCAATACGGGAGTGGTGGGCGCAACACAAACCCTACAAGTTTTCCTACTTATGGAAGAGTAAATTCCCCAGTGCAAATTGGTGTGGCAACAAATTGGACCGATGTCTCTTCTTCAAACCAAGCAAAAACAGCTCATGCTATTGCAGGTGGTGCATTATTTGGGTGGGGGTTTAACGCTAATGGGCAAGTAGGTGATAACACAACTGTCAATAGATCATCGCCCGTCCAAGTTGGGGCATTAACGACATGGGGCAGCTCTTTCCAGGGGGCCGCTAATTGCTTTGCAATAAAAACGGATGGCACTGCATGGGCATGGGGGGCTGGCAGTGACGGACGACTTGGCCTAAATAACACAACAAATTATTCGTCACCCGTTCAAATTGGTGCTGCAACAGATTGGGCAAAATTTAGTGGTGTTGATTCAACCCTAGCTATGCGGACGTCATCGTCGGTCAATCCAGCATGATGCACTTTTTATCAGGGTTGCCACGTTCAGGCTCGACGGTGCTTGCCGCGATCCTCAATCAAAATCCCATAACGCATGTAACGCCAACATCGGGGCTTATTAACATTATGGGTGCTGTTGCGTATCGATGGGAGCAAGACAAGACCATTCATACTCAAGGCCGAAATGACGATGACATGATCCGCATGTTGCGTGGTTTGATGATGGCAAAAAATGAAACCGTGCCCAAACCAGTCATCATTGACAAAAATCGTGGCTGGCCTGACCCCCGTGTTATGAGAACAATGACGAAGGTTCTCAACCGTCGGCCTAAGATCATTGCAACCGTTAGAGATGTGCCGGAATGTGTTGCTTCATTTGTGCGTTTGCTACACCCTGAAAAACCAGAAAAAATCTTAAACGAGTCGTTGCTTGTTGAAGCAATTAAAACGGCATATACGTTTTTACATGCAGGAATGTTAGAAGACCCGTTAGCGTTTTGTATTATTGAGTACGAAAACCTGTTGGCAGATCCTAAAGGTCAACTGAGGCGAATACACGAGTTTCTTGGACTTGATCCTTTTGATTACGATTTCGATCAAATTGACGGTTCAATCGTGGCCGAAAAAGATGATGAAGTATGGGGCATTCCAGGTTTACATGACATCAAACCAAAGCTAGAACGTCAGCATAACGAAACGGCACAGGAAGTGCTTGGATGCCGTTATGCAGAATTCGTACAGCCTCGTTTTTGGCGTGGTGAATCGCCAGAGTCATTGCCGAAGCAGCCCTTAGACCTTCAACTGGAAGCGGCGCAACGAGGTGATTTCCAGAAGGCTTGGGAGATCGGACAGCAATTAGAACGTGTAGAGCCGGAGAATGATCGGGCGGCGTACAACAGGGGTTTGTATGTCTTAATGCGCGGCCATTTGCAAGAAGGCATGAAACTCCTGGCACGAGGAAGAATCGCTCAAGTCTTTGGCAACACTAGGCCAAATGTGGTCACTCCGATGTGGGACGGCCAGCCGGGAAAGATCGTGCTGCTTTATTTGGAAGGCGGGTTAGGCGATCAAATCCATCAAATGCGTTTTGTGCAAGACATTACGGCGCGTAAATGCAAAGTAATTGTTGCTTGCTCGCCTGAGCTAGTCATACTCTTTGCATCAGTACCTAATGTACACGCAGTCATTGTTCATAACGCAGCCCCTGGCATTTACCACGATGCGCTAGTGCAGGGGATGTCAGCCCCCATTCCGTTAAATATTGAATATAAAGATGTTTGGGGTAGGGCTTATATACCAAGGCCACACGTTGAAAAAACAAAATTTCGTATCGGTTTGCGGTGGCAGGGTAATCCTAACTTTGAGCATGATCACCGTAAGTATTTTAATCCAAACTTGTTGTTTGATGCAGTCAAAGGCCATGATGTTGAGTTTGTCTCGTTGCAACGCGATGAAGGCTCACAGCACCGGCCTGAGTGGGTTCTTCCGTCTAACCTTGACTCATGGCAAGACACACGAGCAGTGGCGGCAAGTTGCGATCTTGTTATTTCATCTTGCACATCGGTAGCGCATTTGTCTGCTGCTATGGGCGTTCCGACATGGATTGTGATCCCCATATTGCCTTACTATTTGTGGGCTACCCCTGGTGACCGCGCTCCTTGGTACGATGCTGTGCGACTGTTTAGGCAAACCAAATATGATAGTTGGACAGAGGTTTTTAATCAGGTGCGTATCGCACTTGATGATCATCTAAAAGGAGCACAGGATGCCAAGCTTAGATTTGTGGGTTAAAGTTGAAAATGGACAGGTGGTTAGGGAGCCGGGGCTACTACCGCCAGCCATAAAAAATTCAGGCGCTGATAAGGATAGCTTAATCCTTTCAGGATGGTATCCCGTTGTTTCAGTCAAGCCAGCAACGGTTGATTTAAGTACTGAGAAATGGGAATCTCAAACTTTTGAGATAAAAAGCGATCATGTTGTCTGGACGTTGACGAAACGAGCCAAGACACAAGAAGAGCTTGATGAAGAAAACGCTGAAAAATGGCGCTTATGGCGCATTGAGCGCAACTTTAGACTAGCTGAAACTGATTGGATGGTTATAAAGTACGCTGAGGCAGGGGAGCAAATACCTGATGCTTGGGCGGCTTATCGGCAAGCCTTGCGGGATCTTCCACTTCAGACAGATTTCAATGGCATTGATTGGCCGGTCAAGCCTGTATGAAGTCGTTATTTTTTAGTTATGACATGGAAGTGGATCAGGCGTACATTATTCGGATTCAAGGCCATGAAGTTTCAGAGCGCAAGGCTAATGAAGCTGCCAAGTCCTGCGCCTCTATCGGTATGCCTTATCAGTTTTGGGATGCCTACAACGGCTTGCAAGATTCCATCCAGACACCTTCTCACCATAGTCAGGTGATGAACCTGATTAAAGTAACCGACCACTACCTTACCCGTGGCGAAGTCGCTTGTGCGCTATCGCATATTAGCTTGTGGGCCAAGTGCGTTGAGCAAGATAAACCTATCGTAATCCTTGAGCATGATGCGGTAATGCTCAGCCCTTACAGAAACCACCAGGTCTATAACTCCATTTGTTTTCTTGGATGTTTTGAGCAGACACAGCAGGGATGGAGCGTACAGCCAACGCCACCACACGCATCTGAAGGGCCAAATTACCACTTTATATGCCGTGCTCATGCTTACGCCATTGATCCTGCCGTGGCAAAAAACATGCTCGCTCATGTCATCAAATATGGGATTTCAGCACCGCTAGATATTTTGCTTCGTGCTGACATATTTCCCATTCATCAAATGGGTGTGTACGCTACGGACAATGCTGATAAAACTGAAACCACCATTCTTGGTCGCCCCAAGTTTGGCCGAAAAACTGACCGCAATGACAAGTTAGCCGCATGAAAAAAATCCTGATCATGGGCCTGCCGGGAGCAGGCAAGACTTTTATGGCTGAAGCTTTGAAAAAACGCTTGGAAGCCAGTACAGATATTCCTGTTGAAGCTCTTGCACAACGTGAAGTCGTCCCTGCTTTTTATCGCCCCAGCGTCAAGTGGTTCAACGCTGATGAGGTGCGTAAGAAGTATAACGACTGGGACTTTAGCCGTGAGGGTCGCATTCGTCAGTCCTTACGCATGGCAGAGTTTGCACTCACTGCCAATGCCGATTATGTGATTTGTGACTTTGTGGCACCCCTGCCTGAGATGCGTCACAACTTCAAAGCTGACTGGATAATCTGGATGGATACCATCGACCAGGGGCGCTACGAAGATACCAACAAGGCTTTTATCCCACCTGCTGTTTACGACTTTCGTATTACCGAAAAGGATGCTGATAAATGGTCTGACTTCATTGCTGACCACATCATTCATGACCGCCGCAGGCCACGCTTTGACTGGAAGAAAGAGACCGTTCAAATGCTTGGACGCTGGCAGCCCTGGCATCCTGGTCACCGCAAACTTTTTGAGCGTGCGATTGCCAAAACAGGTCAGGTTGTCATTCAAATCCGCGACTGTCAGGGATGGAACGGGTCCAACCCTTTTGCTGCCGAGCAAGTCAAAGAGTTCATCAGGCGCGATCTTGATCCTATCTTCCAGGGTCAGTACGAGATCCAATTGGTGCCCAACATCGTGAACATCACCTATGGCAGGGATGTGGGCTATAAGATCGAGCAAGAAGTGTTTGACGATGCCACGCACGCCATCTCAGCCACCAAGATCCGCGAGAAGATGGGCCTAAAATGATTCCAAAGATCATTCACATTGCCTGGAATGATAAGGAGGTGCTCAAAAGTGATGCACTTCTAATTAAGCATGGCCTTAAAAAGCTTGTTGAACTCAATCCCGATTGGGATTTGCAGATTTCAGATGACGCTGACATTGAAGCCTACCTGCAAGAGAAAATGGCTGAGGATTATGAACTTGCCAAACCCTTGCATATTGTGGCTAAGACCGACATTTGGCGGCTCTACAAGATGTTCTTGGAGGGTGGCCTTTACATTGATATTGACAGGCTATGCAATCAACCCCTCTCAAGATTGATTGATGATGATACACGGCAAGTTTTGCCGACATGCCGCAATCACGACTTCTCGCACGACTTCATGTTGAGTGCGCCGCACAATCCAATTTACCGATCTGCCATCAGGCACTGGCTTGGACGCCGCAAGCTTGGCGCTAACAGCATTTATTTCTTGGGTGCGCAGACTTACATGCATGCGATCACTGAAACCCTGTTTGGAGGGATTATTGATACCGATCCTGGCGAAGAAGTCATGCAGCAAATGCGTGGTGCCGTGAACAAGGTTCAAGGCCTCAAATGCGTGATGGAAGTGCCACCCCATCGAACCGTCATTCATGATGGCTTTGCAGGCAACTGGGAGCAAATGAAGCGCAACTTCTACGCGCAAAACGGTTTGCGTCACTGGACGGGAGAATGGTAAATGGACGACAAAACCCACGAACTAGCAGTCCTCAAAGCGCAAGCTAAGATCCGGTTAGAGGAACTCAAAGCCCAAGATTCTGCCAAAGAGGTTGCTGGCAAAGCAATTGGCGAAGATGGGCTTTTATACATTTTCCTGATTGTTCTTGTCGGTGTCGGAGCATCACTCTTTTTAGATGGCGAGAAAATTGCTGCTGTGATGGGATTGCTTGGCGCGTCATTGACCGCTTTGATTCAGATGCTTAACGGCATCGCCGGGACCGCGCCCAAACAAGAGAAGCCTGAATTTGAAGTCATCAAGGACTTGATCACCCGTCTTGATAAGCTGGACCGTGCCGAGCCTCCCATGCAGGTTGATGTTGAAGGCAGCAAAGTGACAGTGAAGAAGGGTGCAGATCTTGTAATAGCCAGCCCGGAGAAAAAATAATGCTCTCACTCCTCTCCACACTAGGCGGGCTGCTGATCTCGGGCCTGCCTAAACTGCTTGATTACTTCCAAAACAAAGCCGACCAAGCCCATGAGCTTGAGCTTGCAAAGATGCAATCGGAGCGCGAACTAGCCTTAGCCAAGGAAGGTTTCATTGCCCAGCAGCGTGTGGAAGAGATCCGCACCGACCAGATCGCCATGCAGACTGACGCTCAAATGACAGTTGCAGCACTGGATCACGACAAGCAGATCATTGAGAAGTCCAGCAAGTGGGTGGTGAATTACATTGGTACGGTGCGGCCTAACGTCACTTACTTGCTCATCTTGGAACTGATCGCTATTAACGCTGTGCTTGCGTATTACGTCTGGCAGCACCCTCACCTTGTGCAGAACATTGACGACTTGATCCGGGTCAGTGCCATTATCTTTTCCGACGATGAGATGGCAATGCTTGGCGGCATCATTGGGTTTTGGTTTGGTTCCCGTAGCTGGCAGAAAAAATGAAGACAGGGCAGGCTGGCATTGATCTGATGCACAGTTTTGAAGGTAAGAGTCTTAAGCCTTACTTATGCCCTGCTCATATTTGGACGATTGGTTACGGCCATGTCCTGTACCAAGAGCAAATCAATCTACCTGTATTGAGAAAAGATGGCTATACCGGCATCCTTCGTAAGGACTACCCGCTCGCAGCCAAAGATAATCGCACTTGGTCGCAGGAGGAGATTGATCGCCTTTTTGAGAATGATCTCGTCCGTTTTGAACGCGGTGTACTTAGAATGTCTCCTAATCTTGCTGGCCGTCAGTCAAGCTTCGACGCTGTGGTCAGTTTTGCGTTCAACGCTGGAGTCGGGAATTACCAGCGGTCTTCGATGAGAATAAAGAACAACCGTGCCGACTATGAAGGTGCAGCAGAAGCGTTTATGATGTGGACTATGGGCGGAGGCAAAGTGTTACCGGGATTGGTGCGCCGCCGCAAAGCTGAAAAAGCGTTGTACCTACGGGGTGCATAATGCCACTCAAAAAAATATTATTCAAAGCTGGGGTTAACAAAGAGAACACCCGCTACACCAACGAGAACGGTTGGTATCTGTCAGACAAAGTACGGTTTCGCCAAGGCACTCCTGAAAAGATTGGGGGATGGGCTCGTATTTCCAGTAATACGTTTTTAGGTGTTTGCCGTAACCTATGGAATTGGGTTACGTTAGGCTTTCAAAACCTGATGGGAGTTGGCACAAACCTTAAGTATTATGTCGAACGTGGGGGTGAGTATTTAGACATCACGCCTATCCGCGCTTCTTCTACTATTAACAACAACCCTTTTGCGCTCACTGCCTCTACAACAGTCACGGTTACTGATACAGCGCACGGGTGTGTTACAGGCGATTTTGTAACTTTTAGTGGTGCAGTTGATATTGGTGGTGCTGGACCTCCGGCTACAAACGTAACGGCAGCTATTCTTAACCAAGAGTTTCAAATCACAAAGATTGACGACAACTCTTACACCATCACTATTTCGGTTACACCGAACGCAACAGCCATAGCAGCTTCTCCGGGCGGCGGGGCTTCCGTTGTTGCTGCCTATCAAATTAATGTTGGCCCTGCTACACAAGTACCTTTAACTGGGTGGGGGGCAGGTGGCTGGGGGCTTGGCACTTGGGGTTTTGGGGTGCCCGGAACCTCAGCTCTGCGATTGTGGTCTTCCAATAACTGGGGCGAAGATCTAATTTTTGGGTATCGCGGCGGGCCTATTTATTACTGGGATACAGGTAATTTATCCACAAACCCTGTTGGTCGGGCGGTTAACGTCAATACGCTTGGCGGTACTGTAACTCTGACTATTGCAACACCTTGTGTCATTACGTTATCAAATATTTTAGCTGAAGGCACGGCAATAAAACTAGCAACTACTGGGGCGTTACCCACTGGGCTAACTGCTGGTACGACGTACTACCTAATTAATGTAGATGGCGCTACGGCAAATCTTGCCGCTTCTTTAACAGGCGCTCCAATTGCCACATCAGGTTCTCAGTCTGGGGTTCAAAGTATTTCTGAAATTGTAGATGTGCCAACCATACAAAACTATCTCCTTGTTTCGGATACGTCGCGGTTTGTCATGTTGTTTGGTACGACTGATTATGGCAGCGTCACACTTGACCCCATGCTTATTCGTTGGAGCAGTCAGGAGTCTGTAGTTAACTGGGTGCCTTCCCCCGTCAATCAGGCTGGTTCGGTGCGTTTATCCCACGGCTCTGAGATCGTTACTGCTTTACAAACCCGCCAAGAAATTGTGGTGTGGACGGATTCATCCCTTTATTCACTTCAGTACGTTGGGCCTCCTATCGTTTGGTCTTCGCAGTTGCTAGGCGATAACATCTCCATCATTTCTCAAAACGCTGCGTCTGTTGCATCCGGGCGTGTGTACTGGATGGGGGTTGATAAGTTTTACGTGTATGACGGGCGCGTGCAAACGCTTCGTTGCGATCTTCGTCGGCATGTATTTAGCGACATTAATCAAGAGCAATACCAACAAACTTTTTCAGGCACTAATGAAGGCTTCAATGAAGTCTGGTGGTTTTACTGTACGGCCAACTCTACGCAAGTTAATGCTTATGTGGTTTACAACTACGTAGAAGATGTTTGGTATTACGGCACATTGGGTCGAACGGCGTGGATCGATTCTGGGTTGCGGGACTATCCCGTTGCAGCCACTTACAGCTACAACCTTGTTAATCACGAACAGGGCATTGACGACAATCAAACAGGTACGCCGACAGCTATTGAGGCTTACATTGAGTCTGCTGAATTTGATATTGATGATGGCGATCACTTTGGGTTTGTATGGCGCATGGTGCCGGATCTGACATTCCAAGGATCAACTACTGCCGCTCCGCAAGTCACGATGACTATGTACGGTATGAATGGTTCAGGGTCTGGGTTTGATACCGAGGCTTCTAAAGCTGTTGCTCGTACTTCGACCGTTACGATTGAGCAGTTCACCAATATTATTTACACCCGCATCCGTGGTCGGCAGATGATCGTTAAGATTGCTTCGGATGGTTTGGGAACGACTTGGCAGCTTGGCGCACCACGTATTGATATTAGGCCGGACGGACGTAGATGACCGTCATTCAGCAACCTGTTTCACCCAACCTGCCCCTTGCGCCGGGGCAGTACGACTCACGCTATCAGGAACAGTTTAATAACGTCTTGCGTCTGTACTTCAACAGGCTCAACAATAATTTGCTGTCACTATTTAATACTTATGGTGGGCAGTACCTTAACTTTCCGTTTGGGTCGTTCTTTGACGTAGGTAATCAGGTTGCTGTTTCCACCACTACTGCTTATGCTGTCCGACTGAATAACACCTCGTATGCTAACGGAGTCAGCGTTGTTGATGACTCAAAAATCACGTTTTCATATAGCGGGGTTTACAACATTCAGTTCAGTATTCAGATGGCTAACTACGACAATGGTGAGCAGGACATTGATATTTGGTTTCGTAAGAACGGGGTGGACATCCCCAACTCAAACAGTCGGTTTGGGCAGGCTCCGAGAAAAAGCGCAGGGGTGCCGTCACACATTATTGGCACGGTCAACTTGTTTGTTGACGTTATTGAAGGTGATTACGTTGAGCTGTACTGGCGTACTAGCGATACCGATACTTATATTCAATACTATGGCCCTGACACTTCCCCCACCAGACCCGCTATCCCTTCGGTCATTCTCACGGTATCATTTGTATCGTCTACGTCTGGCATCGTAACAACCGGAACTTCCGTCGCACTTAGCGGGGTAAGTTCTTCTGGCTCTGTTGGAACCGTAACCCCATGACCACTTCTGCTAAAACATTGACGCCTGAACAACAGGCGGCACTTACTAAACTGCAAAGCTTTACGCAGCAGAGGGCGCTTGACGAGTATTTATCAGGGCGGGCAACGCAGTATGGCGCGACACCCAAAGGTGCCAAGTCTGATACAGGCTGGACTGCGGGGGAGGCGTTGGTTAATCCGTTTGCAGGGTTGAAAGAATTTGGCACGTATGAACGCCCTAGAATGGAGTACGTAGGACAAGGTGAAGAAGGTGGATATGAACAGAAAGTTGATACAGTTAATAAAACCGCAGGGGACGTTCTTAGTGATACGTTTAAAGAGCAGTTAGGGCATAAGTCGGTGTTCCTTAAAGCCTATAAAAAAGATGAAAAAGGCAATACCGTAGAAACTGACTTAAACGCTCTCACTCCTGAAGAAATTAATTCTGGCAACGTCATTTTGTATATGGGTGGTAAGACCGGCGGTGAAAGCCGCGAGCGTATGGCGCAAGCTTACATACCCAAAGGCGATAAACTAATTCCTGTCGGTGACCCAACCTATTACAAAGGCGAGCACCCCGACGCTAAAAATGTAGCTAACGCTTTAAAAATTGCTGCAATCGCTTCAATTCCTTTTGGTGGAGCTGGTGCCCTTTTAGGTAATGTCACGGGCGGTATTGCAGGGGGGATAGCCTCTCTTGGGGTGCCGCAAGCCCTTGCTAATGTTGGCGCTAACGCTTTACTGTCTGGTGCAGTGCAAGGTGGTATATCAAAAGCACTAGGCGGAGATTTTTCTAAAGGCTTTAAGTCTGGTGCGATTTCTGGTGGTATAGGCGCAGGTGTTGGTGAACTTGGCGTGATGTCAGGGTTGGATAAGGGGCTTGGATCGCTTTACGCCCCTGCTAAATCCATAGCAACTTCTGCACTTACTTCTGCCGCTACAGGCCGACCTTTTGATATTGGGCAAGCTGCACAAAACGCTGCAATTAATTATGGGCTAAACCAAGCTGGGCAAGCTGCGGGGATTGATCCTAAACAGCAAGCTGCCATGATGAAGTTTTACAATTTTGCTGCCCCGCTAATCGCAGCGCGGCGTAAGCCGGGAGGACCATGATGGCTGATGATTATGATTTTGGGTCACTTGATGCTGGGCCTGGGGCTATAGAAATGCCCAATGATGTTTTTGTTAATTTTAACAACCCATCTATTGAAAACCCTTTTCAAATAGCGACACGCAGTCTTGTTGGCGACCCGGACGATATTCAAGTTCCTGTTTCTACATTACTAGAATTTAAAAACCTATACACCCCTGCGGAACTTAACTCCATTGTTGATGCGTTTGTATCGGAAACGGGGGATGCAGAAACTGGGAGTTTGTTAAAAAATTTATTAGGGTCTGACACAACTTTATCGGATACCACTTTAGCAGCGGCAAGTAAAATACCTGTCGGAGAAGGAGACATCACTACGGCTGGGTATACAGAAAAAGAACTTAATAAAATTGGTAGTGACGCCACTAAAACCACCCCCGATAAAAAAAGCCCGATAGAAAAACTTTTAGATGGTGACGTTTCTGCTAGTGACGCAGCCAAATACGCTGCCATGCTAGCAATGGCAAGGCTGGCTTACGACGACGCTCAAAAAGCCAGAGAAGAAGCACGGGGGGCTAGCGCAGGTAAGAACGCCCCAGTAACTGCAACGCGTACGGCGTACAAAGGCACTAAATATTCTGCTGCGGGAGGTGGAATTGGGTCATTGGAAATGGCGCGGGGAGGACGTACACTACCACCACGATACCTCGACGGACACTCAGATGGGATGGCAGACAAAGTCCCTGCACACATTGACAATAAAAGACCTGCT
>Ga0172367_10006488_pt1 | contig 13726 bp, 14 predicted proteins | sample Lak10m_FD_114542 | JGI IMG/M metagenome (GOLD analysis project Ga0172367, IMG submission 114542) | Freshwater microbial communities from Kabuno Bay, South-Kivu, Congo - kab_022012_10m | ecosystem: Environmental > Aquatic > Freshwater > Lake | place: Democratic Republic of the Congo: South-Kivu... | reverse complement strand
TCATTTTGACTTGGATCAAAGACAACGTTCGAATTAGTGATTCAAATGCGCGAATGAGTAAGCAGTCATTAGACGCTGACGTCACTCGAATTGTGGCAAGAAACGGGAGGAAATTTCAATGAATAGTTTGCTAAGTTTTCCCCCCTTTTTACTTATCCATCACGGTTAAGCCGTTCAGTTCAATCAAGCCATTTATTTAAGAGTAGCATCACATGGAGCATTTTGGTTTTCCATTAGAAACAATTGTGATTTTTTTCACAGTCGTGCTGTTTTCTGTGTACGTGGACCTGGCAACTCATAAAAATGTTGCAGAAGTTTCCATGTCCAACGCAATCAAGTGGTCGGTTTTTTGGGTTTCACTCGCGCTGTGCTTCTACGCCTACTTATGGGTGCGATTTAGCTCTGAATGGGCTGCCCTTTTCCTTGCAGGTTATGTACTTGAAAAGAGTTTGTCTGTTGACAACCTGATGGTGTTCATAGCCATCTTCGCCTCCTTCTCTATTAAGAGTGGCTTACAACATCGCATTCTTTATTGGGGCATTCTTGGCGCTCTATCCTTCCGCGCGATATTTGTCGCGCTTGGTACGAGCATCTTTCTAGCCAGTCCTTGGGTTGGGTTTTTGTTCGCAGCCGTCGTTGCCTGGAGCGCCGTACAGATGCTTAAGGGTGGGGATGACGAAGAAGAGATTGAGGACTACACAGACCACTGGAGTGTCCGGCTGACCGGAAAGTTGCTCCCAATATACAAGAAGCTCCACTTTGACAGATTTTTTATTATGCACCATGAATTTCTCGACGGTTCGTTGGACAAGGCAGCGATCACCAGAAATGGCGTTATCTATGCAACTCCAGCCTTCCTATGTTTGATGACAATTGAAACATCAGATATTGCATTCTCGTTTGATTCTGTTCCTGCGGTAATCTCAGTTACACAACAGCCTTTACTTGTCTATGCGGCCATGATCTTCGCTGTTCTAGGGTTGCGTAGCATGTACTTTGTCCTTGCCGCGTTGAATCGATACCTGGTTCATTTGGAAAAGGCCATTATCGCATTACTGTTCTTTATCTCTGGAAAGTTGGCACTTCAGTCGTGGAATCATGTTTTTGGAGATACCGGAATTCATATTTCAGCAACGATGAGTCTGATCATTGTTGTCGCTATGCTGGCGGGAGGTGTCATCGCTTCATTCCTGTTTCCCGCAAGTGAGGGCGCGGACCCTGAAGCCGCAAAAGATCAATCCTAAGAAAGATACGGAGATTCAAAAATGGCTGTTTCACTTCAAAAAGGTGGCAATGTCTCTCTGTCGAAGACATCACCGACACTAAGGCACATTCTTGTAGGCCTCGGATGGGAAGCCCGTCCGACGGACGGTGCAGATTTTGACTTAGATGCCAGCGCGTTCTTGGTAGGCGAGAACGGAAAAGTTCGGGGGGACGATGATTTTATTTTTTATAACCATTTGAAATCGCCATGTGGATCAGTCGAGCATACTGGTGATAACCGTACTGGTGCTGGTGATGGAGATGATGAAGCCTTAAAAATTGAATTGAGCAAGGTTCCAGACAGGGTCAAGCGAATCGTTGTATGCGTAACTATCCACGATGCAGATGTACGAAAGCAGAACTTCGGGCAGGTTAGCGATGCATTTATGCGAATTGTCAATTTGGACAATGATGTTGAGATTGCACGCTTCGATCTAACAGAAGACTACTCAACCGAGACCGCAATGATTTTCGGTGAAGTCTATTCGCATAGTGGTGAATGGAAATTCAAAGCTGTTGGGCAAGGATTTTCTGGTGGACTGGAGACTATGTGTCGCCAATTTGGTGTTGCTGTTGCTTGAAATCAACAAAAAATGAAATAAGAGAGCTATCAAAATGAGAAAGTTACCTGTCTATCTGCTTCTCGATACCTCCGGCTCCATGTCTGGTGAGCCAATCGAAGCCGTGAAGAATGGTGTTCAGATTCTGGTGTCGACGCTGCGCCAAGATCCTTATGCGCTTGAAACTGCATTTTTGTCTGTTATCACTTTCGATAGCGCTGCAAAACAGGTGGCTCCCCTTATGGAACTAGCCAGTTTCCAATCGCCATCCATCTTAGCCAGCGGCACAACCGAACTTGGCGCTGCGTTAGCACTACTTGCTGACCGTATTGAGGTTGAAGTTTCCAAGACTACTGCGGATGTCAAAGGGGATTGGAAACCACTAATTTTCATCATGACCGATGGTGTTCCTACAGACGACTGGGCCAAGGGTCTTGCGCGGCTGAAACAAGTTCGCACGGGTGTCATCGTTGCATGTGCTGCCGGTCACGGTGCTGACACATCAGTTCTTAAGCAAATAACAGAGGTCGTGGTGCAACTCGATACCGCTGACTCAAACACCATTAAAGCGTTTTTTAAGTGGGTATCTGCGTCAGTTTCGACTGGTAGTCAAAAGGTGGATCAGGGTCAAAAAGAGGTAACAGGACTTGGTGATCTTCCCCCTCCGCCGCCTGAAGTCAATGTGGTTCTTTAAGGGGTATTTATGGCCATATCACTAAAAAAAGGTCAGGGTGTAAGCCTGCGAAAAGACGATTACGACCTTTCTCAAGTAACGATCGGTTTGGGGTGGGATTGCGAGGAGCCAAGTCAGAAGCGGTACGAGATCGTCGAGCAGATGGTCGCGAAAAAGAAGGGGGGAATTAGCGGGTTGTTTGGCGGTACAGAGGTTGTCCGGGAGAGCGCTCGCGTACCAATCGAGTGGGACCTAGATGTCGTTGCGTTTTTGTGCGATGCTTCTGGTAAGGTCAAGAACCTAGGTGATGTCCAAGCCGGCAAGCCCACCCTCGTAAACGGCGATATTGTTTTTTTCAACAGTCTTAAACATCGTTCTGATCAGATTTGGCTGACTGGTGACAATCGCGATGGTGGCGGGGATGGGGACGATGAACAGATCATCGCAAACCTCAACGGTCTGCCTCAGTATATTCAAAAGATTGCATTCATCGTCCAGATCTATCGTGGGGTGGCGAAAGGTCAAAGTTTCGGTGAAGTAAAAAATGCATTTATCCGAGCGGTCGATAAGAAGGGTCGCGAGATGGCCCGTTTCGATCTTTCCGGTGGGCATGAATTTTCTCACTATCGTTCAATGATTTTTGCCGAACTAGTTCGCGAAGGCACGGGTTGGAAGCTTAACGCCATTGGTGAGCCCTTTGAGTCAGACTCATTCGTGCATATTCTTCGCGACAGATATCTCTAAGAAATTGGTGAAGCAATGAGTAACAGGAGACTTCCTGTCTACATTCTTTTAGACACATCGGGGTCGATGCGAGGCGAGCCAATTCACTCAGTGAATGTCGGAATCCAGGCAATGCTTAGTGCTCTGAGGCAGGACCCATACGCACTTGAAAGCGTACATTTGTGCATTATCACTTTTGACGTCGAAGCGAAGGTATTTTTACCGCTAACGCAGCTTGACCAAGTTCACTTTTCGAACGTCGATGTCCCGACATCCGGTGCAACATTCATGGGGGCTGCTCTTGAGTTGCTACTGCAGTGTGTCGACAGGGAAGTCAAGAAATCCACTTCGGACGCAAAGGGCGACTGGCGCCCATTGGCATTTCTTATGACGGACGGCAGTCCTTCTGACTTAAGCGTTTATCGTGAAGCCATAGGGGAGATAAGAAATCGTAATTTTGGTTCCATCCTCGCTTGCGCTGCTGGACCGAAAGCAAAGCAGGAATATCTTCTAGAACTGACGGATCGTGTAGTCACAATGGACACGATGGATGCAGCAGCATTTTCGGGCTTGTTTAAGTGGGTGTCAGCAAGCGTTGCCGTTGGTAGTAGTAGCGCCGGAATCACGGGACAAATATCACTCCCCCCGCCCCCACCCGAAGTACAACTCGTGTTTTGATGTTGACGACAGGATGAGTCGCGTATCATTAGGCGAGAAAGAGAAAGTGGTACTACTGATAACGGCAGGGGTAGTGCTTTTAATGCTCATTTTTCCGCCCTTCGTTGTCAGGTTGCCCAGCGGTTCTTACCTGGATAAGGGCTATGGTTTTATTTTTTCTCCACCGAAGCACGGCTATCTTTCAGCCACAATTAACGTAGCTACGCTGCTCACTCAATTGGCTGGAGTGGCATTAATTGCAGGTGTCATTTGGATGTTTGTTGGGGGTACTCAAGCAGCATCTTTTCAGTTGAGGATACAAAACCATCAAAATCCTCTAGATAGTACTAAGACACTAGCCAACCCCATAAAATCTGCTCCACGTGGAACTACTGGTGGCACTCCCAAAATACTGCGTGCGGGCTTTTGGCGACGAACTGCGGCGTTCATGCTCGATTACCTAATCGTATTCCTTGGATTGTTCGTCGCATTTGCGTTTCTGGGGGCTATTACTAGAGGATTCTCAAGGGAAAGTGCAGAAAGTCTAGGCGCGCTCGTTGGCGTTTTGGTCTACTGGTTGTACTTTGTCAATAGTGAAAGTGGCCCTCGTCAAGCCACCATAGGCAAGCGAACTCTTTCGATCAAGGTCGTTGGTTTCGATGGGAAACGTATTTCTTTTGGTAAGGCGAGTGGAAGGCATTTTGCAAAAATTCTTTCCAGTTTGACAATGGGTATTGGGTTCGTAATGTGCGTCTTCACAAAACGCAAGCAATGTCTCCATGATATGGCCTCTAACTGCTTAGTTGTTCGAGACTATGCCACTGAACAAGAAATTCAGGCAGTCATCGCTGCGACTGCTTAGTCTCCAATTTAAATTCAGGAGTTTCAAATGCGTCGCCTCCCCATATTTTTTGTCCTTGATTGTTCTGAATCGATGGTTGGCGAGAAACTCAAGAAAATGGAGGATGGCATTGCAACTATCGTAAAGACGCTTCGTACGGATCCGCACGCGCTTGAATCCGTTTACATTTCGGTTATAGCTTTCGCCGGGACGGCAAAAACGATTGTACCCCTTGTTGAAGTCGTCTCGTTCTATCCACCAAAACTACCCTTGGGAGGTGGTACTAGTTTAGGTGCAGTAATGGATGTGCTAATGGATAGCATCGATAAGAATATCGTTCGTACGACAGCGGAAACGAAGGGTGATTGGAAACCAATTATTTACTTGTTCACTGATGGGCATCCAACTGACAACTCCTCACAGGCTATTAGTCACTGGAATAGCGCATATGCCAAAAAGACAAACCTTATTGCTGTAGGCCTTGGTAAATCAGTTGACCTTGCAGTCTTGCGAAAACTCACAGAAAACGTATTGGTTCTTGAAGATTCCAGTGATGCTGACTTTAAGAAATTCATCAACTGGGTAACCGCTTCTGTCGTTGCGCAGAGTAAAAGTGTTGGCGAGGGAAAGGAAGTAACCGGTTTGGTGGAGTTTGATGACTCTGTCCTTAAGGTTGTGAAAGAGACAACACCACCAGATGTTGATGAAACATGCGTCACGTTAGTTGGTCGGTGCAGAAAATCACGCCGTCCATACATTATCAAGTATGAAAAGGAGATAAAAGCGATAGCTACTCGTGACTTCAAGTATGACGTGTCTAATTATCAACTTACGGGATGCTATCCGCTCGACGAGGAATATTTTTCGTGGTCCGACCCCAAGACAACCAATCAAAAGGTCAATACTAATGAATTGTCCGGCGCTCCAGGTTGTCCGCATTGTGGTGCTATTTCAGCATTCGCCGTATGTGGATGCGGTAAGCTATTGTGCATAGATGGACCTGGAGAAGTTGTTTGTCCCTGGTGTGAAAAGACAGTCACTTTTGCCCCGATAGCTGCTCGTGAGGAAGGTGGATTAGATGTGGGGCGTGGCCGTGGCTGATCTAGGAACAAGCACTCCGTGGTCTACTCACGAGATGGGACGCTATCACGTAGAGAATCTGGTGTGGGCTCTCTTTGGAAGGACTTCTTATCCAATATTCGATATGGGTGGCATGGCAGTTGGACGTGTCGATGAATTTGTAAGCAGCAAGGAAACGTTTGACGCTACTCTTACATATATCAAGGCGCTACAGCGAATCTACTTGCAGAAAAATCCAGGGCATCAACTTCATTTTGCTGGCATCACGCGTAAGGTTGTTTTTGATGAACTTTCCAGCAATACGGTAAGGAATACGCCAATGAAAAGCGCATCGTCCGCACACGATGACAAAAATGCGACGACAACAGATACAGGTGCTGGTTCAAGTGCTTCCCAGGTACAAATTGAGCAGATTTCAATTGTCGACTCTGGGCAGCGGCCGGTCGCCCAGCCTAGTGTCCCAATATCGCCCCAAGCGATTGAAGCCGAACAGACTCAGGCGTCATTAGCACCTCCGTCGACGGCTACCGTTACACCGCGGGTGCTTCCTGCAGAGCCTGCAACGCCTCTTGGCTCTGCTCCATTTAATTCGACTTTGGAACCTGGGCAAATTCCCCAAACAGGGTCTGTTCCAAAAAAGCCTCTTTTACCAAAAGCTACATTCCGAATTCCGAATGCCAAAGTTGGCGTTCCCTATTCGGGAAAGTTAGAAGGAAAGGATCAAAGTGGCTGCACCGTTCAAGTGCGCAACCCTTTGATCCGAACATCGCTCGGCTTGTCATATGACGAAGCATCTGGCGAACTTAGGGGCGTCCCCTTAACCGACGGCGAACAACGAATTAGTCTTCAATGGAGCACAGACGGAGTTGGTTGGTTCACTGGTGAGTGCCTCTTCTTTATCAACCCAGACCCACGAAGTCTTTGGAAGAACATCGAGCCCCCAGCGGATGATCCTTATTACAAGCCGAATTTTGACAGCACCACGATCAAGTCACCTTCATACTCAATCATTGCGGCCAGCCGTCGAGGACGATCACATGAGCACTCTGGCACATTTAGAGACGATGACTTTTTTGTAATGCATGACCCCGTCGCCAACTGGAGCATCGTGGTCGTGGCTGACGGCGCTGGTAGCGCAAAGAGTTCGCGTAGGGGATCTAAGCTTGCGGTGGATGCCTTTGGGGAGCATGTTAAAGCCCAGTTGAGTGGTGACCAAGGGCGCAAGCTTGCGGGAGACTTGGCTGGTTGGGCTGCAGATCCAGAAGCTGCCAGCAAGGCAATGGGAACTGACTTTCATTATCTTTTTCATAAAGCGGGAACTATCGCAGTTCAGGCAATCGAGAGCGAAGCCCAATCAAAGAACGCCCCTATCAAGGAATATTCAACTACCCTGCTCGCGGCAGCCGTTCGCCCCGACGGCGATGGAATATTCCTTTCGACTTTCTGGATGGGGGACGGCGCGATTGCGGTTTACGGGCCACGTGGAAAAGTTCGCCTGATGGGTACACCCGATGGTGGTGAGTTTGCTGGGCAAACACGATTCTTAGATCGAGCAGCTTTGTCTGACCCAAGTTTTGCGAAACGTATTGGTATCGGCCGTTACTCCGAGCTAAACGCCATAATGCTAATGACTGACGGTGTTTCTGACCCCCGCTTCGAAACTGATGCTGGGCTTGTAAATTCAAATTTATGGGACCAGCTTTGGGACGAATTGCTTCCGTTGATGAAATCAGAGAATCCTGATAAGGCACTTGTCGAATGGCTCCACTTCTTCACACCGGGTCACCATGATGATCGCACTATCGCAATTCTTGCCCCAACACTGATGTCCGAATCTGGACCACCTCCCCAAGTGGTCGGCGAGTATCGCTGAAGCCAAAAAAATTTTATGGAAAGCTGCAGTCTAAGCAACATCCTTAGCCTTTTAGGAGAAGTAGATGGCGAAAGTCATCAAGTGTAAAACTTTTGACGGCGAAGACGTTGAGTTTGTCGATGAGATAATCGGCTCCGGAGCCATGAAAGATGTTTATCTCTCACCAGATAAAAAATATGTCGTGGCATTTTTCAGACAAAAGCAAGATTTTCAATCCCGCGAGCGACTGAAGAGTATTACTACTACCTATTGGGATCGTCTTTTTAATGAAGTGGGTGGCGAATACTGGCAAAACTTATTTTGCTGGCCAAAAGGTGTATTGGAACACAATGGTCTTATCGGCATCGTCGCACCGACATATCCGAAACATTTCTTTTTTGAGTATGGGTCGAAAAATAATGACACACTTGGTATTAAGGGAAAGGAAAAGGAAGGTAAGTGGTTTGCGGCTGCGAACTTGCGTAATCGTTTTGTCGACCCACGTGAACTTGGTGATTGGTTAAATCACATAAAAATGTGCGTCCTACTATCACGTGCAGTAAAAAAGATGCACATGATGGGCTTGGCGCACTCAGATCTTTCTTACAAGAATGTATTAGTAGATCCATCAAAAGGTCACGCGTGTGTAATTGATGTTGACGGTCTTGTTGTCCCTGGTAAGTATCCACCAGATGTTGTTGGAACGCCCGACTTCATCGCCCCCGAGGTTGTACAAACAAGTCATTTGGCCAAGGACGATCCCAACAGAAAGCTTCCTCGCAGAGAAACGGATTTACATGCCTTGGCCGTTCTGATCTACATGTATTTATTATACCGCCATCCACTGCGGGGCGGCAAAGTCCATGACATCAATGACGAGCAGCGTGATGAATCACTTACTATGGGTGACAAGGCTCTCTTTGTGGAGCATCCGAGCGACAAAACAAACCGTATCAAACTCGCTGACGCTAAGCCCACAGAACTTCCATGGGCAGATACTGCAAAAATTCCTTACACAGTTACCGGCCCATACCTTGCCCCACTCTTTATTCAAGCATTCGTTGCTGGTCTTCATGATCCTGGATTACGGCCATCTGCAAATGATTGGGAAACCGCACTTGTCAAAACTGTAGATTTAATTCAACCCTGCCAAAATCAAAAATGTGACCAAAAATGGTACGTTTTTGACAACTCGACTAAGCCGAGATGCCCATTCTGTGGAACAGAACATAAAGGAAAGTTACCTGTTCTTAATCTCTATTCTTCGCGTAAAGAAGGGAAATTCAGACTTGATAATCATCGACTAATGGTATGGACAGGGCAATCACTGTTTCGTTGGCATTCGAATAATCTAATTGCACCAAACGAGAAACTAACAGATGATCAGAAGAGGCGAGTCGGTTACTTTATTCTACACAATAATTCCTGGTGGTTGGTAAATGAGAAACTTACGGACATGATTGAAATCAATGGGACGGTTAAAACTTCAATTCCGGTAGGTGGTAAAGTAGAACTTACTGATGGGAAAAAAATACTTTTGGAAAAAGGGGATGGCGGTAGGTTGATCGTAGTTCAGATGGTTGAGGTCTAACCTTTTGATGGCTGAATTCTGCCTTACCGACCAACCTACGGTCGCTGCTTTCGATTTCGATGGCACCATTACGACAAGAGATACCTTTGTTCCATTTCTCTTTTTGGCATTTGGCAAGTTAGCCACATATCGAGCTTTCGCGCGGCTTTTTTGGGAGGCACTTCTTGTCCTGACAAGATGTTCGAGTCGAGACCGATTCAAAGAGAAGATTGTTCGTGAACTTTTCACTGGTGAATCGGTTGAGCGACTTACTGAAGTTGGATGTGTGCACGCGACAAGAATTCGTCAACTTGTACGTCCGTTGGCGTTAGAGCGCATCATGTGGCATAAAAGTCAGGGTCACAGACTAATACTGGTCAGTGCCTCACTCGATTTGTATTTAAGACCAATTTATCAAGAACTGGGATTCGACGACCTGTTGTGCACCAATTTATCCAAAGTTGATGGCATTTTTGATGGTTATTTAGTTGGAATGAATTGTCGTGGACAGGAAAAAGTCGAGAGACTGAAAATTTTAATTGGTGACTTGTCTACTGTTAAACTGCATGCATATGGTGATTCTGTAGGGGACAAAGAAATGTTGGAAATCGCCAGTATACATCACTGGAGACCTTTTGAACTTGGTAAAAAATTTAGTATCAATACTTTTTTAGTATAGAACTTGACGACTGGTTCAACTTAATGTCATCGTCATAAAACGGCTCCTGTGCGAACTTTGGATCAAACAAACCCTGCAATAATATAGGATTAATCTTGGTAGGACAAATTCAACGAATAACGGTCAAATCAACTAGGAATGGCTTTTTTGTAACCGCTGCGATATGCATGATTGCTACATAGTTTGAGCCGGGGGGGTGCATGATTTCACGTTCGCCAAGTACGGAAACCAAGGTTGTGTGGCGACTCTTTCCGTGTGTGCTCAACAAGTCGAAAGGCCCGCGATTCACACTCGCGACTATCTCCTCCTCGTGACGTTGCCCGAGTCTTGAGGAGAGGTGCTTGGCGGTGTCGGCCGAACTTCCACGCAGTGCTATGAATGTAAGACAGTTGGATAGGATTGCAGTCTGTTGTTGTGCGTCGCCAAACTGGTTTACATCTTGTGAGGCCAAACAGACCCCAACTTTGGCAGAGCGGACCATGGATAGCATTTCTTCGTAATTGATTCGATCCTTGAGGCGTGCAGCCTCATCAAGAATGAAGAAGAGTTGAGATGAATTGGTTTGTCCCCCACCAAGCCTGCGGTAGACGAGGTTATTTAACTGGTTGATGAACATTCCGGACATTACCTCAGCGGCGCGCCCGTCGGCCAATCCGGCTCCGATAATTAGTAGGGTTGTGGCATCGGAAATTTCGCTGAGCTTGAAGTCACTGCGCTCAGTGACATGCCGGATCGGCGGCGTGTTGAAAAGGTGTAAGGCGTTGAGTAGCCCGCTGACTGCCCTCGAGTGTTCATCTGCGGAGAATTGAAGTATGTCTGTTACCTCGACCGCTAGGTGTTGAATGGCTGGACTTTGCTTAAAAAGTGTTCTCAACGCATTTTGGTCACTGACCAACAAATAGAGGTAACGGGGCTGGGCGGTGTGCTTGTATGCCTGCTTGGTGATGTTGATCAAGGCCCGAAGCCATCGATAGTCGCGGTCATAGAAATACGGCTGATTGTCATTGGGTTTTGGCCTTCCAAGGATGCTGAGGGCGGCTGCTTCGATGTCCCGGTAATCTTGGATTGCATCGAACCAATTCCAGGTCATCGAACGAGCAGGATCAGCGATGTTCCAGTACCAAACCCGGGCACCCATCTTCTTGGCGTCTTGGTGGAGTCTGTCGAAAAGATCTCCTTTCACGTCACAAGTAACTACGCTCGCTCCTTGCTTCAATAAGGCTGTGATCCATGGAAGGACAATCCCCTCCGTCTTGCCGGAGCCTGTGGGACCGAAGACCGCGCAGCCTCTTTGCAGTATTTCGATCGGTAGCTTCAACGGAGTGTTTGATTGTCCCTTAGGATGCAAAAAGCGTCCAATGGGCAACCCGTGTTGCTTCAGGACGCCCAACTCTCTCTCTGTCGCGGTGCCACGATAGTCCATCACATCCTGGTTTCCAAGTGCCATGTTGGGCGAATCTCCTGGACTGAGAATGACGGTTCCGACCGAAAATCCGGGTAGTGAGTCCTTTCCAGGAATACGAAACCTGTTAAGGATAAAAACTAAGCCGAAATAGATGCCCCTGAAGAAGGCCAGTGTGCTCTGGCCAATGATGTTGAGCATTTATGGCTATCGGCGTATGCGCCTTGATGGTGTACGGACCTTTTCACTAGGATCAGTCCTTGTTGGTGCGCTTTGGGTTAGGGCGGAAGTTGCTCTGGTTGGCTGACGCTGAAGTGGCGTCTGACTTCTAGAGAAGTCCACACGGTCCTCTGGGTGCATCAAGTTTGAGGAATGGCCTTCCCGCTTGCGTTGCCACATACTCTCACGATTGACGGCTACCTCCGCAGGCATTCGCCTCAGACCCATCTCTTGTGCGGAATAAACCCGATGGCGACCGTTGTTGCCAACTTGGTATACTGTGCCGTTCCAAGTCAAATCCACGTTATCGTGATTATTACCTCGCGAACCGTGATCGTAGAACTTGTGGTGGGTTTCTCCAAGTTTCCTTTCTTCGGGAATTTGGCTACTCCGCATTCGTTGGAAATCTTCGTAAGAGTAGCCGCGCTCGACGGCGAGGCGCTGAATCTCGCCGAGTTGACGAGTCCAGCCGTTTATCTGTTGCCGCGAATAACTGTGCGAAATTTGCCAATTTGGGTCCACGTCTGGCGATTGAACCTGAGACAGATCTACCTCAAAGAAGCATTTTTCCCAGTCCATGACTTAGCAAGTGAAACCGTAAGAATGTGACTAACCCTTAGACAGGCTCACGCGGTGAGTATGGGTGTTACGGGAGTCATTCTGGTTGATGAAAACTGTACGGTCGTTCTTCATGGCGATTACTTCAAAGAAAGGCCGGAACCGCTCTTCAGAAATATCCCATGCATGCAAGAACTGCTCAAACAAACGTTGTTCACTGGGATCGGCGTCCCCATCAGAGGTTAGCGAGTCGGCCAAATTTACCAAGATAGTCATCTTTTGGGTGTCCGATAAAAGATCCTTGACCTCCGAAAGAAACTGAGTTGGGGAGTTTTTTCTCGTGTATTTTAAAGCTGCGTTAAAGATATCGTTACGATCCGGGAATTGAGCAATTGCACCAATTAATTGCGCGACCTCCTCGTCCTCAACAACCCCATCCGCCCCAATCATGTAAATCAAGGAAGCGATGAAAGCCTGTTTCTGGTTGATCGGATCAGACTTGTTTTTGAAACTATCAAAAAGGCCCATTTTTTCTCCAAAAGAGTTAAAATAAATTGAAAAACATTCGACAATACATCCACATATCAAAATTTTCCAGTAAAAACGTGTCTAACTAAAACGAAGGCATAAGAACTCGAAATTATCAGCAATGATTGATTTTAAGTGGATTTTTTAGTGACAATCAATATCATTGTTTGATCAATTATGAACACATGAATAAAATATCCCTAATCCTGATCAGTCAATATTTTATTGCTGTCATATTATCGATAAATAAGCAAGAAAACAATAAAAGCTGACGTCAAAATAATCGTAGATTAAGTTGAATAGCGTTGAACTATAAAGTCAAGTGAAAAATTCTCTTTTATCGACGTGGCTGGAAATAATTGAAATTTAAGCGTTCCAGCAACTTTTTTAGTTTGTTCCTTTACCATTGCAAACACCACACTTAACATTTCCAGAACCATTGCAATTACTGCACTGATGCGAACCGCCTAAGAGTTCACTAATTCTGCCTGTTCCCTTACATTTTGGACACTTGACAGCGCCAGAGCCAGAACATGTTTTGCATTTTATCGCCATTTTTAATCTCCAAGTTGTAATATTGAAAAATCAGTTTATATTCATAATTTCTAAGAATCAAATAAACTGAAGTGCCAGTTCGTCGTGTACTTACAGGTCCCTTTGCATTGCTTCCAATAGGGCTACACCTCCGTCCTTAACAGCCTCATCTCTAGAATACTAAGTTAAGAAGAACCGAATAGGACCCCTCACCCTGTTTCGGAGGCAAAGCTTAGGCAAATCGAGCATCGGATCCGTGACTTACGATATTGAATCACTTAGTGTTCACTCTTGTCAAGAAAAATTTTTTCTTTCCCTGACAATTTTTCTGTGCCAGAGTTAAGGAACCTCTGCAAAAGTCCGATTGACTTTTGTTAAAGAAAACGTACGCAAGCCCTTACTGAATATGAGGTATTTGCTTTATAATACATAGCATGAAATCCAGCATTCATCAGCGTTCCTTTGGTTTTTCGCTGTCCACTCGCAAGACCCGCAAAGCCATCTTTCTCGACCAGATGGATCAAGTGGTTCCCTGGACCCGTCTGGTGGATTTGATTGCCCCGTTCTATCCGACAGGCCGAATGGGT
>Ga0172367_10006487_pt1 | contig 13736 bp, 8 predicted proteins | sample Lak10m_FD_114542 | JGI IMG/M metagenome (GOLD analysis project Ga0172367, IMG submission 114542) | Freshwater microbial communities from Kabuno Bay, South-Kivu, Congo - kab_022012_10m | ecosystem: Environmental > Aquatic > Freshwater > Lake | place: Democratic Republic of the Congo: South-Kivu... | reverse complement strand
CTTTTTTCATGCCTGTGGTTTGCCATTTTTTGTTAAAAAAGAGCTTTATCACAGGCATCACCATCTTGCAACCCTTGTATCTACTATATATTTATGCAATCCTTATCCCGAACTGGGGTAAGTTAATAATTTCCCTATGCCTTTTATGATTTCGGCAGAGAAAGCCGCTGAAAAAATAATTAAAGGGGTTAGCAATAATAAGGGAGTAATAGCTTTTCCAACCACTATTTATCTTCTTCTTAAATGTTTTAACACCTTGCCCAATCAACTAATAGATTATATCAACTCCAAAATCCCGGGGAAACCGGCTTTTGAAAATAATGAACCTAAAGAAGACGATCAATAAACTCTAGAATCTACAGTTGCTATTTATTGAAAAAGTTATTCCTACTGTTTTTGAGTGTTTTTCTTCCATACATAATACAGAACGAGTACGCCGACTAAAACCAGGAAAATGATATTAGCTTGTTTTAAGTACTTCTTTATCAAGTGCTCATTTTCCCCGATAACATAACCTAATGATATTAAAACGGCACACCAGATAGTCCCCCCAAGTAAAGTGTATAGGCAAAAAAGTTTTAAATTCATTTTCGCAAGACCCGCAGGAAATGAGATAAAATGCTTGACTCCTGGTAAAAATCTACCAGTAAAAACTGATATTGCCCCGTGGCTAGCAAAAAACTTTTCTATTTTTTCCAATTTAGATTGATTGATAAAAAAGTACTTACCTTTATTCGTAAATAATTTCCTTCCAAAAAAATATGCAATATAATAATTCGCCAGTGAACCGCCTAGAGTTCCAATACTGCTTACCACCAAGACTAATAATCCATGCATTTCTCCCTTGTGTACAAGGTATCCGGCCGGAATTAAGGTAATCTCTGCTGGTATTGGTATAAAAGTGCTTTCAACAAATGTCATGATAAATATACCTAGATAACCTAGGCTTTCGACAAACCAAACAATCTCAAGAAAAATCTCATACATTACTATTTATACAACCCTTATTTAGATAAGTTAAGTTAACGTTTTTTAAAATTTGATTATAAGTTAGCAATTTAAAAATACTAGTGCAAAAAGCTTATAACTTAAAATTCTGCATCCATAACTCAAAGTAACCTACAAATCAAAAAGTAATCTTTCCGGATTTTCAATAGCGTTTTTTACTTTAACCAAGAAAGTTACCGCATCCTTACCGTCAATGATTCTGTGGTCATAAGATAGGGCAATATACATCATTGGACGAATTTCAATCTTCCCATCGATAACTACCGGCCTTTCTTGCGTATTATGCAAACCTATAATACCGCTTTGTGGAGGATTAATAATCGGAGTTGAAAGTAATGAACCATAAACCCCACCATTAGTAATAGAAAATGTCCCTCCTGTTAAATCAACCATTGCAAGTTTACCGTCCCGGGCCTTTGCTGCTAAATGTCCTATTTCTTTCTCAACCGTAGAAAAACTCATTTTATCGGCATTCCGCAGAACCGGTACTACCAAACCTTGATCAGTACCAACAGCTACGCCTATGTCGTAGTAACGCTTGTATATTATATCATCTCCGTCTATCTCAGCATTTACAGCAGGTATCTCTTTTAAAGCATTTACAACAGCTTTAACAAAAAATGACATAAACCCCAGCTTAACACCATGCTTTTTCTCGAATTCCTCCCGGTGTTTCTTACGTAAATTAATCACGTTTAACATATCAATTTCGTTGAAAGTAGTAAGAATAGCTGCTGTATTTTGTGAGTCTTTTAAACGCTGAGCTATAGTCTTTCTAAGACGGGACATACGCACTTTTTCTACCGGCTTATCTCCAGGTATTACCGTTTCTATTTCTGGGGCTCTTACGGTAGTTGTTGCTAAAACATTTAGCACATCTCCCTTATTTATTCTTCCGTCTTTGCCAGTTCCTGCAATAGTTGCTGGATTTAGATTATTTTCTTTTACTAATTTCTGTACAGACGGTGGCATAGCACTTACTGAATCCACTTTTTTTTCTTGAATTGTCGGTACTCTGGTTTCTATCCCAAGAACTGGAGTACTTGAGGCTTTTTGATTTACTTCTGTATTTTGGGTCGCTATTCCCGGTTTTATAGAACCTAAAACTTGACCGATACTAACAACGTCTCCTTCTTGCTTTAAAATCGTATCTAATATCCCTTCTGCCACCGCACTAACTTCTAAAGTAACTTTCTCAGTTTCAAGTTCAAGTAATAATTCATCAAGCTTTACAACATCCCCAGCTTTTTTATACCACTTAGCGACAGTTGCTTCAGAGACCGATTCTCCTAACGCTGGTACTATAACTTCAACATTCATAAAATTCTCCAATAATTTCTATAATATAAACGATCTTTTCCCGTTTGGGGTTATTTAAAGTTCAAAAGCTTCTTCTAACAAAGTTTCCTGTTGTTTATTATGAATATACAAATAACCAACAGCTGGAGATGCGGACCTTTCCCTGCCAGTATAACTCACTTGTACTTTAATGCTGGCTTTTTCCAAACATGAGTCTAACTGATGGCGTATAAACTTCCATGCTCCCATATTCCGAGGTTCTTCCTGACACCAAACAAATTTTGAAGCTGTCTGATATTTCTTCATAATTTTTACGACATCTTCTTCTATAAATGGAAATAATTGTTCAAAACGAATAATAGCAATGTTATCTATTTTTCTTTCCCGCCTTGATTCAATTAAATCATAATAGACTTTACCAGAACAAAAAATTACTTTTTTTACTCTTTCAGCTTTAATTTCTCTATCAACTTCATCAATTACCGGGATAAATTTTGTTCCTTCATCCAGCTCTGCAAGACTAGAAACAGCTAACTTATGGCGGAGCAAAGATTTAGGCGACATAATAATCAGAGGTTTCCTAAAATTTCTTTTCATTTGACGGCGCAGAAGATGGAATATTGAAGCTGGAGTTGTTGGGTAAGCCACGCACATGTTATCCTCTGCGCATAATTGTAAAAACCTTTCCAACCTTGCTGAACTATGTTCTGGTCCTTGGCCTTCCATTCCATGAGGTAAAAGCACAACAATACCACTCATCCTAAGCCATTTTGTTTCAGCAGAAGAAATGAACTGATCAAAAATAATCTGCGCACCATTGGCAAAATCACCGAATTGCGCTTCCCATATCACTAAACGGTTAGGATCTACTATCGAATAACCATACTCAAACCCAAGCACGCCATATTCAGATAAATTACTGTCCGCAATTTCAAAAAATGCCTGATCTTCCGATATATTATTTAACGGTTCGTAAATTGATTTATCAGTTTGGCTGTGGAGTACGGCATGGCGATGGGAAAAAGTCCCTCTCTCGACATCTTGGCCAGTAAACCTAATTGGTGTCTTTTCATTAAGTAATGTTGCAAACGCTAGTTGTTCCGCCGTGGCCCAATCAATTGGCTGGTCACTCATCAGGTCATTGCTTCTTATTTCGAATAATTTAGCTAATTTATGGTTTATAGAAAAATCACCAGGGATGCTACAAAGTTTGATACCAATTTCCTGTAGCACGGACTTATGGACGCCTGTTAACAATTTATCCTCACTAAGACGATCAAAACCAGACCACTGCCCTTCTAACCACTGAGCTCTTGGTTTATAATTTTTAACCTCATTAAATTCTGAGTCTAAAAAACTCTTAAACTTTTGTTTCAGTTCTGGATAATAATTTCTAGCGATCAACCCTGCGTTACTCAATTTCTCTGAATAGATAGCAGCTGGGGTTTGTTTATTTTTAATTACCTCATACATTACGCTCTGGGTATACATTGGCTCATCGCCTTCATTATGGCCATATTTACGGTAGCAAACTATATCAACTACCACATCTTTCTGAAATTTTTGCCTATATTCGCAGGCAATTTTAGTAACTAATACTACTGCCTCTACATCATCTCCGTTAACATGAAATATTGGAGCACCAACCACTTTTGCCACTTCTGTACAATATCTACTAGCTCTTGAATCATAGCTATTAGCCGTAAAACCAATTTGGTTATTAATTACTATATGGAATATCCCTCCTACATCATATGGAGCAAGACCAGACATTACTAAACTTTCTGCCACTACTCCCTGGCCGCAAAATGCAGCATCACCATGAATCAAAATACCCACAACTTTTCTACGGTCGCGATTCATACAATCTTGTTTGGCTCTAACTTTACCGGCAACTACCGGATTTACAGCTTCTAAATGCGAGGGGTTTGCTGTTAAAGAAAGATGAACTTTTTTTCCGGATTTAGTAGTTTTATCTGAAGAATAACCCATATGATATTTTACATCGCCTGTTACACCAAGATCACTTGGAAAGGCACTGCTTCCCATAAATTCAGAAAAAATAGCTCTATAAGGCTTATTCATAATTTTGGTTAGCGTCGATAACCTTCCTCTATGTGCAAGACCAATCACCGCTTCTTCTGCTCCGATAGATGCTGACTCTTCAATTATTCTATCAAGACTTATTATGGAAGCATCCCCACCTTCTATAGAAAACCTCTTAGCTCCAGGAAATTTTACATGTAAATACTGCTCAAAACCTTCTACTTCCACTAGGTCTTGTAGTGTTTGTTTTTTTTCCTCTAACGATAGGTTAATATGAGTACTAATACTATCTAATTTATTATATAACCATTCTTGGGCTACTGAGTTCTCCACATGCGAAAATTCCACTGCTACTGAACCGGAATAAGTTCTGTTTAAAACATTGACAAGTTCACCGAGAGTAATGATTTTTAGATCATCAAATTCCCCTGATACATCAACAAGCTCTGATAACTGATTCGCATTAAAGCCAAAATCTGCTAAGTTTAATTTCAGCTCTTCCTTAGTTTTTTTTACCTCGAGTCCTAACGGATCTAGGTTAGCTAGGTAATGGCCATGCTCCCTATAGGCCTTAATCATGAACTTTGCTCTCAAAGAATTTTCTGCTAAAGAAGAACTAGTTGGCACGTCTTGATTAGAAGAAATAACCAGTTTATCCTGGATAATAATTTTGGCAGTGGTTTTCAAAGGGGTGATATCACTTTGTACTGCAAAAAATTTTGCCCAACTCGGGTCAATAGAATTTGGATCTTGTAAATATTTTTGATAAAGCTCCTCAATAAATACTGAGTTACTACCAAATAGAAAACTTGAATGTTCAAAATCCTTTCCCACCACTTCCTCCTAAAACAAAATAAATCAACACTTATTAATTAGTATAAAACTACCAAGATTTATAAAATAAACTTTCCAATCCAATAGACAAAAATTTCTACTTCTAAATAAGCTTAGGTATTATTTCTGCATCACTATATAGTTTGGGCAAACGAAAGTAAAAAATAAGCGTTTTCTAAAGTAGTACCTTATAACCATCAATCCCTGTTTACCAAATCCCCTTATATTTTACCACTCTACTTAAAAGCTTTAAATAATATTAGTCATACGATTATATTTAAAGTTACCTATAGTAGCTACACAAACAACAAATTCTTATATCACGTATCCTGTTCTCTTAAATCTGCTTATGCTTACTAACATAACAAGATAACTCTTCTAATACCTTGATAACAATACAAGGGTTTTAGGTTAACCTGTAACATAAATAACCAAGTTCTCTATCAGGAAGAGAGTAATAACCTCCTTTAGGCTAAAACGTTACAAAAATTTTATAATATTAATTTTTGCAACGTAAATAAATTCAGAAAACTTTACAAGTTTGTAGAAAATTGAATATGAAAAGTTTGTTTTTCATCATATTTCTGTTTCTTCATTGGGAAACCCCAGTATACCTTGATAGGAGCAATTTTGGTTATCCATATAAAGCCAAAACCTACTGAAGCTCTTAGAGCTTTATCATTGTAGAATCCTTCTGGAGTAGAAGATTTTGAATCAGCATCCCATAAGGAACCAGCATCCGCAAAAACGGCTCCCGTCACATTAAACTCCTGCGGTAATCCTAGTGGAAAATTCAATTCTGAAGATACAGTATAATATTTCTGACCGCCAAAACCTTCATCGGTTTTTTTATCCCTAGGTCCTATACCCCCCGGGGCAAAACCCCTCAGAGAAGCATCTCCCAAATTAAATCTATCCGAAATCCTTACTTTTTTACCGCTTACACCTTTAATATGACCCGCAGCAGCCGACAGCTTTAATGTGTATTTATTCTCAACAAAGGACTTGAAATATTTACCGTCAAGTTCATGTTTTAGATATTTTGTATTGCCGCCAACCCCAGCAAATTCCTGGCTTCCGACTATTAAATAGCCGTTTTTAGGCAATATCCTACTGTCAGTTCTATCGTAAGTCAAACTGTGGCCAATAGCCGAAGTCGTAAATTTACCCATTTGCTCTTTAATAAATACAGAAGCAGAATCTGATGGGCCACTTAGTTTATCCTGTTTGAGTAAATACTCAACCTCATGAGATAGATCGTCGGTTATGTCATAACCAATCGATGTCTTACCCCCTGTAGAAGTTTTAGAGTAATTCTGTTCACCGTTACCAAAACCACTACCGCGACCATCCTGGGTTCTAAAAAAATTCACTCCTAAAGACAAATCTTTATCAAGAAAATGAGGATTTGTCACACCTCCATAATAGCTAATGCTTTTTTTACCGACTTGTATACCAGCATTTAAATATTTACCAGTACCAAGTAAATTCCTTTCTAAAAAGGATATGCGCCCAAAAGGACCGCCAGCAGTATTATATCCAAGATCTAGTCCAATAGAAGAAGTAGATTTTTCTTCAACATCTATATTAATATCGTAACGGTCTCTTCGATCAGTAGGAGCTATTTTTAGCATTAATTTATCGAAATAATCCAAATTACGAATATTTTGCTCACCTTTTTCAATCTTTGAGCGATTAAATATATCACCTTCTGCTATTTTAAGTTGACGTCTAATAACATGGTCCTCGGTCTTCAAGTTGCCTTCAATATTGATTTTATTTATAAAAATCTTATCAGCCTGATCAACTACGATTACCACATCTACTATTCTAGCTTCCCTATTTGGTTTTATATCAGGATAAACCTCTACTTGCGGATAGCCACGACTTCCCAAATAACTGGTTATTTTCTCGGCAATCGATTCCATAGCGTCTAAATTAAAAGTTTCTCCCTTTTTCTGAGAAATAAACTTTTCCACTTCTGCCGTTTCGACATTTTTTAATTTATTATTAACTGTAATATTCCCAAATTGATATTTATTACCTTCATCAACTGAATAGGTTAATATAAATCCCTCCTTTGTCGGAAGTAAATCCGCTGTAACTGAAATTACGTTAAAATCTGCAAATCCTACTGAATTATAGAATTTGGCAAGCAGATGCTTATCATATTCTATCCTGTCAGGATCATAGGTATCATTAGTCTCTAAAAACCTAAACCATTTAGATTCCTTGGTCATTATAACAGATCTTAATTCAGAATTTGAATAATTCGCATTACCGGCGAAGTAAATGGATTTCACTCCAGTTTTTGGACCTTCAGTAATTTGAAAAATAACTTTGACGGCATTGTTTCCCTGTTCCTCAATTTTAGAGTTAACGTTAACAGAAAATCTACCAGAACGTTTATACATTTCCTTAATTTTTTCTACGTCTGCTCTCAGTTTTGCTTTTCTTAACGATTCACCCGCAACAGTTGAGATTTCATTTGTAAGGATTGCAGATTTTATCTTGGAATTCCCGGTAAAAGTTACTTTGCTTACAAAAGGTGTTTCTTTTACATCAACTCTTAAAACCCCGTTTGCAAAATTTATGGAAACATCTTCAAATAATGAAGTTGCATATAGACTTTTAACGGCATCATTTTGAGATTCTAAAGAAAATTGCTTTCCTTCCCTTAAACCTATATACTCTTCGATGGTTGATGTCTGAATTCTTTGATTCCCATGTACAACAATCTTGGTAATTTTTTCATCGGCAACAGCATAGGAAAAAACAAACAAAGAGCTTGCCAAAAAAATTAGTCTTATTACTTTATTCACAAACACGCCTCTTATAAAAAACAAACTAAAACTTATAGAACAAAATTATGCCCAAAACTAATAGATTTTATAGCAGTTAGAACAAAAATTACAACAAGAAAAACTATTAGGAGACTTACGATCGATATAAATTTTATTAACTACGGAATTTCGGAGCTAAAAACAGATATTACCGGCAAAAATACTCACTATTTTTATTAATTTGTCAGTTTTAATAACATTAAGATTTAAGAAAACGGCTTACAGAAAAACACCAGTGAATTTCAGATAACCATAGAGATTTTTTACAGAAAATATAAATAGCAAATATTGCTTAGGAAAAAGGAGGGAATTTTAAAAATCCTTGACATATGGCGGGGAATACGGAATACGTTGCGAACCTTAAACCAGAAGCACAGGCTTGAAATTATCAATATCCCACTAATGGAAATGTGACAAAAAAATATAACTTGTACAAAATAAATGATTTATCCCACTGTAACCCATCAACTCTGCATTTTAGGTTTCCAATATATTATTACAATTGCTTCTTCCAACCTCCACAGACAAAAACCTAATATCTGATTTCCTATACGGTTATTTTTACTAAAGAGATACAATTTGTCTATCCCAAAGAGTCTTGTAAAGTCCACTTTGTTTTATGAGTTTATTATGTGTTCCATCTTGTACAATTTTTCCTCGATCAAAAACAAGAATACGATCAAGATTAAGTAAAGTCGACAAACGATGTGCAATAACTATAGTAGTTTTTTCTCTCATTAAAACCTCTAAACTTTTCCAAATAGATTCTTCTGTGATAGAGTCTAACTGATTTGTTGATTCATCTAATAAAAAAATAGGAGCATTTTTAAGTATGACCCTAGCTATTGCTATTCTCTGCCGCTCTCCACCTGATAATTTAACTCCTTTTTCTCCTACTAAAGAACTATAACCATTTGGGAGTTTCATAATAAATTCATGTACTTTGGCTTTTTGCGCAGCTTCAATAACTTCTTCATCAGATGCATAAATATTTCCATAACGAATATTTTCCATTATACTCCTATTAAACAAAGAAATTTCCTGTGGTATTATTCCTATAGACTTTTGCAAAGATTCTTTAGATGCTAATTTAATATCTTGATTATCAATGAGAATTTGTCCTCGTGTGAGTTCAAACAGACCAAGTATTAGATGAATAAAAGTGGTTTTACCACTTCCAGAGTAACCAACAAGACCTACTTTTTGCATAGAAGGAATTGTAAGAAACATTTTATTAAAGATACTATTCGAATTATTGTACTTAAAACTTGCATTTATAAAACGTATTTCTCCTTTATGTACTACTATTTCGTTTCTATTATTTTTAAAGCAGCAATTCGCATTTTCTATCGCTAAATAAATAGTACTAAGACCTTGCTGTACATTTCCAAAAGATTCTGAAAATTCTCTAATATTTTTTGATATTGAATATAGTAAATTAATAATAGAGATATTTAGCATCATAATGAGTACAAAATCACCAGGAGTAGTATTTTTGAGCTTAATACCTTGAAATAACCACCATAAGCAAGAAGCTTGGTAAACTATAAAAGATAGTTCTTGTACAATATGCATTTTCATAAAAAACCAATCACGTGTTTGAAAACTATATATCCATTTTTGATATAAATTACTGAGATTATTTATCTCATAATTTGCAGTAACAAATACTCTTACACTAAACATGTTACCTAGCACATCTACTATAGAACCTACTATACTAGAACGTTCATGAGCAGTTATTTTAGAAAGGAGTGCAGCTTTTTTAGCAAATTTAAGGGAGAAAAATAAAAAAACTATAATCCATGCAATAAGAAGTATTGCTAGATTTATGTTTATACTGGCAATTGTATATACTGCAAGTGATAGTGCAAATATCTGAGCAAAAAATTGATCTATCAAAGTGCTTAAAATATTGGAAATACCGCTTGCAATATCATTAATCTTGTTAGCTAAACTACCAGTAAATTGATTTTGAAAAAAAGTATGAGAATGTTTCATAAGTCTTCGCATTAGAATAAGGCCTATATGTTTTATCAAGTTGGGACGAAACTTGAGCACAAGCCATCCATAAAAACGGGCTGTAAAAAATACAAAAATTGTTAGGCATAAATAAAGTACTATTTGTTTGTACAACATTTCTAAATTAGTATAGTTATGTAATGTAGAAATAATATCAACAATAGTTTTAATTAGATAAGGTCTTAATACAAAATCTGTAGCCCAAATAATAGCTACAATTACTTGACCTACAAGCAGTTTCCAATAAGGTTTTATAGAATTTAAAAAAAAATCTCTAAAAAGATATTTAGAACCTGTGTAGATAAAATGATTAGAGAGATTTTCATTTTTATATGTTATTATTCTATTAATTAGCATATAAATTCCTATAAATTGCTTATATATAAAGAAACTAACTCTGACAAAAGTACTACTATCATCAAAAACTAATTAGAATTCAAAAAAAATTTAATTACATCTAAATCATCAGTAGAAGGAGAGTTTATTAAATATCGTAAAAAATCTCTAGCAGCACTTACATGTACAAAATTCCAAGTAATCGATATACTATTTTCTACTGTCTCAACATGATGAGGCCATGAACGTGGTATAAACAGTATTTCTCTTGCATTTAGAAAGTCTACATATTTACATGTCATACCCCCCACATCTATTGCATTTGTTCTATTGTTAAGATCTTGATTGTTTTGTACAGGTGCATATAGTGTTATTTTTTTGAGTCCATACATTTGGCATAAAATAGCATCAGATAACCATGGATCAATGTGCGTTTTAGTACATGCACCGTTTGCAGAAATAAATATGCCTCTAGCTGGAAATAATTCTGTAGTAGGATTAGCATTCTTGTGTTTAGGAGGTAAAATATAGTTATTGCGTGGAACAAAGTAGGGAGTATTCCAATCATATTGGATTTTATCAAAAAAATTATCAGACCAAGTAAAATCTAATTTCTTAAAAGTGCTATACCAACGTATGTAGGGCACTACTATACCTTTTGAAACTAAAGATGAATTGTCTTTATCAAAATACTTACGAATATAGTCTTTAAGAGTACCTATATCAGTAAGATTAAATAAATCATCATAGATTTGTACTAACTCATCACCATAATGTTCAACTAAATAGTTAGGAGACCATTTATCAATTTGTGCCCAAGTATCCATTCCATCAGTAATTATAACAGGCTGATTCTTTTTTAAATATTCTTCTATAAACTCATCTTCTGATAAATTATCCTTTCTATTAATAGTAAACATAGACCGATCTCCTTATTATATTGCTATAGCCAACTGTTAGCCATTGAAACTAGTATTTTACGTTCACCTATATAACTGTTTCTTCCATGCAAACATAGTAGATTATCTACAAATAAAATATCACCTTGTTGCCACTTGTACTCAATTTTAATTTGATTTATTATTTTTTTTGTTAACTCTAAATCTGATATATTTAAAGGCTCATCATCTCCGTATGATACATAATGATAAAACTCTTGTTCTGTAGTATATTCAAGTAATGAAGCCCGTACTTCTGGTTCTAGGTTGCTGCAGTGCCATTGATGAGCCTGTGATATGAACATTAATTCTTTAGTAGTATAATGAGAAATTACTGGCTGTACTATTTCATAAACTTGAAGTCCTTCATCTTTTTTCCACTGAAAGCTTATATTTCTATTATATAGTATTTCCTCTACTTCACTTTTAGAATTTGTTTCAAAAACTTGCTGCCACGATTTACCAAATCCATGCCCACTATGTAAGTTCATTACATATTTTAACTTTTTGGTTTGATATTTTCTAATTAATCTTTTAGGTAACAATTTATATAATGTTCTACTGTCAGCTATAGGGGTTTCTCCACCTGTTTTTGAGGGAGTATCACAATAAAAGAAAAGATATTTTGGATAAGTTTTAGAAAAAGATAATTCATTATGTAAAACTATGTTTTGATCAGCTGAATATTCAGTTGAGGTATATACCTTTGCATTGAGTTTTGTGCGAGGAGAATCGCCTCCAACATAAGAAGTAAAATCAAAATTAAGTTTAGAAATTAGACCAGCATAGTTTTTAGCACTAATTTTACCTCCTCGAAAAAGAATTGCTCCACAAGAGTTTAAAATACTTGAAGTCCATTGCTTTTTTTCATTAAAATAAAACAGTAATCTTTCTATAGCTTGATCAGAAACCTCAGGCAATTCTATCAAAAAAGGAAATCTCGATTCATTTAACATTTTTAACCCCTAATACTTCTATTAATAAAGCTACAATATTTATATTCGCAAATACACTAAAATTCATATTCATTACCTTCTATATTAGAGTTAATCATTTCATGCAAAAATACTGATAACTGTTCTATATTCCTATACTTAAATATTACTGCAACTCCGATAATTGCAATTGATTTACTCATACTACTTGCAACTTTAATAGCGAGAATACTATTACCACCTAGTCTAAAGAAGTCATCATGAACACCTATTGTATTTTCTGGTAAGCCAAGTACTTCAGACCAAATTTTACATATTTGTTTCTCTAAATCTGTGCTAGGTGCAACATAATTATCTCCAATAGTAAAGTCAGGTTCAGGTAATTTTTTCCTATCCAGCTTACCATTAATAGTAAGTGGAAATTCTTTTAACCAAACTAACCTAGCTGGTATCATGTAATCAGGTAATCTTGATTGAAGATAGGTAAATATTTCTTTCTCTTGCCAATCTATGTCATCTTCTGTCATATAATAACCAACTAAATATTTACTAGATTCATCTTCTCTCATATCTAAATTATTCCTAACCACTACTACACTTTGCTTAATGCCATCATATGCAGATAAAACTTTCTCTATCTCACTCAATTCAACTCTATGACCTCTAATCTTTACTTGAAAATCATTACGTCCTATATATTCTAAATTACCATCAGGAAGCCACCGAACTAAATCTCCTGTCTTATAAAGTCTTTCATTTTTATTCAATTTCTTTTCTTCAACTGTCTGAAACGGATTAGCTATAAACCTTTCTTGGGTTAAATCAGGCTGGTTTAAGTATCCACGTGCTAAACCAACTCCTCCTATATATAACTCTCCTACAGCACCTATGGGTAAAGGTATCATATCCTTGTTCAAAACATACCCCTTCATATTATCTATAGGTTTACCAATAGGAATTATTCCATTAAATCTTTCGTTAGTAATAAATTCAAAACTAAATTGACATGTTTCTGTTGGACCATATTGATTATGAATATTTGCATCTATAAAATGTTTTTTTGCTTTATAAAGTAGTTTAGAAGTTAGAACTTCACCACAGATATATAAATTTTTTAGAAATGATAATTTATGAAGTTTATTGTTATCTATATTGTTTAAAAATGCTAATAGATGTGTTGGAACAAAAATAGTTAAATTTATCTTATACTTTTCTAAATAATCATACAATTTATTCGGATCATTAAAAGAATCATCAGGAATCAAAAAAAGCTTAGATCCAGAAAGCAATGGCACAAAAAACTCTCTAATAGATGGATCAAAACTATAGGAAATTTTTGACGCTACTTTAATTCTATTACATACATCCCTATGTATTAAGTATAATATTTTACTAATAATTGATCTATGTTCAATCATAACACCTTTAGGTTTACCAGTGGTACCTGACGTGTAAATAACATAAGCTAAACTACT
>Ga0172367_10006484_pt1 | contig 13741 bp, 7 predicted proteins | sample Lak10m_FD_114542 | JGI IMG/M metagenome (GOLD analysis project Ga0172367, IMG submission 114542) | Freshwater microbial communities from Kabuno Bay, South-Kivu, Congo - kab_022012_10m | ecosystem: Environmental > Aquatic > Freshwater > Lake | place: Democratic Republic of the Congo: South-Kivu... | reverse complement strand
GTATACACATCGCTTTCAAACAAAACAGTCGTTAAATCGCCAGGCAGTCCATCAGCACCAGGGGTACGGACTGTAAACACCACCGAAGACCCAGCTTGGGTGCCATTAGTGCCTGTTTGAAGGTATGCGGTAGCACTGGTTACTGTATCAGCAGTTAGAATCTCAAACAAATTGCCCAAAGAAACCTGTTGGGCTGCAGGATTACCCCATTGTCCCGTTCCGGAGAAGGCTTGAGACACCGGTGCAATTACAGAAGGAGAAAATGCCGAGTCCGTAATCGCAAACTGCCTCGATGCACTGTTATTCAACGTATAGGCGTCGGTACTGTCGGCCGTTACATTGAACGTCACATTCATGTTGGCAACGGTGGTGGCAGGGAAAATAGTGTTTAGACTAATCAACTGCTCATTGCCAGGAGCCAAAGTAGGTATGGACGCCGAACTGGTGTAGAGTGGTGCACCGCCTGAAGTACGGGTCGCATTAACCGTTAAGGTAACATTGGTCTGTGCTGAGGTCCCTACGTTACGCACCAAAGCCTGGAAAACCACGCCTCCCGTATTCGGGGCAGGCACCATTCCATATTCCTGAAAGCGACCATTGCTGGTATCGGGTAGAAAAATTGACTGAACCAAAGCCAAATCATGATTCGGTGCCTGGGTTATTTTCACATCGTCAATCTGCCAAAAGTAGTAGTCTCCATGGAACATAAAAGCGATTTTGGCATTGGCAGCACCGCCGATATAATCCGAAACATTCACACGGATGAGTGAATTGCGCGCAGAAGCCTGGTTCACCGCAATGCCCGAATTAAGGGTTAACGTATCGCCCCAAGTGGCACCGCCATCAGTTGAAAACAACACATAAGTTGCAGGCTGCGCTTGGCTGGTAGGACCGGCAAAACGACGGTAGTACTGATAAAACTCTAAGTTCAAAAAAGGATATTGCGCCGCATTAAAACTTGGGCTGATGAGCATTCCTCTATGAGGGGCAGGGAAAATGCCCTGTCCAAATGCACCTTGCACACCATTATTGTCGAGCCAATCCGAGTCAAATACCATAAAGCCATTGGCAGGTGTTGACGATTGCACAGTTAGGTTGGCCGTACCATAGGCCCCACGAGAACCCGTACCTGTGTTGGGTGTGGTTGCCGGACCGCGGTACTCCCAAACACCTGTGGTATCGGGTGTTGTACCGAGATTAAGACCCTCAAATCCCTGATTGGTCCAAGAAGACGCACCTGCAGAAAAGTCATCCTGAAAGATAATCGTATTTTCAGGCGTTGCAGAAGGAGAAACGGGGCGATCATGCTGTTCCAAAGTGGCATCCATACCACGGAGGTAAGGCAGCGGCTGAGCAGTTCGAACGCTTTGCTGGGCAAAAGCAACAGAGGCTGAGAAACCCATGGCCAATGCAAGAGGTAAAATTCTGATGTTCATTAATTGAATATTTTGGTTAAAGATTACGCAAATATAAGACGAAAAGGAATCAAAAAGACCTAAAGAGCCTTCAAACGATTAGCGCCCGCTTCGAACAAGCTTTTGAAGGGCAACGGCACCGGCGGCATGCCACTCCAAGAGATAAACCCCTGCGGGTATTTCATGCAGATCAATCGATGCGCGGTGTTGGCCTGGCTCTTGATAGCCCTCATGCAAACGCGCCACTTCGCGGCCCGTGAGATCACGCAGAATGCCTTCCACTACAGAAGGGCGGTCCAAGGAGTAGGCCACTGTGATTGAGCCACTGCTGGGGTTGGGAAATACCGACTGCACACGAACAGGCATTGTTTCTTCCTCTACAGAAACCCGAGAGAAAAAGTGGCCAAATACCGGATTCACGGCTAAACCAATGCCGTTGGTGAACCAGCGTGTTTCTGATGGGGAGTAGATCACAGACGTGTAGGGCGGCAAAAAACGCTCGTAGGTGTAGTCATTAAAAACCCGGACATCCTGGGCACCTTGGTTGGAAAAAAGCTCAGCGGCGGCGTAGTAGGCACCCGGCTGCAAAATGCGGTTTTGCGGTGCTCCAAACAAGGAGGCGGGCATGAGAATGTTCACAAATCCATTGGCTACATCCTGAGCGGTGAGGGTATACAAATCGCTTTCGATGAGGGAAGCGAAGGAAGTTTGCAGGGCATATTCGGCATTGGCCAAGCCATTGGTGTCGCGAACACTCACAATGATTTGGGACCCGGCGACCGAAGTGCCCAACCGAATTTGAATAGCCGATAAGGTGTCGGATGCAGACAACTCAAACAAACTGGCACAAATGAGACCATCTTCATCGCCCGTAAAGGATGCCGTACCCAAACTGCCAAAGGATGAAACCACCGGTGAAACCACTGAAATGATGGTGTCGCGCACTGCAAAGGGCACCGATACACTGTTATCTGCTGGGTTCTCATCTACGCTGTCCATGTTCAACTCAATATGGAGGGCATAAACACCCGTATCCACCAACAATGCCTGCGGGAAATTGGTGGCCGATACCACCGTATCGCGGCCGCCTGAAACCAAACTGAGTGCGGCCGTGCTGTCGCGCCAGAGGGAATTGGCCGACCCCCGACCCACACGGCTGCGCATGCGAATGCTCGATTGTGCGTTGGATCCAAAATTTTGAATGGCTCCCTCCGTCTGCCATTGGTCGCCTTGTTGGCCCTTCATCAACTGCCCTGTGAAGGTCAGAAAATTGACTGGATTGATGGAATAATTCTCAAGCGCAAGGTCATTGCTGGGCGGCAAACTCAGCTGAATGTCATCGATACACCAGAACCAGTCCCACGCACCCACATAATGGAAACGAATCCACAAATTCGGCTGATTTCCGGCGATCGACGAAATATTAAACCGGAGGGTAGAAGGGTTCGGTATGGTCGTACTCACAGGTACCACGTCCGCGGAATTATAGAGTCTCGTCCATACAGATGAGTCGGTACTGATCTCTATGATATGATCTTCCTGAAAACGGCGGAAAAACTGCTGCACGCTCAACATCACAGCGGGCTGGTTGGCCAGGCTTATGCCGGCTTTGATGATGAGGTAGTCGTCCTGCGTGCCATTGCGAAAGGAATCCGAATTGATTAGGGCAAAGGGCGCGCCCGAGGTTGAGGCAATGGGCGGGAAATTCTGCGATACCAAGTTGGGTTCCATCGCCGACACCACCTTCCATGAACTACTTGAGTCGGCTCCGGGTCCACGCACCACAGTCATGCCCAGGGTGTTACTGAAATCAAAGCTCCACAGAGGGTTTTGTCGAGCCGATGGATTATTTGACGTCGATGGGTGGCTTGTTTGGGATGGGTCATACAGTACATCGAGCATAGACCGATCGGCCACCTTCTTCTCGTGACGACCATCATAAGAACGCATCCACTGGGCTCCAGCGGACGAAAACGTGCCAATAAAGAGCAAAATGAGTAGTGTTTTTTTCATTTTAAAAATTTTAACAAATTTAATTAGAAAATTGAATATGGTGATCTTATTTCAGTTAGCAACCAATTCGCTTGAGCGATAAGGGGAACAAAAGCAATCGGTTAACATACAAAAAACTTCATCTCATTCAGCCCACCACTTCATAGGATTCGATGGGCGGGCAAACACAAAAGAGGTTTCGGTCGCCGTGGGTGTTGTTGACCCGGCCCACCGTCGGCCAAAACTTAGACTCACGCACCCAAGGTAAGGGGAAAACCGCCTTTTCGCGCGGGTAAGGGCGCGACCAGTCGCCCACCAACTCAAATGCGGTGTGGGGTGCCTGTTTTAAGACATTCAAATCCCGGTCGTAGATCCCCATTTCAATTTCGCGAATCTCCTCTCGGATGTGCAACATGGCCTCGCAAAAACGATCCAGTTCGGGCTTGTCTTCCGACTCGGTAGGCTCGATCATGATGGTACCCGCCACCGGAAACGAAACGGTAGGTGCATGAAAACCATAATCCATCAAACGCTTGGCCACATCCTCCACCTCAATGCCGGCCGATGCCTTAAACGGGCGCAAGTCAATGATCATTTCATGGGCACAGTGGCCGCCAGAACCCGTGTACAATACAGCATACGAACCCTTCAGTCGCGCCATGATGTAGTTCGCGTTCACAATCGCCAGGCGGGTGGCCTCAGTCAGCCCCGCCCCACCCATCATTCGGGCATAAGCATAGGGGATCGGAAGGATGCCGGCACTGCCCCAAGGCGCACCCGAAACGGGAGTGATGGCTGATTGAGATGGGTTCACCTCCACTAAGGGATGGCTAGGCAAAAAGGGTGCAAGGTGAGCGGCTACGCCAATGGGGCCCATACCGGGTCCGCCACCACCGTGGGGTATACAAAAGGTCTTGTGGAGGTTGAGGTGACAAACATCCGCGCCAATGAGCGCCGGACTGGTGAGGCCTACCTGGGCGTTCATATTGGCACCATCCATATACACCTGCCCTCCATACTCGTGGATGACGCTGCAGATTTCGCGAATGGTGGTCTCGAACACCCCGTGGGTCGAGGGGTAGGTCACCATCAAGGCGGCCAATCGATCGGCATGCCGTGCCGCTTGCGCCTTCAGATCATCCAAAGAAATGTTGCCGCGCTCGTCGCAGGCCACCACCACCACCTGCATACCCGCCATCACGGCCGAGGCCGGATTGGTGCCGTGGGCCGAGGAAGGAATCAATGCGATGTTTCTGTGTCCATCGCCCCGACTCAGGTGGTAGGCGCGGATCACCATGAGACCGGCATACTCACCCTGAGCGCCCGAATTCGGTTGCAAGCTGATGCCCGGGAAACCCGTCACCTGACGCAAATCCTCGGTGAGCATATCGAACATGCTCTTGTAGCCCTTGGCCTGCTCAACAGGTGCAAATGGATGCAAATGAGCAAATTCGGGCCAGGTTACGGCGATCATCTCGGTGGTGGCATTCAACTTCATGGTGCATGAACCCAAGGGGATCATGCTGTGGCACAGCGATAGATCGCGCGATTCCAGTCGCTTAATGTACCGGAGCATCTGGTGTTCGCTGCGGTATGAATGAAAAACAGGGTGCTGCAAAATCTCATCCTTGCGTAAAAAATCAGGGTGAATGAGCACCTTAGCTTCATTGTCGAGCGCCCCCAAATCGACCTGTTTGCCGTTGGTGATGGCCGCAAATACCAGGGCTACCTGGGAGAGTTGCGCGAGGCTGGTGGTTTCATCCACCGAAACCCCTACTTGCCCGGGCACCAAAAAGTTGAGGTTGATGCGTTTGCCCTCCGCTATGTTCTTGAGTTTCTGGAGTTCTTCCTCGGGAAGTTCCACCTGTAGGGTATCGAAATATTGGGCATTGACCTGCTTAAAGCCCATCATTTGGAGGGCAGCATCGAGCACAGCGGCGCGCCGGTGGATGCGCAGGGCGATTTGCTTGAGCCCGTCCGGCCCATGGTAAACGGCATACATCGACGACATAATGGCCAAGAGTACTTGGGCGGTACAAATATTAGAGGTCGCTTTTTCGCGGCGAATGTGTTGTTCGCGTGTCTGCAGAGCCATTCTGAGGGCCACCCGACCATGAGCATCACGCGATACCCCAATCAACCGACCCGGTAAATTGCGTTTGAATGCATCGCGCGTGGCAAAATAGGCGGCGTGTGGGCCGCCATAGCCCATGGGCACGCCAAATCGCTGCATGCTCCCCACCACCACATCGGCACCCCACGATCCGGGCGATTCGAGCAACACCAAGGCCATCGGGTCGGCGATCACCGCCACAAAGATTTGCCGTTCAGCTGCCCTTTTCGCCATTTGCCTGTAGTCGCGTATCCGTCCGTATCCATCGGGGTACTGAAAGATCATCCCAAAATAATCCTCACCGAATCCAAAATCATCCACGCGTCCAAAAACCAATTCGATACCCAGGGGCTCGGCGCGCGTCTGCAAAACCGCCCGTGTCTGGGGAAATACTTTATTAGAGACGAAAAATTTGCGGCTTTCCGCCCGGTTTCTTTGAGCGAAGAGCATCAACATCGCTTCTGCAGCGGCTGTAGCCTCATCGAGTAGGGAAGCATTGGCGATATCCATACCGGTGAGATCGCACACCAAGGTTTGGAAGTTGAGAAGGGCCTCGAGACGACCTTGGGCAATCTCTGCTTGATAGGGTGTGTATTGGGTATACCAACCCGGATTCTCTAAAATGTTCCTTTGAATGACACCCGGCACCTGAACGGGGTAGTAGCCCATTCCAATATGGCATTGATACACCTGGTTTTGATCGGCCAGTGCCCTCAAATGCTCGATCAGCTCCTGTTCATTCATGGGAGCCGGCATTTCCATTTGGTCTAAGCGGCGAATGCCTTGGGGGATGGTTTGATCGATCAGTTCATCGACTGAGCCCACACCAATGGTGTGCAACATGGCACCGACATCGGATGCTCGTGGACCAAGGTGGCGTGACTGAAAATCGGATGGGGTGGTATGGTTCATTGCCATTGATAATATAAAATCGCTGCAAAAATACGGCTTTCATTTTCTACATTGTACGGCCTTTTGATTTATGTACACCACCCACATCATGCAAGCCTTCATTTTTTGTACGCGATGGATTGAGCCGGCCTCCAAGTGGCTGTTGATGCCCTTATTTATGTTCATTCTTGCGCACGGACAGAATTTCGCATTGGGCCAACCCCAGCCATTCGAGTGGGCAGATCATACGGTATCCGCCGGGCGCTCATGTGCCCTTCCATTCACCCTAATCAATGTTTCCGTGGGCTCCGTAGATGTTTCGGTCGATGGGCAAAAAACCAAGCAGCCGCTTCACCCCGCTTGGAGCCTACTGCCCCCCTTATTGGCGATCCTGTTTGCCCTTTGGTTTCGTGAGGTCTACAGCTCACTTTTGGCCGGCATACTGGCGGGGAGCTATTTACTCGCCTACAGCAGCCGCGGTGCGATAGAGGCCATTGGGGTCGCACTGGGCGATTTCCCCACCCAACATTTGATTCCGGCGCTGAGTGATGCAGACCATCAGTCGATCATTGTCTTCTCCATGCTCATCGGCGGGATGGTCGCTTTGGTTAGTCGCAACGGCGGCATGCAAGGGGTGGTAGAGGCCCTGGCTCGTCGTGCCAAAACCCCACAATCCGCCCAATTCATGACTTGGCTCTTAGGCGTGCTGATCTTTTTCGACGACTACGCCAACACGCTTTTGGTTGGAAATACGATGCGGCCCGTGACTGATCGTTTAAGGGTATCGCGCGAGAAACTCAGCTATTTAGTGGATGCCACCGCCGCTCCTGTGGCCGCTATTGCCTTCATCAGCACCTGGATCGGCGCCGAAATCAGCTATATTGAAGGGGGATTAGAGAAGCTCCCAGGGGTCGGTCTTGGCGCATATCAGGTATTCCTCTACTCGCTCTCCTATGCCTTCTACCCCATTTTTACCCTGATTTTTATGCTGTTGATTATTGGGATGAAACGCGATTTTGGCCCGATGTTCGCTGCTGAATGGCGTGCTCGTGCAGGTGCTTCACAACGGTCCACCCCTACGGCCTCTCGTTTGGAGCATTCGGTTTCGGGGGATGCCCATGGGGTCGGGGGAGAAACCCATTTGGGCGATGCGGGTGCGGGTGCGGGCGATGCGCGTGCGGGCGATGCGCGTGCGGGCGATGCGGGTGCGGGCGGTGCGGATTTCAGCATGGCGCCCGGACTCACTCCATCTCCTTGGCTGGCCATTATTCCGGTTTTGGTGGTGGTGTTATTGGTTTTATTAGGCCTCGCCGCTACGGGCTATGAGCCCAAAACATGGGCCGACACTAGTATTTCACGCTCTCAAAAGCTCTCCATCACAATCGGAGATGCCAATGCCTATACGGCGCTGCTGTGGGGATCATTCGGTGGACTCCTCACAGCGGTTGCACTGAGCCTATTGACCCGCAGGCTTTCGGTTCACGATGCAGTAGAAAGCGTCCTCAAGGGATTCAAGACCATGTTGGGTGCCGTAGTCATCCTTATTCTGGCCTGGGTATTGGCCGGAATCACCGAAAAACTCGAAACAGCGAACTTCCTCACCCAGCAGTTGTTGTCGGTCAACCTGGGTCCGGGCTGGCTTCCTGCCCTGACTTTCGTTCTGGCATCATTGGTTGCCTTTAGTACGGGCACAAGCTGGGGCACCATGGCCATCTTATTCCCGTTGGTCATCCCCGCCTCTTGGCAGCTGACTGAACAAGCGGGCATACCCCATGCCGAAGCTGTGGCCATTTTATGCAATGTCGTGAGTACGGTTCTGGCCGGAAGCGTGTTGGGTGATCATTGTTCGCCCATTAGTGATACCACCATCATGAGTTCGCTCGCCTCAGGATGCAGCCATATCGAACACGTACGCACCCAGTTGCCCTATGCCCTCGTTGTGGGTGGCGTTTCGATCGGAGTGGGCACCCTGCCCACAGGATTCGGACTACCTCCTTGGATTAGTTTCATGGCCGGCACCATCATCATGGCATTGATCATTCTGCGCTGGGGTAAAAAAGTGGTCGATGAGCATTAATCTAAAGGGCGTACCCGTGCACTGGCCAAAATCAGGTATTTACGGCCCGTATCTTGACAAACACAGAGACAGCGGGTTCGTCTCAGTTCAACCTTAGAATAGGTTCCTCCTTTCTTCGTGGCAAAACGGGCGCCCACTGGCAGCTCCCTAAGGATAACCTCAAATGCTGATGGAGGATTATGCGCCGATAAGGCCTCCATAAGATGCGGATCGGTGCAGCTGCTCGCTGCCGGATTGCGCAAATAGCGCTTCAACACCGTCAATAAATTACTGGGAAACACCTCATCTTGAAGCACAGGCTCCATAATGCGGGCAAACGCCTCTTTCCATTCAGGACCGTGCGGCCGCACGGTGTTTTTATGTTGCTCCCACACCCGAAGGTGCGCAAACTCATGCAATAAGGTCACCAACATGGCATAAGGGTTGAGAGTCTGGTTCACCGAGATGCGGTGCCCCAATCCTCCGTCAGGAGGCCTATAGTCGCCATATTTGCTTGACCGCTCGCGTGTTAGCCGCACCCGTGCCTGGTGTTTTAGGATTAAATCGGTCACATACGCTACCGCTGCAGCCGGCAAGAAACCCGACAACACCTCCACTATTTTTTCGCGTCTGGTTTGCCAGGATGTCGACATAGAAAAGTGAAATGAAAAACTCAGGTGGACGAATGGGCGCGATTAAGATAACCAAGTATACACCAACAATGAGCCCAAATAGGCCAATGCCCCCATATAAAGGAACTGCACCGCAGGCCACAGCCAGGTTTTGGTTTCGCGGCGGGTAACGGCCAGTGTGCTCATGCACTGCAACGCGAAAGCATAGAACACCAGAAGACTAAAACAAGTAGCGGTGCTGTAGACCGGTTTACCCGTTTTCGGGTTCACCTCCGATAGCATTCGTCCTCTCAGTTCCGACACCTGAAAATCCTCCGTACCTAAACTATACATCGTGGCCATGGTGCCCACAAACACCTCCCGTGCCGCGAAAGAAGTCACCAAGGCAATCCCAATCTTCCAATCGAATCCGAGCGGCTCAATGGCAGGCTCAAGAAACTTACCCGCATGTCCGGCCCAGGAGGCAGCCAACAACTCCTGCTCAATTCTGGATTTTTGTGCCTGATCATCGGCCGATGCTGTGCCCAATGCAGTCTGGGCGTCCAGTTCCTTGCGAAGCGACTCCATCCGGTGGCCAGGGCCAAAATTACTCAATACCCACAGTATAAGAGATATAACAACGATGACTTTGCCCGCTTCCATAACGAAGCCCTGCAATCGCTGGCCCACCACATGCCCCACATTGCGCCAAACAGGCCATTGATAGAGGGGCATCTCCAACATAAAGAATGAGGTCTCTCGGGTCTTGATAAACCAGCGCAACACCAAGGCAGCGGCGATGGCGGTGAATAAACCCAAAATATACAATCCCATCAAAACAAGCCCCTGCACATTAAACACCCCCAACCATTGATTTTCGGGCACACAAATGCTGATGAGCAGCGTATAAACGGGTAAACGTGCACTGCAGCTCATCAACGGAAGCACCAATATGGTGAGCAGCCGTTCTTTTCTGTTGTTGATGGACCGGGTAGCCATGATGCTGGGCACTGCGCAGGCAAAACCCCCAATCAGGGGCATGACCGAGCGACCGTTGAGGCCGACCGACTGCATCAAACGATCGGTGAGGAACGAAACGCGCGACATATATCCGCTTTCTGCGAGCACACCCAAAAAGAAAAACAATAGACTGATTTGGGGGATGAACACCAGCACCCCGCTGAGACCGGCCAGAAGCCCATCAACCAGCATCCGCGAAAACCAACCCTGTGGCAAAATATCTGAGGTGAGGCCACCCATATATCCGAAGAGCGACTCAATGAGCTCCATAGGCAAGGTGGCCCATGAAAAAATGGCTTGAAACATGAAAAACAACAGGGCAAACAGGATCGCATAGCCGCCGATCGGGTGCAACAACCAACGATCGATGCGGGCAGAGGTAGCCTTCCGGTTGACCGTTCCGGGGTCGCGCCTGATGTGTTTCATGAGCCCGGCGATTCGTTCATAGCGCCGCACCGTTTCCGCTGCCCGTATTTTTCCCCGATCGAGGGGTGCAGACTCGGCCAATGCGCGGCACTGCTGGGCCCAGTTTGCGCAGGAGTCGGGCAAGCGCTCGTGGCACATCAACGACACAAAATCGCGGTATTCAGCCGGACGGCCCTCGGCCTGAGCCAGTGTTGAGATTTGCCGCTGCACCTCGGGATGATCCGAAAACCATGGATAACGGTGCGACGGCGGCGCTTGCAACAGGGCCTGCTTCAACGCATTTATGCCTTCACCCGTTCGGGCATTGGTGGCCACTACGGGCATCCCCAAGGCCGATGAAAGAGCCGGAACGTCGATGTGTATGCCTGCGGCGTCGGCCAGATCCGACTTGTTCAGCACCAAAATGCAGGGTAGGTTAAGGTCGGAGAGTTGGGTGATCAGCAACAAGTTTCTGCGCAGGCTGCTGGCATCGGCCACCACCACCACCCGTGTAGCCGCCGAAGTTGCTGGAGAAGCCCAAATCTGCTCCATCAGCAGTTGGAAGGCCACCTGCTCGTCTTCCGTTTCGGGAAACAAGCTGTAGATTCCGGGCAGGTCCACCAGCTCGGCAGAGTCGCCATGGGGCATCGACATTCGTCCACTGTGCTGTTCAACCGTTACGCCCGGGTAGTTTCCCACCTTTTGGTGGAGGCCCGTGAGTCGATTAAAAAGGGAAGATTTGCCGCTGTTGGGGTTGCCAGCGAGCCACACCTTTAACGGTTCCTTCATTTTTCGTTTTGAATGGGTGAATGGAGGTGCTGGGGAAAAGCCGGTCGAACATCTACCTCGATCACTTCGGCTTCGATGCGTCGGAGTGCCAACTGATACCCCAGAATCTCGATCGAAATGGGGTCGCCTGGGGGGGCAACACGAATGACGCGAATCCATTCTCCAGGTAAGCATCCCATTTCAGTCAGTTTGGCCGATAAGGGATGGTCCCCAAGCCTGCGGATCACCCCTGATTGTCCGGGTCTTAATTCACTCAAACGGGTTGTCACGGGCAAAAAACAGGTGGAGTGCTAAAAAAGGTGTCTATTTTGCAAAAATACGAAGGCCATCCCATTTTTGACTAATTTTGAGTGCAAACCATCCCCCATTGAGTCGTTTTCGTGTATTGGCCTCCCAAACCCTGGTTTACGGGTTGAGTTCCATGGTAGGGCGTATGCTCAACTTTCTGCTGGTGCCTTGGTACACCCGACTGTTTTTGCCTGCAGAATATGGGGTGGTGACCGATTGGTATGCCTTGATCGCGTTTTTGAATGTGGTGTATGCCTTCGGAATGGAAACGGCCTACTTTCGTTTTGCGCGGGAAGGCGGTTCGTATGATGACGAAGATGGCGCATCCCAGCATACCCCGTCTGATGCCTACCGCACAGCCTACGCCACGGTAGCCCTCAACTCAATCCTGCTGACGTCGCTCTTTTTGCTGTTGGCAAAACCGCTTTCGGCGGCCATGCACTACCCCAACCAGCCCGAATATGTGCATTGGTTCGCGTTGATTCTCCTGTTCGATTCACTCGTGGCCATTCCCTTTGCTCGACTTAGGCTGCGCGAGCAGGCACTGAAATACGCCCTACTCCGTTTGTTGTCGATTGCGCTCAACATCGGGTTCAATCTTTTTTTTCTGGCTCTTTGTCCGTACTTAATCAAAAACGGCACATCTATCCCCACGTGGGTCTTCCAGCCCGACATTGGGGTGGGCTACATTTTCATCAGCAACCTGCTGAGCAGCGGAATATTGGCGCTCATCATGCTCGGCGAAATCCCCAAGCCATGGGGCCGTTATTCCCGAAGTCTGTCGCAGAAAATGACTTCCTACGCCTGGCCTCTTATGGCGGCCGGACTCGCGGGAATGGCAAACGAAACCCTCGATCGGGTGATGCTCAAATACCTCCTGCCCCTTTCACCCACCGAAGCCTTGCATCAGCTGGGGGTATATGGCGGCGTCTATAAACTATCCATGTTTATGACCTTGTTCACCCAGACCTTTCGTATGGCGGCTGAGCCGTTTTTCTTTAAACTTGGCCGACAAACAAAGAACCATGAGATGGGCCGCGACAATTCTTATGACGTGGTGATGCAGGGTTTTGTGGTCACCGGCAGCGTTGTTTTCCTTACCCTTACCCTCTTTCTCCACGAAATCAAATGGTTTTTGTCGCCCGCTTACTTCGAGGGCCTCTGGGTTGTTCCCTTGCTTTTGATGGCCAATTTGTTGTTGGGCATCTACTACAACCAGTCGGTTTGGTATAAATTGGCCGACCAAACCCGATGGGGCTTGTATTTATCGCTTTTCGGGGCGGTCATCACCCTATTGGGCAATTTTCTGCTTGTTCCGGTATGGGGCTATGGTGGATCGGCCCTGGCTACGCTCCTGTGCTATTTGGCGATGGTTGTGGCCAGTTCACTCGCCTCCCGAAAAAGACACCCCATCACCTATTCCTGGAACAAGATTGCGGGGTGGATGACCGCGGCCGCTGCACTTTCCGCACTGTATTACCTCGTTTCGCCCCATATCGATACCACCAGCACCCAGTTGCTGCGCGCGCTGATTTTGGGGGCGTTCATGGTGCAAGTTGGGCGCACACTGCGAAGCTTGTCGCGCTCACAAGCCTAATACAACAAGCATTCAGGCCCCCGAACGACGTCGTTTCGTACGACACTTAGCTATCAATTGTTGATTGTTGAATTGTGTTATTTTGTATAACAAACATATGACTTCATCCTGTGCGAAAAAAAATGAATCGGTTTTCCACACGCCTTAGAGGCGCGTGGAAAACCGCAAACCGCACCCACCGCACAAAGCCAAAAAAGTCAAGAGTCAAGGTTCAATCCCGGGCGCAGCGAACCGAAAAACCATAAAGGTGGTAGAAGTTGCTGGTGCGGTTCGCAGAGGCACGGTTGGAACGCAGATTACGGGTCCAGGCAAAGCCCGACCCAGCATCCGAAGAACTCCACCAGGCCCCGTAGACGCCCAAACTGAGGAACCCGCCACCAGAGTCGCGGAAGCCACCAGGCAGACCCGTGAAGCCACTCGAATTCGTGGCGCCTGTGTTCGGTGAGTTCCAACCCCCAGGGGTGGGTTGGGTGGCGGTGCTCTTCATCTTACCGCCTGCTACGGATGCTCCGCCTAAAAAATCGGTGAGGGTCGTCCATTCCGCATCCGATGGCACATGCCAGC
>Ga0172367_10006483_pt1 | contig 13741 bp, 8 predicted proteins | sample Lak10m_FD_114542 | JGI IMG/M metagenome (GOLD analysis project Ga0172367, IMG submission 114542) | Freshwater microbial communities from Kabuno Bay, South-Kivu, Congo - kab_022012_10m | ecosystem: Environmental > Aquatic > Freshwater > Lake | place: Democratic Republic of the Congo: South-Kivu... | reverse complement strand
CTCATGTTCACGAGCTACATGTTCGAGCGCTTCTCCATGAACAGGCCAGACGGATACTCGCCCGAAACCCACACGTGCCTGAAGATTGACGTCTCGCAGGAGGCGCATGACGCCGCGCTTGCCATGCTGCTCCGCTTCGTGGGCAAGCAGGTACCCTACAACTACGCGGACGTGTTCAAGCTGATGGTGCCTTCCGTCGCAGCGCCGCGGGACATCTTGGACGAAGAGCAGATCGAGACTTTGTTCTGCTCGCAGGCCGTCACGGTGGTCCTCAGGCACTGCCTCGAGGACGGCAACCCGCTCCACCCCGTCATAATGAACATGAACTCGCGCGTTACCACTCCCAGCATGCTGTACGAGGCCGTTGCGCCTTTCTGCCAACAGACGGAAGAGTTTTTCAATATATAAAGATCTCGTGTCGCTGGCATGGCCTGGGCAGAGTGGAACCGCGTGCTCGACGAGATTCTGGCCATGCCCATGGGCAACATTCCCATAGCAGCGCCTCTCGAGTCGGACAAAGAGGACTTCAAGATCAAGCCCGAGAAGGAATTCGTGCGGCTCGTGCTCGCCAGCAACGTGCCTGCGCCTGTGAAGAGATTTCTGCACAGCACCATACCAAAGAAGATGTGGTTCGACAATTTCTTTCCCAGGCGTTCCAATTACGCTCAGATATACAAAACGCGGAAGTACGACGGGTGGTTCATGTGCCTCTATGTGAACCGCCATAATCAGATCGAGTGGCAGACCATGGGCGGATACATCTTCAAGTTCATGGAGGTGGAGCTGGAAGAGTTTATTCAGTACCTTCAGAAACGCGTGGGCTCCACCATGCACCAGGACTACTGCTTCAAGATGGAGTTCACGGCCCGCCGCATCAGTGATGACAGGGAGGTGCTGCGGGACGTGGGGTTCAGGGATCCGTGCGAGGTGGAGTACGTTGCCGTCATCACTGACTTTTTCGACGGATACTCGGACGCCATGGACAAGGAGCTAAATAATATGCTGCTGCGCACTAACGACAAAGCCCACACCATTATGCAGCCGGACGTAACGCCCACGGAATGGCGCGCGTTGTGGACCAAGCACAGCAGGAGCCTGCCAGATAGGCTCGATGCTGCCAACTGCATTCTGGAAGCAGGGCGCGAGCGCACCCTCAGATTTCAGCGGATCAAAATCGAGGTAGCTCAGGCAACAGAACTAGCGCAAGACAGGGACACCATGGTGCAGACACTGGCCCGCGAGCTCACCACAGATCCAATCGAAGGCTACATATTGCACTGCATAGAACGCGATTCCAACGGTGATGTGACAAGCTACGATGTCTATAAGTTCAAAATAGAGTACTTGGGTGGACTCAATCATTATTACACGTTTGCCAGCATGTCGGGAACTCCAGATCAGTATCAAGTTGCAGAAGGCAGTGGTCCAGCATCTGTGAGGCCGCTTCCAGACCAAAAGGTCGCTGGCAGGCAGTTCGTGGTGCGATGCCTGACTGCAGAGTGCTTTCCGTTCAGTAACATACCGCACTCGATCGGCATAGGATACCAAAAGGAAGCCAACAAATTTTTCGTGGTGGATGTGTTGAAGCTCAAAGGCGTCTTTAAGAAGTCAAGGCGTCAGTGGCTGAACAGGGTGGACGGGGACGCTGGGGCTGTGGGAAAATATCTCAGTGTCACCAATGCTGCTGCTATGGTAGCTGATCATCAGCAAATAATCAAACATAAGGAACTCACAGAGAGCAACAAATCAATAGCCAACATGATAGCATTCATGGCAGACAATATGGAACCCAGAGAACTTGTGGACTACTCGAACCTGGCGTTCTCAAACACGTTTCTTGATGCTACTTCTGGAAGCTTCATCAACGTGTCAAAGTGCGGCATAGTCATTGGGGGGAGCGCCAACATGATCTACGTGTCAGAAAAGGGAAACTACCACATACAAGCTGGCATAGTCAAATGCATGGGTGTGGAAACAAAACGAGCCGTGAAGGCAGGCATCGATCCCAGCGACATGCTGACCAAGACTGGGACCTTTCCTGCGTGTCTGCCAAGCACAGTAAAAGCGTGGACCGTATTTGACTGGAGTTCAAACACCGACCTGACGGAATTCAACAAGCAGTCTACAGTTTCCAGTAGCGTGGCCGTGCCATTCAATACTTTGCTTGCCACCAGAGAAGATTTCGAATACTCAGAAGACTTCAAGCGCTCGGCAGACGTTCCAACAAATTTTGATAACCTCAACGTGTGGATGTTTTGCTGCTATAATACAAAATCAGTCAACAAGGTTCCCTCCATTAGCTCGCATGTTATCAATGCCATGAAAGACAAAAACATCAACATATTAAATGAAGATGGAGCAGAGTTAACCAAGACAGGCACAGTCAAGTACTATAAGTTCAAAAATTGTAAGCCAGAAGACAGCGAAACGCACAAAATCGACATTATAATGATCAATCGTCAAGCCTTCAAACAATTCGCTGACAAAAAGTTTCCAACCTCAGAGCATCCCATGACAGATCTCTTTAGAAGCATGAAAGAAAAACTCAAATACAGGTTTATTTTAGTGAGCGATTACTTTGCCGAAGTCATGTGCCAGGAGCACTATGCCTCTCCTCGTTCCAGAACGCTTCTGTTCAAGTTTTCAGGGGCTGATGCAGACAGCAAGCAGTGGAGTATTCAAGGTGACCACGACATTGACAGGTTCCTGCTAGAAAGACAGCGGTCCAGGATCTCAGCTGCATCTAAGGCAGCAGACATGGGCGCTGCTGGTGGCGCTGCTGATATTGCTGCTGCCGATGGTTCAGCTGGTGGTGACGCTGCAATGAGAGCTGCTAGTAGTTCAAGCGAAAGTGGAAGTGTGGCAAGCGCAGACAGTGTGGGCTATGTCGATTACGATTTCAATTATCTGAAACGCAAAAAAATATACATATTTGGCAGTAGACACCCTCAAGAAGGCGAAAAGATGTTGGTGAAGATGCTCAAAAAATATGCAAGTGCATTGGGCTACTCAGTCGTAGGCAGTCCCCAAGAAGCGTCCTACACTGTTGTAGTTGGCAACGTGGAAAATTACCGTGAATGCAGATTTGTGCATTACATGTGCATTATGAATATGTATTTTATTGTACTTGCGTTACATCAAAGTTCTTCAGCAAAAACCAAATTTCAATTAATTGATGACAAAACAGCCAATCCCATAGATCAATACGTCTTCAAGCGTGCTGGCGAAGGAATATTTACAAATAGTAATACCACAGTGACAAACGACGACGACATGAATAACGTTTCGTTTGATACTTCTGAAGTTGTGCGAGCCCAGGAATATTTGCAGGCTTCATCAGGGGACGATGTTGAACTTGAAGAAATAAAGGACACAAAAGCAGAAGACGAAGATGACGTGATCATTATTGAGGATGGTGGGGGGCCATCCAAGGGCAGGGGCTCTGAAGGGCCATCCAAGGGCATGGGCTCTGAGGCTCCCAGGCTTGTCAGCAAGTCGTATTACTTCCATGGCAACATGGCTAGCGAAAAGCTGGATGAGTTGAAGGGCGTTGTGACTGGCTTGGGAGGCACCGTGTCAAACTCACAGCTGACCATGGATGCAGCGCTCATAGACACAGTTAAACCCAACCTGAAGGACCTCACGCAGTTCAACGTGTTGGTCGATTTCAAGGACAGTGCAAAGCCAGACTTGCCTTACTTTGTCCACTACCGCTTTCTCGAACACATTAATGTTTTGGTGCAAGCACAGAAGGCCGACCCTGCCTTTCAGTGCACCATAGACCTGGGACAATATCTTTTTAAGAAGAATGATCGTGGTTACTCCAGCATGCCTGGGAGGGCGCTCCCTAAGAAAATATCATACACGTCAGACTTCACTTCTTTTATGTCGATTGATCCTGAAGAAGTCAAGGATGCTAAAACTACCTTGGCACGAATCCACCGCACCACACAGAGAAAGCGAGGCATGCAATCTGAGATCAGGCGCAGCCACTATGTATGGGCGATTCAAGACACTGCCAGCAGCGCCTATGAGTGCAGGAGGGATCTGGTGGCCCGGTATCTGGAGGCCCGAGGCTGCTACATGGTGCGGGGAAGAGACATCACTGACAACAGAGATAAGTACCCTGTTATTTTCTACGATTTCCCTATTCCCGGTGAATGGGAACGGAGTGGTGCAACGCTGATACACAGTCAGTGGATCTACGATCTATCCCAGAGCATAACCCGTGCCCATCTGCTCAAAGAAAATCAATTGGATGAGGACATCTACAGCTTCCAATTTACAAACAAATATGATTGGTACATCAGCAACGATCCAAATCAGCTCACAGAAAAAACAACCAAAGAACCTTTTTGGCGCAACGTCTTCAATAAGAACATTTATCTGGCTGATAACGACGCTGCTCTGGCGTTCTTCCGTTCCCCTTATCCCCACGAGGCCAGAAAGTTTTTTGGCCCTGAAAAGCGTCGCAACCAGCAAAATCCACAAACGATTATGAGCAGAAGTAAGACAGGGGGGATGAATATGGACGAATTTGACATGCCCTGAACATATAAGTCGCCATCATAATGCATATGTTCTATTTTGATCTGCCTCCAACGCACGACCGATACATCGCGGAGGTCAAAAACCTTCTCAACATGAGATGCCGCCCCCTCTGCATCCTGGGACAGCCTCGTGCGTCCTTGAGAGAGTTGCGGCGGGCGCTCGGGGGCTGGAAATATGCCTCCAATGCATTGGTAATTGGTGAATCTGTGGTGGCACTTTCAAACGAGTACACCGTGATATATGATTTTCATTAAAGTGGTTTCCACTCGGAGCGCAGCTCACGAATGACCTTTTCGTCAGGCACGTAGCCGCTGAGCCCCCCTCCCTTGCACATGGACTCGAACTCGTCCCACACGTTGCCATTGCGGGTGGGCTCCTCCGTTTCCTTGCGCTTCGTGCCTGCGATGCGCGAGTCCTCCGATGCGAAGTTGCCTCCCTCGATCTTTGTCTTGAGGGCGTTATAGTCCTCGGTAATCTTTTGGAGTTGGGTTACGTTACGCTTGTGGGCTGCCGACGCCTGGCACATAACCTGCCAGACGGGCGACTCTTCCTTGGTTTCTTTGACGATTTTCTCCATGCCCTGCATTAGCTCTTGCTTCTGCTTATCGTCAGTTACGTCAATGTCTTTGAGCCACTCTGCGATCATGGTGTCTAGCTGTTTTTTCATCTCATCGCGCTTCGCGGCGGTTAGCTTTTCTAGCTTCTCATTTTGTTGCTTTACGTAATCCTGCAAGGCCTGTCTCTCTTTCTCAAGCACACTCACGTGATTTAATACGGAGGAAAGATCGGGCTGCTTGTCGGCGTCGGCCATCTGCCAGGGGCATAGAGCCCCTTATATACACAGAGGCGACGCCGTGAGCCACACATCGAGCCTACTTGCGGCGGAGCCTGAATAGCTTGGGCTGCTCGCGGAGGAGCATGCGCAGCTCGCGGCGGGGCTTGCGCTTGCGGGTCTCCTTCTTGGGCGACGGCGACTTGGGCGACTCGTCGGCGGAGGCGTTGTTCCCAGGGCTCGGCCATATGGCGGGTGGATAATTGACTTGCGGCGAGAGGGGGACAGCTTCTCCCTCCTGCGACGGCAATTTGGGAGACAGGGGGAGCTCGTCCTCCTGTTCGAATTGGTTTGCCACAGCTTGAAAGTCGATCTTTGGAGTGGCAGACTGCTCATCGACATAGGCTTCTTCCATAGTCTTCTTCATTTTGTAATGGCGAGCTTCGGCGAGAGTGTGGAAGATGGTGTTGTCAGAAGCGTAGAATGTGGCCTCAAATCCAGTCTCCAGATTGCGCGTGTCGTAGCGCGGCGAATTGTACATGGTGGAGTCCACCTGAAACACTTTGTACGAGACGATGTTGAGGTTGAGATCCACGTCGTGAAGGAGCTGGTCGACGTGGAATTTGGACTTCTTGAAGTCATTTACGGCATTTATGGCAGCCAGATCGCTCTTGAAAACACGTTCGTCGTCGCTGTGCAGAAGATACAGATCCGTCGGATCATCGCGGTCGCGACAAACGTACATGTAGCCTCCACCGGTGGGCCACGGACGAATCTCCATCACCAGCCCGCAGCGCACGAAGTGGCTTGAAGAGTCGAAGATGAGTTCATCAAGCTGGAACCTCGACTCGACATTTACGTAATTCAGATACTCGTCTTTCATGTAGAGCGAACGCATCACATCCAGCTTGAAAATGTGCAGCCTCGCATCGTCTCTGGTGTGGAAAATATCGTCGATGTTGTGTATGAGAGCAAAAGCCTTGCCATCCATGGGACGGGTGCAATCGTAGATACGCTGGCTCCTATTCATCCGTACATTTTCGACCCTCAACACCTCCACACTTCCCCTCAGGTAATAGCACAGATCATCGCCTTTCACAAACGGGGCCAAAGAAACGGCTGTGGTTTTGTTCTGCTCAGCCTCTTCTGGGGTGCTAAACAGACAAGGGTCACTGCCCATGACCAGCAAAGGGCCGTAGTAGGTGGGAGGGCATAACTCCAACTGCAACAACCACAGTTACATGCGTAAAACAAGAATTACGTAAATCATTACCTGGTACAGAGTGCTCTCGTTGATGGGACAAAAAAACAATTTCTTTACGGTCAGTTCATAGACGTGCTGACGGTACACATAGAATGCTGTGTCGCCGACAGAGAGCTCAACGGGCATGGCAGTGGCTGCGAGGATAGTGGAAGGGCTGCGCGCGGAATCTTATATAGCATCAGCAGTGGTCAAAAACCCGAAAAACGGAGAACCGGGGAAGGCCCGTGGAACATTCGGGGCTTATAAATGGAAATTCCGTAAAGTTACAAATGCCTCCACGTCAGTCGAAGGGCACCATGCCACCGCAGCTAACATACGAGAAGGTCGACGGCGTCAAGCACCTGTCCATCCGGAACCTCAACATCACAAGGAATGTTCATCGCATGTCCTTGCTGGCGCACCCGAACTTCCTGATGGTTTATTCGAATTCAGACGAACGCATCCTCGCGCACATCAACTCGAAAACACCGTTGCCCACGTTTGGAATGGAGGCAGTGGACGCATCCAAGGTGGACTCGGTGTATATTCCGCAAATGCTGTCTGCGCTCAAGCACGCTCACAGTCGCGGTCTCATCATCGGCAACTTGAGCTTCGACACTATTGCGATTACTGGGAATTTCGCCATCATCTTGGATCTGTCGAATAGCCACCTCCACGTCAACGAAAAGGTTAAGTACAGGGGCATCATCAATGAGTTCAGCGCAATCGAAACACACATTTACGGAATTGTTGAGGCAGCGAGCGATGTTTACAGCTTTGCCCTGTGGTGGATGAGCGCGAGGCTCCGCACGCTTCCGTCGTCGTGGGACACCGCAGATCCGCTCAAAATTCAGGCCGCAGCCATCGGAAGCGCGTCGCCGCTTCAGCGGAGCATGCTGCATAAGAATCCCTACAATCGAATCTGCATTGAAGACGTAATCAAGACACACATTCAAGAGTCTCACACGCCAACGGTGGATATTCGAAAGCAAGAATTACAAGTTGCCTACCAGAACATCATCCAGTCACCGGATGGTAATTTTGCTGAGCTGGAGAAGTACTTGACCGAGGCAAAGGTGGGAGAACTTCGAGTTCTCATGCCATCGATCCTTTGTGTTGCGGCTCGTTACTGTTATCCGGTGTTCGGCATTCGCGCTCACCAGTTCCACGGAGGATTTTTGAAGTCCTTGGTAAACTTTATGGACAAATTTAATACTTTCGACACCCTCATGCTGTCCAAGGTCAACGACTGGGAATGTTTTCACATCGATTCACTTCTCGTCAACTTTTTTGCCATGGACAACGAAAAGGCCGTTATGATAACTCGCGCATTCATCGAGGCAAAACTATTCGATGTGAGCGACAACTTTCTCGTCAAGTGCTACGAATGCAACTCCTACAATTCGTCGATGGAAAGCTTGCTGGAAATGAGCCCCATTACACCCGTGACCCAGCTGCTTGAAATGGTCAAAAATACCACCGGCGACAGTGCGCAAGACAAGGCCAAAATCGAGGAGTTGGAGGCCACCCTTCTTGAGGAGAAATCGTCGATGAAAGAGTTGCAGAACGAGCTCAAAGAAACAAAAACTGAGCTGGAGTCGCTGCGCGAGCACGCTGATGAAGTGGAGTCTTTCTGGGCTTCAATGAACGAAAAAAAGCCTCGCATCAACAAGCGCCACAAGGCCAATGCGGAGTAGGTACCGAGTACCTGGGAATGGTGAAATGTTCAAACTTACTTGGGGCAGCCCCTACGAGTGTTCCTGGCGGCGGCGGTCTGGGATGGGGCGCCTGGCGCTGGTCCCGCACCGCGCCTAGCAGGGCGAGCTGGGGCTTCCTCAGAAACCTCCCCAGCACCTTTACCTTTGCGTTTGCGGGGTGTGGTAGGATCGGGATTGGCTTCGCTTTCGTCTGACTTTGACGAAGCCTCTTCCTTTGATGAACTCTCTTCCTCTTCCTCTGAAGTTTCAAACCTTTTGTGTCTAGATCCAGCATTTCCCTCCGCAGCAGCAGTCTCTGTGACCTTCTTAGAAGCTTCTGCGTCCGCCTGACCCTCCGCTTGAGTTGTGTCTGCCTGACCCTCCGCTTGAGTTGTGTCTGCCTGACCCTCCGTTTGAGTTGTGTCTGCCCCACGCACTCTCATGTCTCGCCGACGCCCATGAGGTTGATCAGGAAGAGGAATACGAAAGCCCATAGCATTCATAAAGTCATGGAACGTCATATCTCTGGCCATCAATTGAGCATAATCTCTCCTCACTGCTGCAGCATTCTGTTGCACATTACTCACTAGTATGTTGAAGAATTCCTCATTGAGTTCTTCCACGAAAACAGAAACGTTCTCATTTTGATTATGCAACATGTGTGACTCGTTGAGTTCTCCTTGTATAAGCTGGTAGTTGGGTTCCTGAAGAAAATAAGTTTGAATCCTGTTATAGTTTGCTGGATCTTCGGTTTCAGGCACATAAAATCCATCATCAGCGATTTCATGGGTACGAAGAACCGCTAGATATTGCTGGCGGAGGGGGGCCAACTGTGTATTTAGGCTTTCTGTGTTCATCATAGTTTGCACTTGCAACAACGCCTGTCTTGTGGTTTCGAGGTTTTGGATTTCAAGGGGCAGGGTGCGGAAGTGGATGAGCAGCGGATTAAATCGCGTCATGAACGTTACCCGTGCCTCACGAAATGCCCGAATTGTAGCAAGTTCAGGCTCAGTGAACTGATACACCCTTTCCAACACATGGGGTGCGTTCCAATCCAAAGCAGCCACGACATTGGGATTGTCTACCATCAATGATGGATTGGTCGTGATGAAATTATGAAGAATGATGTAGTATGGCCGTCCCACGAATTCAAATTGCGTCCCGTGATTGATCGGCCGTAGTTCATGCATGGGGTAGAATGGAAGAGTTAATTGACCTTCAGCCTGACCCAACGGAACCAACAAGATCATGCCGTAGATGGGCCAGTGGAGGTCAAAAGTGTCGTCTTCGTTCATTTGAAGGTGACCAAGTGACACCCAACCACCCACGTAAGTGTTTGGAACAAATGGAACCTCTCTGAAGAATACATGTTCTCCCATTTCGAATCGAGGGTGGTCCATATCTACGGTTTCTATCGTCCATTGCGTGTAAACCGAGTTGAGGGGCCTGGTCTGAGCCAGTTGATAATTTGTTTGCCACTCCGCCTCACTGAGTGCGACAGGGGCAGGGCCCGTCGAGTTTGGAGGGCGAGCCTCTCCGTCCATGGCGTGCACGAGGCACACTCCCACTAAGAACAAATAAGCGCGCATTCCGTGTGGTAGTGAAAGGGATCATGGTGTCTTATATATCAGAAAGTGGGCTCAATAGACGCATGGCGACCCTGTCGCAGCTGAATAGCAGCATCGAGGCCAGAGAGGCCTGCCTCAGCGAGCCCTTGTGGCGCCGGTGGCTCTGGGAGTGCGACATGCACGCGCCGCTGTCGCCCAAGTTCAACGAGTCTCACCTGCTGGGGCTGCTACTGGCGCGCCAGAAGGCCATCGTGGACCCTGTGGACGTGAGGCTCGCGGAATTGCTTCCTTCTATGATCCACGGCCCCAAACGTACGAGCGAGCTGACGCTCAGGCAGCTCAGGGACGCGCTGGAAGACCTCCAGATGCACTGGCCAGAGCACTGTAAGCATGGAGACAGCGTGGTGGACGTCTTGGATGCGCTCTGGACGCGCTTTGGCATGATCAACTTGCAAGAGAACTGCTGTTTGGACGACCTGTCGTCACTGGACCCCGATTGCCCCACCCGCATGAGCAACGCGGCGCTCCGCCGCTTCACCGTTATTTTTTGCGTCCTGTACCGGCACCTGGACCTCGAGTCCAGCTGCACCCACGTGGCGGACCCCCCCGCGGATCTGCCCGACCTGCAGTCATACCACCGCCAGGCGGGCCTCGACGCGTTCCACGAGCACGCCATGTACGCGGACCTGCCGCCTGCGGCTCGCATCACCTACAAGCAGGACTTCGCGGGCATGTACCACTCCATCACACAAGTGCTATACTTCCACTTCCCGGACTACGCGAGGCAGCGCCAGATATCGCTCGAGGACATGCGCGGGGGGTTAAGTCATCTTCACTGCTTGTCAGTGGCGCTCGAGCTCAGACCGGACATACAAGTCCGCGTCGAAGACGAGCAGTGGCAGAAGGGGTGGAACTGGCTGCTGCTGCCAGGCGGCAAGGTATATCTGGCCAGTGCGCAGCACGGAGTGTTCACGGCGCCCTCTATATGGCGGCTCCTGGAGCTGGCCTCAGAGCCCAGCAATTGAGCGGAGTAAATCAGGAACCAAGTAATGAAGCTTTACGTCCATATCCTTGAACTGTAGAAGGAGTACCTGGCGACTAATAGGATTCACCGGGCATGGGTTGGCGATGGGAATCCTGTAGCGAAAATAAGCAAACACCATGTTGATCACAGTGTCCAACAGGCCTGCAGTGATAGCACCTGCATGCTTAGGGTGAGCCTGCACGCGAGACATGCACACCATCTCATACCCGATAAGAGGAGGAACTTTGCCCCCCTTCTTCTTTTCGTAGTACACTTGATAGGGTTTCACAGGATCATAGTTTCCAAACACGCGAAAAATCTTGTGCATGAATGGCGTGAGAAACACGAATATGCTTGCATTGTGCTCTTCGACGTGCGTGTAGTGAGCGTATGTGTCGGTCACGTCGTACTCGACCCATTTCTCAGATTTGCGCTTCGAAAAAGAAGGGTCTTGAACAGTCTTGACTTTGAAGAACTCTTGAGTGGGCGCCGTGAGAAAGGTCTGCATGCATACGCTGATATGGTTTTTGATCATGTTGATCTGCGTCCTGGTAAGCAAGTAGATAGGCAGCGCACTGGTCTTTGGATTTTGAGTCCAAAAGAAATGGTGCAGATACTTGTCATCGTCGTTGTCGATGATCTGAACCAGGTTTGCGACCTCAGAGAGAAAGAACCGAACGAATTGCATTCCACCGTTCTCGGACAACTGTTTGGACCGAATCTTGATTTTGCGCTGGCCCTTGCGGGCTCCGCAGCACAGCAACCAAACCGTGACAGAATCGAATCTGAAGCTATTGTGCCTGAGCAACTTGATAAAGTTTCCACACATGATCTCTACTTCCGACAAGTGAGCAAGCTCGTCTTTCAGGATCGTCTGGGCGGTGATTGAAAAGTCTAGAACGGAACCCACAGGCTTTTCAAACAAGTTTTTCAGCCCGAGATGAACTACCTCAGTCTGAGGCACAAACGTACTGAGGGCGGCGTACAGCTTGGGGCACGCCTCACGAAATTCAGACACAAAGGGCCTCTCGGTTGTGTTCAACTCAGCAAAGACCATATCGACTTTGACTGTCTTTTTGTTAAACATCATGAAAGCCTCCAGAACATTTGAAAATTTTTTCTTTTTTGTGATATTGTTGCACGTTGGCATGGCTTTCACAAACGAAATAAATTCCTCACCTTTTACTTCCAAATCGGTAGGTTTGATCAACAGATCCACGTCGGAACACAACAAGGCAAATCGCTTTCCGTAATTGCCGTAGTTGACTTGTGACCCGAACACATCGACCTCAACACGAAACTGATCCTTGATCCTTTGAACAAAGTCCGAATATGCCTGATAGACAGGAATATCACGAATTTCCAACCACTTTTCGCAAGCGAGACGCCCCAACGTTTCGATAGGACACATTGTCGCAGTTTATGTTTACAATGCACCATATCTTTTATACTTGATCACAGCAAGGCTTTGGTTGTAAAGGCTGTGACATGTCGTCCTGCATGTCCACGAGCGACTCCCCCTCCTCGCGCCTGTCCTGTATGTGCTCCTCGCTCCACAGGTTGTACTTGATTTTGTCCACCACCTTGTGTCGCATGAATTTGTAGGTAGTGAAGGTGCTGGTCATGAGGTCCGCAAGCATTCGGATGAGCAGAAAGTCGATCTGGGAGGTGATGAGGCTGATGGCGAATATGGTCATCACGCTGCAATAGATGGTCCACAGCTGGCTGATGGTGTAGCACGTGAACTTGCTGTAGGGTAGATACTTGGTTTTGTGGTCCTGGATTGTGTTCTGCAGCCACGGGGCTATGGCGTCTGACATGAAGTCCGACACACACGTGTTGGCGAAGGTGGCTGAGACCAGCAGGCCCCACTTGTGCCACGTGTCGATGTTCAGGGTCATGAACTTGGTGTGGGTCGAGGGTCCCAGGGTCATGAAATCAGAGTGCATCAAATCCAGGCTCTGGAACAGAAATATGACACCCACCATCCACAGCATGAGCAGAGTGATGGCTGTTCTCTTGTCGTCGAAGATAGCGTCGAGGCAGCGCATCAGTGCGCGTCGGGGCCGCCCTCTTGTATAGGGTCCCTCACAGTTTCAAGCCCAACATATCAAATTTTATCCTGATCTGCGCTCTGTCTGGGTCGAGCACGGGCCCCGCGTCGTCGCTGATGCAGCGGTCCCACACGGACCTGCCGTCATCAGAATATAAGGGCTTTTGCAGCGCCGCAATATGTTCATCCGACTCAGCCCCGCCCAGAGCACCGGCATACACGGCTGGGGCAGCAGGCTCAAGACCACCCTCAGCTGGAGGGACATCGAGGAGTGCGAGAGCATCGACTTCGACAAGCTCGTGAGGTGGGAGGTCCCCACCAGGGAGCTCAAGAAGCTCCAGCCCGACATCAGGCTCTGGGTCCTCCACGCCGGCTGCCAGGCCAGGCACGCAGTCCACCTCACAGACTGGCCAGCACACCCAGTCACAGACCTCCACGGGGACCTCGCCGACATTATAGGACTCAAGGCCTCCAGCAAGCAGCTCAAGGCCATGGGCCTCACCTACAGGGAGCTCCGCCACATCGGAATGAGCCCAGAAACCATGAGGCTCATGGGCCTTAGCCTCCAGGGATGGATCGACCTGGGCCTCACTGTCGACGACGTGGAAAGGGACTTTACAGACGCCCAGCTTGGAAGGGTATTTCAGATGACTAGAAATGCTATAGTGGGATGTTATAGGAGTTGAAGGCATTTTTTTGGGTACGTTTGTAATGAGAAGTGAAAATTTATGTGTAACAATTTGATACTTGTCATAGTTGGGTTTGCCAAATAAAGGCATGAGATATCTCGCCATGTCTGCAGTAAGTTCTGAACATTTTAAAACTAAATAGTT
>Ga0172367_10006479_pt1 | contig 13744 bp, 8 predicted proteins | sample Lak10m_FD_114542 | JGI IMG/M metagenome (GOLD analysis project Ga0172367, IMG submission 114542) | Freshwater microbial communities from Kabuno Bay, South-Kivu, Congo - kab_022012_10m | ecosystem: Environmental > Aquatic > Freshwater > Lake | place: Democratic Republic of the Congo: South-Kivu... | reverse complement strand
TGATTGGGCTATATGGAATGAAGTTTAAATATCGGCAGATCATTCACTTTAAGAGTCCCGATTTTCGAAAAATTCTTACTCTTCTACCGCCTCGATCCATAGATTTAGGGATTACGTCGATCAACAGTATTGTTGCGACAAATTATGCAAGGAGACTTGGATCTGGATACGTCAGTTTTTATGAAAATGCATACACTCTTCATACTGCACCAACCTTACTGATTGGTACTGCAATTTCAACTGCTGCGTTCCCTCGATTCAATAATGCTTTAGCTCGAGGAAGAAAAGATCAGTTTAGAGATGAATTTCTAAAGGTACTCCGTATTATTATTTGGATAGTAACTCCAGTTGTTGTGGTGTGTTTCTTTGGACGTGCCTATCTCGCTCGCATGATTTTCAGTAGAAATGCTCCTGAAATTGCTGCAATATTTGGTTTCCTAAGTGGGGCAATATTTTTCCGAACAATATATACAATTGTATCCCGGTACTTCTATGCACAAAAAGATACGTGGACACCACTTATTGACTCCCTATTTGCAATTGTTCTGAATATCCTATTGGTCATGCATTTTGCAAAAGCGACAAGCTATGGAGTGACCGGAATTGCACTTGCCGAATCGATTGTTGCAGGGGTACAGCTACTTGTTTTAACTATTATTATGTTGATTCGTGATCCAAAGCTATTCAATAAACATTTCTTTATAGGTCTTGGAAGGATTATTTCAATTACAGGCTTTAGTGTGATGGCAGCATATATCATGGTCTCAATACTTCCACTACGAATAAATGACGTTGGATTCTTCACCCTAGGCATTAAATTGGGTGTTATTACTCTTGTTACCTTTACAGTGCACCTTACACTCTCCTCTCTTTTCGGTCTAGAGGAGGCCGAACCGGTCATTCGAAAAATAAAAGCTATTAAGCGAGCAATTCTACGCCCCGTACCAATTGACGTGTAGGTCTATTATTATATACCTACCTCTGTTATAATATGCCGATAATGCTAGGTACGCTATAAATGCAGTCATCAATTCGAAATTTTTGTATTATTGCTCATATTGATCATGGTAAGTCGACGCTCGCCGATCGTTTGCTTGAGTTGACAGGTACCGTCGAGAAACGAGATATGAAGTCCCAGTTGCTCGATAAAATGGATATTGAACGAGAGCGCGGAATTACTATCAAGCTTGCTCCAGTCCGTATGAAATATAAGGATTTCGAGCTAAACCTCATAGACACTCCCGGACACGTAGACTTTAGTTACGAAGTCAGTCGTAGTCTAGAAGCTTGTGAAGGCGCGATTCTTGTTGTCGATGCAAGCCAGGGCATCCAGGCTCAGACTCTTGCCAATGTTTATCTTGCAATGGCCGCTGACCTTGTTATTATTCCGGTTCTTAATAAAATTGATCTCCCTGCCGCTGATGTTGAAAAAGTGAGTGCAGAAGTTATTTCGCTGCTGGGGTGTAAAAAAGAGGACATTTTGCAGATTAGTGCAAAGACAGGACAGGGTGTTGAAGAGGTGCTAGAAAAAGTAATAAGTGATGTGCCAGCACCGAGCGGAAATTCGGAAAATAATACTCGAGCACTTATTTTTGATAGCTATTATGATGATTATCGCGGCGTTGTCCTATATATACGTATTGTCGATGGGGCCATAGCAAAAGGGGCTGATATACAGATGGTGGCAACTGGCGCTAAAGGTCTGGCTTTAGAAGTAGGATCCTTAAGTCCGGCAATGATACCTACAGACGAGTTACAAAGTGGTGAAATTGGATACATTGTAACTAATTTACGAAGTACAAGAGAAGCAAAAGTTGGAGATACAGTGACTCTTGCTTCTAGCCCTGCATCGAGCCCACTGCCTGGATATAAGGATGTCAAACCCTTCGTATACGCAGGCTTTTTTCCTGACAGTAACGAGAACTACCAGCTTTTAAAAGATGCAATCGAAAAGCTTTCACTGAGCGACTCAGCCTTGCAATATACTCCTGAAAATTCATCCGTTCTTGGATTCGGCGTTCGTATTGGTTTTCTTGGACTCTTACACATGGATATTGTGAAAGAGCGGCTTGAGCGTGAGTATTCACTAGAACTTGTAATTACAAACCCATCAACTGACTATCAGCTGACACTCAATACTGGTGAAGAGGTGACAATTAAAAGCGCGAGCGAATTGCCAGATCCTGCAAAAATTGTCGAGATTAGGGAGCCATGGATTAAGGGTGAAGTTGTCGTGCCGAAAGAATATGTTGGCGCAGTTATCCAACTTGTCTCAAGTAAGCGTGGTATTCAAAAAAACCTTAGTTATGTAGATGCGCAATTAGCACTTGTATCGTTTGAAGCACCATTAGCAGATCTTTTGACAGATTTCTATGATCAATTAAAAAGTGTAACAAGTGGATATGGAAGTTTTAATTATGAACTAGATGATTATCGCGCTGAGGACCTTGTAAAGGTAGATTTTTATGTTGCGGGTGAAATGTTTGAAGCGCTCAGCGTTATGGTTCATCGCAGCGAATCACAGCGATTGGGCCGTGAAATAGTAACTAAGCTCAAAGAGGTTATCCCAAGGCAGAACTTCCAAGTAGCCCTACAAGCGGGTATTGGCGGTAAGTTTATTGCACGTGAGGATATTTCAGCATACCGCAAGGATGTAACGACAGGCCTCTACGGTGGAGATGTCTCAAGAAAGAAAAAAGTACTCGCAAAACAAGCCAAAGGGAAAAAGCGTATGAAGCGCTTTGGTAAAGTTGACATCCCGGCTGAAGCCTTTACGGTAATGTTAAAGCGAGACTAATTTAAGAACGAACTATAATTCTTGAGGCAACGGGAATCTCTTTATTTTTTGCTTTTGAGGTAAACACGGTTACATTGGCATCTTTCTTTATATCTCCAGCCGTAAGTGTTTTCGTCTGACGAGTTATGAGTGTCGCACTATCAATAGTTATAGTTTCTGATTTACCATCAATTAATTTAACTGTAATCGATTTTCCGTTAACATTGGTTACCTTTCCAACGACAGAATTTGGGAAAATTGGGTTTGTCGCAAGAGCGTTCAGCGGGTTTAGAAATTCACCTATCTTTGTATTGATAGCTTGACTTGCCTCTCTCTTTCCAATCTGAATGCCTGAGTAGAAGGCAATGCCAGTACCAAGCACAAAAGCAATTACAACACCAAGGATTAGAGATATTTGCTTCTTGTTTTTCAAGATATTCTTAACCGAACTTTCAGATGCTGTTTGGTTAGTTGGTTGCTCCTTCACTCAGATCTCCTCACACTACTTTTTTATAAACTTGATTTTAGCATAACCGATTTTTTTGCTATTGTATAGAGGGTATTATAACTATTTCATGAAATCGCAGGGACTAAAACAAATATTTGGAGGTTCTACTAAAAGAATAAAAATTTTAGTAGGTTCATTCGGAGTGATATGTGCGATTTTTCTTGCTGTCTACTATATTTCTGTCATTGGTCCTAATACGGTGCGTGCGTTCAGTGGAGACGGAGCCGGAACACTTGATGACCCATACCAAATTGCAAACTGTAATCAGTTACAGGAAATGAAACTCGCATTAACTTCTAATTATATACTCGTGCAGGATATAGACTGTAATGACACAGTTAATTGGAACAACGGTAAGGGTTTTGAGAGTTTAAATTTTTCAGGAAGTTTAGATGGAAGAAACTATGCAATTACTGGACTATACATTAATAGGCCTACCGAAAATGCAGTCGGACTGTTTAGCTACACAGCGAATGCAAGTTTTGTAGCAAATCTTAAGTTCTTAAACGGCCCATCCACCGTAGGTCAAGTAGCAATTAACGGTGGCTCAAGTGTTGGTGTTGTTGCTGGCGAGCTCATTGGTGGTATGCAACTTAAAAATGTCTATAGTGAGTTAAACGTTCAAGGCAACAGTGTAAGTACAGCTGTCGGGGGCCTCGTAGGTATAAACAGAGGTTATATTTCGTATGCTAGAGTGACCGGACTTGTTAGCTTGTCTCAGTCTAACTTAACTGAGCGGAATTCGAACTTAGGCGGTATCGCAGGTCAAATGGATGGCTATAATAATTCTGTTGGAAGCTTGATTGATAGCTACGCAGAAAATACGATTTCTATAGGAACCAATGATCCAAACAACTTTGCTGGACTTAGTTGTGGCGGTTTAGTGGGATATGCAGATGCATTTTCGACAGTTGCCAAGAACTATTCTACGGGTACTATTGCCTGTTCTTCAAAGTCTGCTAATCAGGGCGGCATTGTAGGTCGCGTCGCTCTAAATGCAAGTGGTGATCCGGTCAATAATCCTCAAATTGTAAACAACTTTTCACTCAGCTCAATGAGCGGATCTCTGGGTAATCAGGGCGGCATTGTAGGAAATGTCGAAATAAACGATTTAGATTTAGGATCAAACTATTTTGATGGTACTGCAGCAGGCACTAATGAGTGTACAGGAACAACATTTAATGCCTGCACAGCTGTTAATACTGATGGCAGAGAGCCAAACTATTTTTATGACAGTAACCGCGCCGTGTATGGAACCTGGGATAAAACTTCAGATTGGGAATTTACTGGCTCTGCACTACCTACATTGAAGCAGCGGTCAGTGCGGTCAAATCCACCAACAGATATTCTGGTTACACGAAATGGGGCAAATTTTGATATAAGTTGGACTGCACCAATTATTGAAAATGGCCGATCAGACGGGATTACTGATTATCAAATTTATTATCGCAACCATGGTTCAGATGACTATGCATGGAGCTACTATGATGATGGCATAAGTACCGATACAAGCTCAGTCATTTCCGGACTTACGATACCAGGGAATTATGATTTCAGAATTAGAGCTATGAGCGATAGTGGTAGTGGTATCTATTCCACCGAATATAATTTTGCTACTGGAATGCCAGAGACTGCACCACAAAATATACAACCTACAGCCGGTTCAAAAAGCTTTAGCTTTACATGGGATGCAGTAGCCGATGCAACTAGCTATCAGCTACAGTATCGAAAAGTAGGCGAGACATCTTGGATCACCAACGGAATAATTGAGTATACAAATCAAACTGCTGTTCTCCGCGGTCTTGAAGAACAAACATCATATGAGTTTCAGATACGTGCGCTCAATATTGCGGGAAGTGGTCCATGGTCGGAAACAATTACTGAGTCAACAACAGCTGTAATTTCATATTCTATTTCTAACTGTCAAGAACTTCAGGCAATGAGGGATGACCTAGACGGCAACTATACACTTACTGGTAATATTGATTGTGAAAATCTTACAGAAGATGGAAACCCAGTAAACTTTGAACCTGTTGGTAATGGTAAGCAGTTCTTTGCAGGATCACTGAATGGTAATAATTTTACAATATCTAATTTAACGATTGATGTAACAGAAACTAATGACGGAACTTCGTATATTGGAGCCGGCCTATTTGGTGTTGTAGCAGGCGCAAATCTACAAAATATTACACTCGAAAACGCTTCAGTTACTGGAATAGCTACACTTGACCCAACTGTTGATACTGATGGTAATGGTCTTCCTGATGCCCCTGTTCTACCCATAGATCCTGAGAATCCTACCTTGCCAACAGCAGAGGAAGCTGTTGCTACCGGGCAGGAAGCCGGACAGCAAGCTTTTTATGGATTACAAACCCTTACGCGGTGGGCTTTGGGGTCTGTTGCAGGTGTCGTTGGTGGCTCCGGTACCTATTCCAACATTAAGAGTAACAATGCAGTAGTGGCAGGTTCAGTTTCAGGCGGAGTTTTCGGAATTGTTGTGCCGCTCTCGACCTTCACAGAGGATAATGGTTCAATAATTGATTTATCAGATGCGGCTTCTTCGTTAACTATCAACGAAATTTCATCGAGCGGAGATGTATCAGGTTTTATTTCTGGAGGTCTCATAGGAATTGCTGCAGCCCGTCCTAACTTACAAGTAGTTGAACCAGGAAATCTTACCATCCAAAATAGTTTTTCTACTGCAAGTGTCTCAGCAAACATTGGAGGTGGAATATTAGGATTTGGTTCTTCTCTTTCAGCACTCGCAATTCTTGGAACACAGAATAATACTACTCCAGACGTAGTCAATAATATATCCACTCAAAATATTGTTATACAAAATTCTTACGCAACGGGTCCTGTCAGTGCATGTCAATCTCCAAGCGAAATCCGTATCGGGGCGTTAGGTGGGGTAATCGGTGCTGGTAGCGGTGTCTTCATAGAGTCATCTTATGCAACGGGAACAGTATCTACATGCTCCGCCAACAGTCTAACCGATCTTACATTTGGAAATGCGTATGGAGGAGCGCTTGGTGGGCTGAGTGGGGCTTTAATTCTTTCTTCAATTTCAAATAGCTATGCAACCGGTAATGTCTCAGCTATTAATACGTTACCGTCAGACACTGATAAATTCCCAGTTTATATTGGTGTTGCCGGTGGCCTTTCAGGCATTCTTATCAATTCGGGTGATCAAAACGGTAGGTATGCAGTCTCCTCTAGCTATGCAACCGGTAATGTCTCAGCAGAAAGCCCAACCGGTCTTGTGTCAATCAATGCAGGTTTAGTAGGAGTTTATATTGGAAGCGGAACAATCCAGTCTTCTTACGCAACGGGACAGGTGAGAAATACGATGCAGAGTTCGTCGCAAGGTGGAGCATCTATTGCTGGTGGACTTTTAGGGGTTGGTATTGGCTTAGACGTGCCATATAATCTTGGTCTTATACTGCAAGACCCTATAGCACCAACGTATGGTTTGGTAATTAATAACTCATACGCAACAGGAGAAATTCGTAATACAAAAATTGGACCCGGAGTCAATGCAACTATTTCTGGTGGTGCCACAGGAGTCATGCTTGGCAAGGTGACTTTAGCTAATTCTCACGCTCTCGGTAACGTAGTAAATGATAATCGAGAGAGTATCGAAGTAGACACTGGGTATGGTGGCGAGGCCGTTCTTGAAACTGTTTCTAAAAATGATAATTCAATCTCAATTGCTGGAGGATTAAGCGGAGTCGCCATAGGATCAGATATCGTGCCAATTATAAGTCCCGATCTCGTAGATCCGGCAACTGCACCTGCAGCAATTCGTATCGATTCGACATTTGCGAAAGGATCAGTGAATGGCATCATAGCTGGAGGTCTTTTAGGATCTGGAGAATTATCTCTTAGTATCAATAAATCATATGCAACAGGCAATGTTAAGGGTTCTTTGGCCGGCGGTATAGCGGGGCAACTTGGAAGTCTCTCGGGCGTTGCCACATCATTCTTGGCGTCATCTATTCAAACTTTTGGCCCTATATCGGTGCCCATCCTTGGCATTAATCTAGCAACGTATCTTGATGATTCACGTCCTATTGATGTCACTAATACCTATGCAACCAGTAATGTAACTGGACTTCGTAATGTATTTACCTTAAACCCCAACGAGCGTGACCCTGGTGCAACATTTATTAATAATGTAAGTACATACACACCAAGTGCTATTGGTGGCCTCATCGGCGTATATGCGGCGCCTGGTGGGTTGCTTGAGAACTCATATGCAAGCGGCGCTATTACAATGCCTACAGTAAGTTTCCCTCAAGATCGTAGGCCGAATCAGCTGAAGTTACCTGAAATACCTTCAGTTGCAGGGGGTATTATTGGGGTGAATTTTGCACTTCCGAAGCCTAATATTACTAAAATATCTTCTCCGGAATCATCCGGCATCACTGATCTCAATGAGTTTATTACGAAGCCCCAAACGATTCGTAACGTGTTTTCAGCATCACCTCTCAGCATTACTGGTGACACTCTGACTGCTGGTTTTTCTGGATTAACCCTTTCGCCATTAGGCGCAGTGGTCGGCAATGACATTAGTGATAATAATATCCTTTCACAATCTAATAATTATTTTGACCGTTCAAAAATTACCGTTAATGATTGTGTTGGACCAAGTGGATCTGCTTATGATGTTGTGAATACTACCTACAAGACAGAATATATTCCTGATGAGAACGACAATAATAGTTTAGAGCCTAATTTTCCTGAAAACTGGGCCAGTACGTTTATTGACCCAGTTGTAAAAAGGCCAAGCTGTAATTTGGTAAACATAAATAATACACAGCCTAATTACTTTATTAACAATAAATCAAACGCTCCTCTTACAAGTTGGAATTTTAATGGACTCTGGTTTACACAACAGAAAGATTATCCAAAATTTGTTGCTGGAGCAGTCAGCCCTGTCAATCCTGGGGTAGGACCGAACACGCCACTGCCTCCGAAGCCACCGGTGATTCCTCCAATTACGGAAACGACTAGCTCTTTTACAAACCCAACTACTGTTGGCTATGTAAGAAATATTGCTAAAAAACTTGGTCGGGTGAACGCAGATCCCCAAAGGGTTAGGGGCTTGAAAGTCTTAATAGCAAGTGTTCCGCCATTTATTGCCCAAAGCCTACCGTACTTGTTTATCTTGTTATTATTGCTACTTGCAGCTCTGTATTCATGGCAAGCATTAAGGCAGTATGCCGAGCTCGCAGCATATAGGGATAGACTTGCTAGAATTATTGCTACAAAAGAATCCGTAGACAATTTTCTCGCTATCACTACTCACTATCTTAATACTCCTTCAGCAATTATGAGTGGTGCCGTTGAATTGCTGGCTTCACTAAAGAAAATATCAAAGGAAAAAGCCGCCATGCTCTCAACCGCAATTAAGAAAAATGCATCCGACTCAGCACAGCTGCTTGTAGATAATCAAGTGTCCAGTGCCCAATCTACTTCAGAACTGAAACAGATTCAGGGCAAACAACCAAACCCCTTGTTTAGGCGTGAAGTGTGGGTCCCTGCGCTCATATCGCTCTCCCTGCTTATTCTTGCAAATGTTATGTTCATGTATGCTGAAGTGTTTAGTCGCTCCAGAATACGTATTGGAATTGAAATTCTTCTGTTCGGCTTAAGTCTCGCTCTTGTTGTACTGGCGTATCACTATCGAGATATGCTTGAAGATACAAAGCGCCTCGCAAAAGATAGACTACGAGTTGAAAAAGAGCTATACGACAAACGAAGTTCATTTATTCCTAGGGCAGCTACTGTAATTGGTGCCAATGTGACTGCTATTCGTAATGCCGGAGCAGGACTTAAAACTATTCCACAATCAACGCTATTCTTTAATGGACTCGCTAAGCTCGAAGAAGTAAATGCCGCACTTAATAACCTTACAACTTTCTCAAATGTTTCAGAAAATCCACCACTCTTTGATATCACAACTTATGTCAACAGAGTGATACGAGAAACGCAAACTAAAGCGCAAGAAAAGAAGATTACTATAGTGTCAGATATTGACCTCGGGGTTGTTTCAAGAATTCAACCTTCTGAAATAAAACAGCTATTTACATCTGTACTTAGTAATGCAGTGAAATTCAGTAACGATAATAGTACGGTCAATGTTAGTCTGCATAGACGCTTTAATAAAATAGTAATGACAGTAAAAGATCAAGGAATTGGTATATCTAAGGAAAAACTTCCAAGTCTGCTTCGTCCCTTTACTCGAGGTACTGATTCCATGCAGTACAACTACGAAGGGATAGGACTTGATTTGTACGCAGATAAGGTAATTGTCGACAAGCTTGGTGGCAAGATGACTATCACGAGCCAGCTTAACAAAGGTACGACCGTATCTATTTCTATACCGATAAACCGCGCTTCTGCAAAAGGTGCCTCTGCGATTGCAGTGAACACAGTAGCTTGAGTACACTACGATAACGAAATTATTGGTAAATTACCATCCGTTTTGATACTGTCACCGCCACCGTTTCTATGATGGTATCCTGTTGAGAAATGTGTAATCATTTCGCATGAGACAGAAGTGTTATGTTTCAATAGACTTGAGACTACGTAATCACGTTCAACATCAGTGTCTTCTGCGATTTTGTGAGTTATTTGCAGAGTAAAAAGTGAAAAACCAACATTGGTATCAAAAGTCGCCGCGCCTACCCACTGCACTTTATAACCGCCAGGTAAATACCAACCGCTTGGTGTTTTCCAAAACCGCACATGATGTCTTTGAGCAGGGTTTCCATTGACTTCCTGCTGAAAGGCTATTGATTGTTTATTTCCAAATAAAAAAAGAGGACTTACGGGCGCAGTTGGATAGCTTTTGCGAAGCAGGGTAGCCTTAACTATCTTCCAAGATGAATTGAAAGTAATATCATCTGCAACATGCCACTTTGCTCGTTTCATTGCTCGAACAAGTTCAGCCTTTGTTCCAATTACTCCAAGATTTACTGGATCGCCTAAGAGCCCATCTGTGGTTCGTACGCGGCCAATAAAATAGTTAGGAAGGTATACGCGTGATAGTCGCCTATGAATACGAGGTAAAAGAAAGTAGGCAGTTAATACCCACAGTATTAGACTGCCTACAACGTAATGACGTTCAACAACTATGCTCATTACAACAATTCGATATATCGTAAACCAAATTACAAAGATGACGATTCCAACGAACAGTCTCTTAAGTAAAAGTACAAAACGATATAGGTGCTTCATGCGTGAAAAATATGAAGCACTATTTCTTGAATCCGTCGCGGGCTTCAAGAGCAAATGCGATCATGAGTGGTCCCGTTACAATAGCGTACACCCCGATTATCCATACGAAAGCTAATGTTCCTTGAACAGGGTAGCGCCATACAAGTACAGCCGCAAGTGCCGCTGCAACGGCAGCAATTATTTGCCACGTGCGATATGTAGCAGGATATTTTGAATCGAGTGCCTCAATGAAATGTATGACAGCCCGAATGAGAAGTGCTAGGGCGACAAAAACTACAAATGTTTTAAGAACAAGCAGAGGTCTTTGCAATAGGTAAATACCGATACCTGCTTCGATAGCACCAAGAACTATATTGGCAATCCATAGCTTCTTTTGTTTACTTGCACTAAGACTAATTATTATTTCGAGCACACCTCTAATAAGTAGGTACAATCCGAAAAAGAAGGATAGGCTCAAAAGTGTTTGACCAGGATTAATGATTGTTACAATTCCGAATAGAAGTGTGACGAGTCCTCCAATAAGAAACATCCACCAGTTATGTTTATAAATCTCTATCTCCGCCTTCATGGCATCTCCTTTAGGTTAGTTCTATTCTGCATTATATCTCATATGTCAAGATATTGAGAATATTTAACGACTAGAGTACTCTTAATGTAGAAATAGCAATCAAAAAGAAGGCGTACAGACAGCAATGGTAAATTACAAAATATTTGGATACATAATAGTAACGCTTGGAATCATAATTTTCTTCGATGCTCTCGTCAACTTAGTTGGATACAATGTTATCAGTGCCGTGTGGCCTTTTGCTTTTGTTGTTGCTGGTATCTCTACGGCACCAAAGCACGCAACAACCGGCCTAATCTTACTTTTAGCGGGAGTCGCAGCTCTAATTAGTAGGTTTAATCTTGGCGGGACAGCTCTTGGACAAGCCTTTCAGGCGCTCGTAGTTATCGCAGTTGGATTCTTAATTATTTCAAACTATGGCATCAACAAAAAAGATAACAAATAAGTCCGTTAAATTAACCCGCTCACATAAGGAACGGGCTCTCCGTTGGTTTAGCGGTCTGGCATCTATACTTATAGCCATTTTACTTTTGGTTTTACATTCTGCATATTGGATGAATCAAAATTTTGTGAATAGTCAAAATTTTTCCCAGAAGGTTAGCACTGTTCTCGCTCTTGATAGTAGCCGTGAGGCTATTGGTAGCGAAGTCTCCGACCAAGTATTCAAGGATAAGCCGATCCTAGAACAAGTAGCTGGTGATAAGCTATCATCAATTGTGACATCGCTTCTTGGAACTGATATTGCCAATAAACTTGTTATGCGGGTATCCAACGATACGGTAGTGTATCTCACCGCCTCAAAGCAAAAACCTATTGAAATAAATTTGGCCGAAATTAAGCCCGTAATACTTGCATTAAGTAAGGCTGTCGATGCAATTGATAAGACAGGCTCAGTCGCTCTCGATGCATCAAATATTCCTGACAAGATTGTACTTGTTGAGCCGGGCACCATTCCTTCGCTCTATCGTTATAGCGTCATTCTTGCATGGATGGTACCTTTTGCTGCTCTTATGATCATAGGACTTTATGTACTCATCGTACGATTACGAAAATTAAGTATCCGTCAAGGAGTCAAGAGAGCTGGAGTAATCTTCATGTCATCATCACTTCTAGGCATGGCTATTGGGCCGGTGTTCAAACCTCCTACTATTGCAATGCTACAATCCACAAACTTACGGACACTAACGTCTAATCTGTACGACGAATTCTGGGGACCATATTTTACGCAGATGACCTATATGTTTGTACTCGGACTCATCCTGCTAATTATTTCGTACGTGCGACTTTCACGACCCAGCTTTTTACAGAAGGCTACATAGTCTCAATGTCTAATTGAGTCTTTTTCTTTTCGTCTTCAAGATAGACCTGAATTGTTGTAACAAGAATAATCATTACAACAGGGCCAATGATAATCCCTATAAATCCAAAGATGCCTATACCCGCAAAGACAGATAGTATTGTAAGTGCGGAATTAAGTTTAGCCTCCTTGTGTACCATCTTTGGCCGTAGCACATTATCGATATTGGTTGTAATGAGGAAATGACTCAGTAATAGAACGAGGCCTTGCCAATAATTTCCAATTAAGAGGTTAATAATTCCGAATGGGATAATTATTATCCCTCCCCCTAACGGGATTATTGAAAGAGCAGTAAGTAATAGCCAGAAGAATGCAAAATACTGAACCCCGCAAAGATGTAAAAATAAAGCTCCTACAAGACCCTGGAGTATTGCAATAATAAATTGCCCTCTAACCATCGCTCCTGTCATAAGTCCAGCGCGCTTAAGATATAGCTCAGTAATATCGCTGCCCATGGGATTTAGTTTTTTAAGCATTGCTACAAGTGTATCCTTGTGAAGCAATATTGCGACAAATACGTAAATGTAGATTATAAATTGAGTTATGAGTCTAGGAATACTTCCAATCGATGCCTGCAAAGCGCTGAGTATCGTATTTGCGATTGTGGATAAGTTATTTTGTAATGACCTTGCTACACTTTCGGTAGAAATATTAACACTATCTCCAGGCAGTTGTTCGAGAAGTCCATTTACTTGTGTTATAAAATCACGAAAATGCTGATTAAAATCACTTGAACTAGATATCTTCGCAATATCTTTAATAATCTGACTCAGCTGCACTATTGTAATTGCGCTAATGAGAAAAACAGGAATAATGAATACAAGAAGACTCAACAAGAACGTTGCATTAGCAGCTAGGTTTTTACGCTTCGTTTTTCTCAGAATAAATTCAAATGCGGGATAAAAAATAAACGAAACGATAGCCGCCACAGCCAAAAGGCCTATGTATGCTCTAAGAAAGAGTGTGCCTACAATAAGTGCAATCACTACAGCAATTGCTAATGCTTTTTGCTGTGACTTTGTAAAGGTTATCTTTGCAGGGTGCATTATTTCTCCTCATATTTCTTTAGTCGTCGTCTTGCAATTGTCCCTTTAAGTAAAATATTTACGAGTGAGGCAATAATTGCTACTCCAATAAGTAGATATAGACATGTAAAAAGCTTACCAAAATTAGTTTTTGGAGTAAGATCCCCATAACCAACAGTAGTCAGGCTTACTACGCAGAAGTAAAAAGAATCAATCCATGACCATTTTTCTATAACATGGTACGCCCAAGTGCCAAAAAACAAGGTCA
>Ga0172367_10006478_pt1 | contig 13744 bp, 7 predicted proteins | sample Lak10m_FD_114542 | JGI IMG/M metagenome (GOLD analysis project Ga0172367, IMG submission 114542) | Freshwater microbial communities from Kabuno Bay, South-Kivu, Congo - kab_022012_10m | ecosystem: Environmental > Aquatic > Freshwater > Lake | place: Democratic Republic of the Congo: South-Kivu... | reverse complement strand
TTGCCCAGACCAAAATCTCCACCGAAGCTATACAAGAACTAATACATCTCTCCCAAGCCAAAACTTATCTAGAATTACAAAAAAAATCTATTATGGGTGTGACGATCCCACATATAATCCCCCATTTACAGGGAGACCCCTTTCAATATGGTACATTAGGCACCCCCAAAGATTTAGACCAAGCCCTCTTAACCTTGCAAAATATCTTACCACTATTAGTCAAATTAGCCGAAATAGAATTTACCGCCAGACTACTAGCCGAGGAAATCGAAGCCACCAGAAGACGAGTCAATGCTCTAGAATATGTAATAATCCCCGAGATGAAAACTAATCTCAAATCCATCCAAAATGCCCTAGACGAACTCACCCGCCAAGAAAAAGTCACCATTATGAAGGTGAAAGAGATTTTGGGGTTGTAATTAGACATACTTATTTAGCTATGACTATTGCTTGAATATTCTTCCTTTACAGACTCCCAGAGTTTTTGGGCAAATCCCACTTTTTGCTCATCCTTAGCATTTTTGATAAATGGCATTCTTTTACCTAAATAGTTATAGTTATCTAAATTATCTAGGAAATAATTTATAAATTGCTCTTCAGTTGGATTATCGGGGTATTGGTTGAAAAACTTACTTATGAATGATCTGTCATTTTTGTCTTTCTCCTCTTCAATATTTTTTAATGCTTCCATTCTATCTCTGAAGCTATTTAGTACTACATTCTCTCCATAAATACTAGCCTCAATTTCATTCACTGCTGGGATCAAGTCTTTATTTTCTACAACACTAGAAGTCTTGAATTCTTCATTTCCATTCAAAGCGGCTGCTAAATTCCCTAAATATACCCTCCCCCTACCTTCTTGTGCTGGCATTACTATAAAATGATCAAATACTGTATTAGTCCCATCCAAAAAGTCAGACTCTCTTGGAGTGTATTCTGATATTTTACATTCAGACATTGTATTGATATCCTGATAACCTTCCAAAGCTTGTTTTGGAAAAGTAAAATAAAGATTATTATTAGCATCAAAATAAACCAATGTATCCGCTACCTGCTCTATAATTAAAAAAGTATGTCCAGGAGCTTTGATAGTGGCATGCTCAATATTACGACTTTGTAGATAAGTCGAAGCTATCAATGTCCTACCAGCACATTCCAAATGTCCCGATTGCATAGATTTAATCAATACTCCATCTTGAGGAGCATCTGGATCAAGTTCCTCTGTATCAGCCTTGCTTTGCAAAAGCTTAAATAACTCATAAGGCAAATCCTGTACCTCAACTCCCTCCAGCCTCTGCTCAATTTCCTGATATCTTGGTAAAGCTTTAGTAGCCTCTATCAGTGCACCCTCAAAATCATCTAATCTAGTCTCCTCACTAATTCCCAAACTCTCTAAAATAACCTTATTAGCCTCCTCCATTTGCTCTTGAGTGACTTCCTGTCCTACACCTGAGCCCTCAGCCAATTCTTTAGCTTCCTCAACTTCCCTAAAATTACCTCCATTTTCAATGCCCATAATTTTTAGTTTACTATATCAATAATTATACCATAATTTCTATTTTTGCTCCAAAAACCTAAATTATCTACTCCAAACAATATCCATATCTTTTAACTGGTAATTTGTTGTATAATATGAGAAATCTTCATCTTCACTAAACGAATATGTTCCATCTCCGTTATTATTATCTTTGTATTGGGCTATAGCTTTATTCATAGATGTTTCAAAAATAGTATCTGTTCTATTTGTCCTTATGCCTCCATTCTTTGAAATTACGATCTTGTCAAAATTATTTTCCTCAGCAAATTTTATTAAAGTATTATTCAGTTCATTAAATAATGTTCCTTCATCTACACTAAACAAATATGTGCTTGAAGGATTGTATGATGCTGATAAAATTTTCTGTCCATTTTCATCCTCAAAGTGATGTAATAAAACTAATCCCACACATCTTTTATTTTCTGGATTTTGTAATACTAATTGAAAGTAATTTGGCATATCCCAGATATTTTCAGATCCCTTATCTGGATTACAACCTGCCACACATACTCCTCCAACCATTCTTGCATATGCACTCAAAGCATCTTTACTTATATATGCATTTAATTTTTTAGGTTTCTTTTCTATTTTTTTACCATTTTCATCATAATCAACTAGGATAAATTTATTGGCCTCAGTCTCTAGTATAGCATACTCTTCTTGATACAAATTACTAATGCTTTGTTGAATTAATCTATCGAATAATTCTTCATCATAAATGCCATTAGATGCTGAAATTTTTAGATCTATTACTTCTTTTAAATTTATATTTCCTAAATGTGTTGTTAATAAATCTTGTTCTTCTCCTGTTAATGTTTTAAAAGCTTCTATTGTTTTATTTCTCTGTCCTTTTAATCTTCCATAAAAGGTTTTAGTATTTGAGTCCGGAGAATTTGAAGCTTTTTCTTCCAAAAAGCCTGTCATACTTTCATATCTACTGATAATTTCTCTTACTCGATCTAATGAATATTTCTTTTCTAACTCTATTTTTTCTTCTTTTGTAGTATCCTTTCTTAATCTTCTTTTAATTAGGATATTTCTCATATCCTTTATAAATTTATCATTTAATCCTAATTTATCAACTTGTAATCTACCCAAATCTTCTCGTCTTTCTCTTTTTTGATTTTCTATATAAATATTTTCTTTTACTCCTTCAAATATTGGATTATTTTTGCCTTTTTCTATTATTATATTTTGAGCTTCTTGGATTGTATTTTTATAAAATTCTGATAGCTCCATTATTTGTTCATATCTTTTTTCTATCCCTTCATCTGTATATGTCTGGTATCTTTCTATATTGTCAAGATATGCGAAGTTATAGTACAAAATACTTTTTTTAATATCTTCTGCTTTTATGCCTTTATTGAGCCTTGAATATAGCATTATAGCATAGATTTTCTCTTCTTGATTCATTAATTTATCTCGCTCTATTCCTAATGTATTCTCTTCTTCCATTTTAGAAATCATTTCTTCTATTATAGAATCCAAATTTTGCTTTATATTTTCGATACCTCCTTCACTATATACTTTCATTATATCTTCTCTTTCTTTCTGTATATTTTCTAAACTACTTTTATCTAACTCTCGTCCTTCTCTTAATTCTAATTTACCTCTATCTAATATATCTATTGGATATTTTTCTTGTATATTGAATACTTCTAAATCTTGACTTCTGTCTTGGCAAGTACTAGTGGACTCATAATTGGCATAATCCCCTATATTATTCGGATATATATATTCTAATAAATCTTGAAAATATTCTTTACTTTTTTCTTCTTCAGTTATTCCTCCACTTATCATTTTGTCTGCTATCTCTATAATTTTATCTAGATATTCTGTCTCCCTTTGCTTGCTTTTTGCTTCTAGATATTCTTTGACTATAGTTATGCTCAAAATTGGTAATCTATCTACTAAGTCTAATATATCCTCATAATTAGATTCTTTTATTATTCCTTCTGCTTTACAATTAAAATATCCTGCTATTAATGCCTGTTCTAGTCCTTGATTTTGTTTAATAATCTCTGCTAAAAAGTTAGTTTCACCACTTATGAATTTAATCTTTTCCTGTCCTTCCAGCTCTTTCAAATACTTATATACTTTTATTCCTTCTGTCTCAAATGATTTAACTATAATACTATTAAGTTCTTCTTTATTCTCTTCTAAAAATCTCTTCCTATAACCTGTATCTTCTCCTTCAAAGTACTCCAGAATCTCTTTAAAACTTTTTATATCTTTATTTTCCAATAATCTTAATAGAATACTATTATTAAATACTTCTTTATTCTCCTCTAAGAATCTCTTCCTATAGCCTGTATCTTCTCCTTCAAAGTACTCCAGAATCTCTTTAAAACTTTTTATATCTTTATTTCCCAATAATCTTAATAAAACTCTATTAAGCTCTTCTTTATTCTCTTCTAAAAATCTCTTCCTATAACCTGTATCTTCTCCTTCAAAATATTCCAGAATCTCTTTAGCCTCATCTATATTACCTAGGTATAAACTATTAATTATGACTGACCTTGCTGCTTCTTGTACTTGCTTATCTGATACATTAAATTTCTCTAAAAACCTATTCTTATAGCCTGTTTCTTCTAATTCAAAATACTCCAAAATCTCTGTAAAACTTTTTATATCTTTATTTTCCAATAATCTTAATAAACCTCTATTAAGCTCTTCTTTATTCTCTTCTAAAAATCTCTTTTTATAGCCCATCTCTACTAATTCAAAATATTCCAAAGTCTCTTTAGCCTCATCTATATAACGATTTAGCAAATTACTAATTATACCTGATCTGGCTGCTTCTTGTACTCGCTTATCTGATTTGAGTGAATCCATACTTACTCCAAATTTTGTAAATTCTTCTATTATTTTTTTAGCACTAGATATATAACCATCATGCAAATTTAAAATTAATCCTTCCCTTGCTGCTGATTGTATTAATTCATGTGACACATTAAATTCTTTTATTATTTTTTTGGCACTAGATATATAACCATCATGCAAACTTAAAGTTATCCCTTCCTTTGCTGCTGATTGTACTTCAGCAGACTGTATTATATCTTCTGATACGGAGTAAAAATCTTTTAACTGTGTAGCGTGCAAAACATTATCATAAAATTTGCTTCTGACATCTTTGATTATTTGTGATTTAACAACTTCCTGTAATTCAGAAGATTTTGTATATTTTAATTTCAACTCATCAATAGTAAACTTCAATTCAGGGAATTGTGAATTATATTTTTCTATGAATTTATTTACTATGTAGCTATAATCTAATCCTCCCCACATCTGAGAGGTCATTGGTGAAGTTATTGATGCTGTATATAAAATATCTTTCAGTTCTTCTTTATTTCTCTCTATAAATATTTTTATATCTTCATCTGACAAATTCAAATCTTCTCTTAAACTCTCTGTAATATCTTTATTTTCTTGACCATAATAACTAGCTCCTGTAGTTAAAGCGGCTGCCTTAAATCTCAATAAAGCTATTTCAGATAGATCATCTTGATTTAAATCTACCGCAGTAATAATATATTTATCAATATTATTACCTTTATAGTATTGATTATTAATACGACCTTCAAGAACTCTTGATTCTTCCTTCAAGATTTCTATAGATAGTTGTTTGGCTTGCTCTGTATTAATATTAAGTATTTGTATCACCCTCTGTATATTTTCTTCAGGATTCGAACTACTGCTATCCCGAATAAATTCTGGCCTCTCGTTATCTTTTATATAGTTTAAAAAGATATCCCTTTGTAATTGTGCAATTTCAGGATATCTCCATAACTCATCATAAATCACTGATTGAGACTGAAAAAAATCTTTATACTGCTCGATGTATTTAAGATTATTAGATATAGTATAAGAATCATTTTGGTGGCTCAAAATATCTGATAATATACTACGTAGATTATTTCTAGCTGTCTCTATAAGCTGTGGATGCCTTCGTACTTCTTCCTCAGATAGATTTTTAATGACATTTTTTAAATTATCTGAGGAAAAATCAAGAATTCCCTCTTCAATTTCTTTATGGGAATATTCCTCTATATCCTTTTGATTTATTTTTTTACTATAATATTTACTAGGTATGCCATATTCGACTTCGGCTTCTTTCAACATAAAAGTTGCCTCTCTTATAATACCATCAATTTCATAGTCTAATATCTCTTGGCAAACTCCATCAACAAGATTTTTAATTTTATCTTTTATTTGCTGTATTCTATTCAAAAAACCACCAGACTTGTGAACTTCTTCTGTGCTTGAAACAACTGAATTAATAGCTGATTCTAAGAGTTTATAAACAGATACAGGCTCTTCTAATCCGCTCCCCTCCATTTGCTCTTGAGTGACTTCCTGTCCTACACCTGAGCCCTCAGCCAATTCTTTAGCTTCCTCAACTTGATTTAAATTACCTCCATTTTCAATACCCATAATTTTTAGTTTACTATATTGAATTATATCATACTCTGTGAAAGATTATTAAGATTTACTCTTTTTTATCCTGATTCAAATAACTTTTAGACTTTTGTAATTGTGTTGCATTTTTAGGAGAAATAATACTTTTTCCTGTTTGTTTTTCTAATGTTATTCTTGCTTGTTTAGCAACATTGCCCCCTTCTTTTGCTACTTTTTTGTTTTCATTCAATCCCTTTGGCTTTTGTTCTTTTGAAATTTCAGCAGTAGAAGCTTCGGCAAGCATATTCAAAACCAGCTCAAGATTTGTCATATTATCTCTTAGATTTTGTTGTTTGAGGCCTTTGAAATTTTTATATTGCTTTACTGATTTATCTGCCCAAGCTTTTGTTATTTCATCTGTTAAAATTGCATATTCTAAACCTTCTTGAACCCCTCTTTCAGTCCATTCATCAGTTAATTCTTTTCTAATCTCAATACTTTTTAATCTTTGATTTATCCAATTTGGAGAATATCCTTTCTTGAGATAAGTTTTCATTGCCCTTTCAAAAGCAAGTTCAGGATCTTCTGTTTCTTCTATTCTCTCATAACCAACTTTTGCAAGCCAAAGTTTGAAAGGCTCAGCTTTTGGCGATGGGATTGATTGAATTAGTCTTAAAATATTTTCCGTGTCTAGTACATCTGTAAGGTAGCTTTTACCATCAGACGATTTCATTTTCAGTTGTCCGATTTTTTCGGACAACTGACTTCCTTCTTCTGAAAGCTTTTTTTTAAGATCATTCCAATATTTTCTTGGTCTCTGAGTGTCTGTCAAAATCTCAATTACATCCACAACCGAAAAATACCAAAGTTCTCTTTCTACATCCCAGGTTCTACGAACTTGCTTTTGATTGAATATTATTATGGAACTATCTTTTTTCATAATTTTTAATTTACTATATCAATATTATACCATACTCCCTATTTTTACTCCCAAAAATCTATTTTCTCAATCTTTTATTATATTTTTGTAAACATAGTTTATAGCCTTCATCTATGAGTAGAAGTATTGTCTTTAATGTGGAGTTTGTTGGGTTAATAACACATATCCATGACATCCAACCATATACTGGATGTGGCATAATTGTGTTTTTTAATGTAAAATCATAATTCATATCTATTACCTTTCCTGCTTGTGGGCGATTTGGTATACAGCCAAATAATTTAATAAATGTCTCCTTGCTTATACCTAAATTCAATCTATACAGATCTGGGCTTCTATTGAGATTAGATGATTTATCATTATCTCCGTCTTTCTGCTTAAAGGTTAATAAATAGACTCCTTTTTTTAATTTATATTCTGGATTATAAAATAAACCTATTTCTCCCCAATTTTTATTGACTACCAAACCAGAATACTGATTAGTGATTATTTGTATAATTTCGTCTATTGTCAGTATCTTATCTTTCATCTCACTTCCACTCCAATCTAGCTCGCCATTTGTAGACTTCGGCGACGGCGATGACGACGATGATCGAGATAAAGCCGTAATAAATAGAATCATATAGCGAGACGGGGGTGAATTGTAATATTCTCTGGAGGAAGGGAAAGGTTATCATAGCTACTAAGATTAGAGCTGAGGCGGTGACAGCTAGATTTATCATCTGATTGGAGAAGAAGCCGATGCTAAATAGAGATTCTTTTGGGGATCGCATATTATAGGTATTAGCTAATTGCATCAGGGATAAACAGAGGAAAAACATTGTTCTTGCCTGATCATCTCCGTGCCCCAAATAGGCTAAGAATATCCAGAAGCCTAAAACCGTCATAGTCAAGGTCATAAATATAATATATGGATAAGTATTGGGGGATACTACCTTCATATTGGCTGGTAGTGGTTTTTCTAATAATATATCTTTATGGCTTCGCTCTGTGGCAAGAGCAATATCTGAAATTCCATTGGTCACTAAATTGAGGCACAACACCTGTATAGCCAAAAGTGGTAGTGGTAGCCCTAGACTTAATGTCAACATAAATAGCAAAATCTCCGCAATACTCGTGGTAATGAGGAAAATACTGGTCTGTTGTATATTCCGGAATATGACTCTCCCCTCTTCTAAAGCAGAGATAATACTGACAAAATTATCATCAGTGAGGACAATATCACTGGCCTCACGGGCAACATCGGTGCCTCTGATTCCCATAGCTATGCCTATATCGGCTTTTTTGAGGGCTGGGGCATCATTTACCCCATCTCCGGTCATAGCCACGATATGCTTGTGTTTTTGCAATATACTGGCTACTCTGAGCTTGGTTCTTGGGCTTAACCTAGCGAGGACAGAGACAGTTTTGAGTTTAGAGTATAATTCTTTATCAGATAAAGCTTGTATTTCAGTATCTGTCAGAGCCTGAGTATCGTTGGTAATTAAACCAATGGATTTAGCAATAGCAATGGCGGTATCTTTATGGTCTCCTGTTGCCATAATAACTCTGACTCCTGCCTTTTTAGCCTGTTCAATGGCAGTGGCTACTTCCTCTCGAGGTGGGTCAATAATCCCGACTATTCCTACAAAGACTAAATCTTGCACTTGCTCGGCTTGAATAGACTTTAGTCCCACTGATTCATCTCTATAAGCAAGGGCTATGACTCGCATAGCTTGTTTAGAAAGACTTACTATTTGCTGATTGACCTCTTGTATATGCTCGGCTGTCAGGTCTATGATATTCCCATTTTTATCTAAAATTTTATTACTTAATTTGAGCAAAGTCTCACTAGCTCCTATCACCATCAGCTGATGAGCCTCCTGATCCTGATTATATACATAACTAGCACGGAATTTATTCTCCGAGCGAAATGGTAAGTCAGCCAAGCGATGCCATTCATTGTCTAATAAATCTTTATTCAAATTAGATTTGAGAGATAAGACAGACAAAGCCACTTCGGTAGGGTCTCCAATACTTTTAGTGATTGATTGTCCATTATCTAATTTCTCTTCATATAATTGGCCATTGTGAGCAAGCCCCGCAACATGTAATAATTTGGCAATAGCGGGATAGTCCAGAGGTAAAATTGTAGTATTATTTTGCTTAAATTCTCCTTGTGTCTCTAAGCCCCGACCAGTGATATCTACTGTCTCCTCCCCTAGCACCCATATTTTTTGTACTGTCATATTATTCTCTGTCAAAGTACCAGTTTTGTCCGTGATAATCGTATCCATCACAGCCAGAGACTCCGTGACTGGCAGAGACCGAATAATGGCTTTTTTATCGCTCATTCTCTTGGCTCCGATAGCTAATACTACTACCAAAACTACCGGTAAACTCTCGGGGATTCCACCTACCAAGGCAGATAAAGTAAATCCTATCATCTCATCTAGGTCTAATTCTCTAAACCAAAATCCAATCACAAACAAGATTGCCGCCGAACTAAAAGCAAAAATAGCTAATTGCCGAGCCAAAGTCGCCGTCTGAGTATGAAAGTGAGTTTTCTCTAGTGGTACTTTTTGAATATCATCGGCAATAGCACCAATTTGAGTATTCATACCCGTAGCTACCACCACCGCCTTAGCCCAACCAGTAGCCACCAGAGTACCCATCCAAACTGAATTACTCCTATCTCCAAGCCCAACTTCTTCTGTAATAATATCTATCGATTTAGAAGATGGCTGAGATTCTCCCGTCAAAGCTGCCTCTATAGTCTGTAATTCTATAGCCTCAATCAGCCTAGCATCAGCAGGTATTTTATCTCCCTCCTCTAGAACAATAATATCTCCCCGCACCAGATCTTTAGCATTATGCTCCTCCAGATGCCCATCTCTATACACCTTAGTCTTGACCAAGATTTTCTGAGCCAGAGCCGACACCGCTCGCTCTGCTCTGTACTCTTGAGAAAATCCAATAATAGAGTTAATCACTACAATTACAATAATAATCCAAAAATCCACCCAGTGATCAAATACAGCCGAGAGGATAGCGGACAATAACAATACATAAACCAATCCATTATGAAATTGTTTAAAAAATAGCCAAATTGGAGATTCTACTTGTTTTTCTAATAATATATTCTCTCCAAACTCTTCTCTTCTATACACAGCTTCCTTAGATGTAATTCCAGTCAAATTCGAATTTACATCAGACAAAGCCTCTTCAATAGTTAGCTGATAATAATTTTTGAATTTTTGCATATTTGGTATATTAGTTAATCTATAGACTCATTATACCATAATACATTTTAATTTTCATATTTTGTACGAAATAAGGTAATCGTCGATAAAAGGTACTACATACATTACTAGACTAATAAAAGTAAATTAGATAGTGATTGTCCTCCTTTGGAGGAGGTGGCACGAAGTGCCGGAGGTGGATAGACTTCTAGTTTATGTTTTATCCACCCTCCCCCTACGGGTACTCCCTCCTAAGGGAGACAAAATTAAGAACTCTTTTTATAACTATATAAACTACTTTTATGTATCACCTACAAAAGTCACAACTTCTCTAAGATGCATCTCATCTTATTCATATTTATCTATAGGTGGGTTTTTGGGTAATTTTATTTCAAATACTGATCCTCTAATTGCACCTGAGTTTTTGAGTTTCAATGTACCATGATGTAGTTCTATAATAGTTTTCGAAATAAATAAACCAAAACCTGAACCATTAGGGTTACGATCTTCCACCCCACCAGCTCTAAATCCAGCTTCAAAGATTTTACCTCTAATATCCATGCTAATTCCTTTGCCATTATCTCTAAATCTAATTCTCAATCTATCTCCCTCATCAATCAAAGTGACCCACACTTTATCCTCACCATAGTAAATTGCATTAGACAGTAAGTTTTGAAAAACACTTTTCATCCTTACATTATCTATATTAGCCACAAAATTTTTACCTATAGTCTTCATAACAATATTAGTTTGGAAATGTTCCAGCATATATTTATTATCTTGAATTAGATAAGTTAATTCCTCCTTTATATCTACTTGAGGTCTAATTGCAATCCCAAATCTACCTGCTTTAATCGAGTTTAGAGACAGCACGTCATTTACCAACTCCACCAATCTCTGAGTATTAATATATACTTTTACTATATCATTTTTAGTATACTCATTCATCTTATATTTACCCTGCCATTGCTCGAGAATTAGAGACAAAAATCCATTCAAAGAAGTAAGTGGGGTTCTCAATTGATGCGATGTCATTCTCAAAAACAAGTCTTTAGACTCAACAGTCTCAGCCAGTTTTCTATTAGAAATATTTAAGTCATTTTCTCTTTTGATTCCAGCTAATAATTCTTTTAATAAATTATAAGCCAAAACAACAAAAATAATAAAGAATATAATACTAACAATAATCTCAAAAAAACTACGGGAAAGAAAAATATAGATAAACAAAACAATACCCATAATTCCCAGCAAAATTTCAGACAAAATCATCTTAATATTAAAGAGATGATGTTTGAAAATTGCGTAGGTGGTGAAGATTCCCACAAATACCATACCCAGAGGACCAAATTTAGATAAATCTGAGGAGCCAAATATAAGAGGATAAATTAAGTTAGTAAATAACCCTATCCAAAAACTTAATGAGATACCTAATACAAAAAATCTTAACTGTAATTTTTCCATTTTCTTTTTAGTAGTAAAAAATCTATAGAAAATACGAATATATGAATATAAAAATAAACCCAAATAGACTAATCCATAAATTGAATATAAAATCCCATATTCAAATATATATTGATTAATCCCTTTTACCACAACATCTTTCACAATGGCTGGAGTAAAAATAAATATATATCCCAATATTAATATAATCCCCCAGTATATTATAGGATTCCATACTTTTTTCCTGAGATATACTCTCTCAAATAAAACTAATCCTGTAACTGTTATGATGGCACCCCAAAATGCTATTCTAATCAAATATAGTGGTGTTAGGTTGAGAACTTGCTGAACTACAATTAAACCCTGTTCACTATATATCAAATTTAGTGAAGAGCCCCAAATTATAGCCCCGATAAGAGTAATTCCAAACAATCTTCCCTTAGTCTTTACTGATGATATCAAAATAAATAAGGCGAGTATAATTGTTATAACTGCTGTACTCAGTATTGTATACGACATAATTTTTATTTTATCTTATTTTTTATAATAAATATAATTATCTAATGAAAAATTTTAATAATTGATTAACTTTTAACTCTAAGGTACAAACTTCTATTTCATCAGCTCTTGCAAAATACCCTTTAATTTCTTCTCTGGCTTTATGATTATGTGTAGTTAAAGGCAACATTGTAGGAGATGTAAATTTAATGTTAAATACCTTTTCAATATGATTTTTTAATTTAGGATGTTTCAACATTACCATTATAAACCTTTTTCTACTTTTTAACAAATATAAATATAATTTCAATCCCAATAATACTGTAACTAAAGGGTTTTTGGTCTTTTTTGCTCTATAATCTGGATCATTAACCCATCTACCCACATCCACATACTCTGACAATTCATCCTCTGCTATATCCAAATTAAAGTAATTAAGAGTGGACAACTTGGTTAGTTTATTATAAAAAATAATTCTTAATGTCCCGACAACTTTTTTGTCTTTTATAACAACTAAATTGGTAGAAAAAGGATCATAATCATCAACAAATATATTATGTTCCTTTGAATCATTAATATATCCAGTATCCAGATATACTCTATGCCGCAATTTATAAACCTCCTCCAAGAGATGTCCATCAGCTTTTTGAACTTTAAATCCTTGTAAATGAGCTATACAATCTAAAAACCTGACAGCAATTTCAATAAATAAAATTTCAATAAATCGTATAACCTCCCTTGTGTTTAATAAAAATATTACCCAAATAATTCCTATTGCAGTAGCTATGCCTGTCCAAATATTAGCATCCCATATAAAAGCTTGTCCTAATATCAATATTATGATAATAAATATAATCGTACTCAACAAAATATTTGCTCCCATAATTAAACTAAATCAACCCTATCAACTTTCCCTTGCACACTATCATATTTTTTAACTTTTGTCAATAGTTATCAAACAAAATTCTTACTTCAAAATCACCGTCATAGACTTGAGTTCGCGACGGGCATATTCTACCACCGCATATAAGATTATAATCAAGCCCATCATTTCCAAAAATTCTTCAATATGAGATAATTGTACATACCAGTCATTTAGACCTTGTGTAGTCAGCACAAAACCACCCACAGATTCTACTCCAATAGCTCCGGTAAGATAAATAAGTCCCCCTAAAAGCAAATAAAATTTGGAATACATAGGCAGCTTCCATACAAATCTACTATATATAATAGAAATAAAAACCACCACAGCCATAGCCGGAATAACCCAAGACTGATATAACCACGGGCTAATCTCCCACTTATCCCGAATTGGATCAATAGCTAATTCATGAAATCCTGCCACTTCGTCCATTGCAATATAAATCCCCATCAGAGCAATACCTCGCCAAGACCAAGCCGACTTACCTTGAGATTTGACGGCTGAGGCAATCATAGAGGCCATCATAGCTAAGTACAAAGCAACTCCCGCTGTGAACCAAGTTGGAATATTAGCCTCCTGATCAATATTAAATACTCGGCTCGGCTCCGACATAATGCTATAAGATAGCGAAGCTTTTTTTTCTATCAATTCATCACCCTGAGGAGCCACCAAAGCACTAATTACTACCAATATAACAGCCATTATCGCCATTAGCAACACCACCAATCTTTGATTCCAATATATCATTCTATTCTTATCTGTTCTGTGTCTAGTATTTGATATATATT
>Ga0172367_10006477_pt1 | contig 13745 bp, 14 predicted proteins | sample Lak10m_FD_114542 | JGI IMG/M metagenome (GOLD analysis project Ga0172367, IMG submission 114542) | Freshwater microbial communities from Kabuno Bay, South-Kivu, Congo - kab_022012_10m | ecosystem: Environmental > Aquatic > Freshwater > Lake | place: Democratic Republic of the Congo: South-Kivu... | reverse complement strand
GCCGCTTGGCTCAACTCGATAAACCTGAAATTCCTTCTCCCCCGTCTGATACTCAGTTAGACCCTGCATCAACTGCTTCTGATTAGCGATTGGGTTGAAAAGCTCCCTAAAGTCTGCAATTGCAAGTAGCTCTGGAATGTCAATCTGCTTTGGTGTGAGACCCGCGCGCAACACGTTGTCCGATGTTGCCATGACTTCAACGCCGAGGCCAGAAAGATAAGCGTGGATGTTCCCCGCGGGAAGATAAAGCGCCTGCCCTGGCGAAAGTTCAACGTAGTTCAGCAGCAGGGTTACCAAGAGCCCAACGTCATTTGGAAAGTGAGCGTTAATCTCTGCAATGAGGTCTGCCCTAGATGTCTGACTAGCAGCTCTAACAAAGCGCTCTGCAGTCTGTGAGTCTTGACCAAGCGCCCAGCTAGTTGCTCCTCGAAGTCCTTCAGTTGCCAGTGCGGAGAGCCAAGGCTGAAAGACTTCATCGGCTTTGGCAAGTAGCGTCAGATCGCTGGATATGTCTTCGACCTTTCTAAAACCACACAGTGCTCTGAAGTGACTGATAGCTGCAATTAGTTCAGGTTTGTGATTACTGTCGGCATACCCCGGATAGCCTTCCGCGAATCTCTTTGCAGCCCACTCTTTGGTGGGATGAGCCTGAATCGAGAGGGGCTTAGCCGCTGCAAGTATTTTGACCAAAAAACTAAGTTGTCCAACCCTCTGGGAGAGATTCCCCCCTGTCTGATCGACAACACTGGACTCAGATGAGGGGTGGGTGCCAAACCATATTTCCGCCTGCGGTTTACCATCAGGCTCTGTTCCAAGCAGACTGGGAATTAACTCAACAGATCCCCACGCATAATCAAGAGGCGAATTAGTAATCCTCAGCAGGGTCATGCCCTCACACTACCTAGCTTCAGCATCGGGGACGATAGACATGGGTCCCGTTGGCGGGGCTGCTGCATCCATATCTGCTTTGCGGGCTCGCTTCGCAAACTGCTCGGCGATAACTGCCGATATGAGCGCTAAGACAACCGGGAAGAAGAAGGCGTTTGCCAGCCCAACTCCCTCAGTCAAAGCTCCCATGAATGCCTTGGCAAAAATCGCCACCAACGAATTGAGCAGACTCAATCTGCTCACAGCCCAGGCAGTTGAGACCCCTGGGATGTAACCGGCCGCAGAGAAAAATGCTGGCGATGCTGGAGCAAGCCCGAGTCCCGCCAGGCCCCAAAGAAGTGAACCCAGAATCAATCCTGCGACTTGATCACTGTCGGCAACGGGCCCCGCGAATAACGCAGCGGCAGCCAATGCGAAAGCAGCAAGCAGAGCACCGCGCGATGCCATGGTGTGAGGATGCATTCTCTCAGCAAGTCTTGTCATCGAGAGTCTGCCAATAATCATTCCGATCATGAAGACACCAAAGGGAATTGATCTCAAGGCAATTTCGGCATTCAGAACATCTCTTGCGAATACTGCCGCCCAGTCGATAACTGCAACCTCGGGGTAAATAGCTGCGAAAAGTCCAAATGCCAAGAGCCAAAGTTGTGAGGGCATCTCGTAGAACTTTCGCTTAACGACAGAAGCCTTTTCCTCCCTGTGACCGTCCTCCTCGGGGCTGAGAAGCCAACGTAGGCAGAACTCAAAAGAAACAACTGTGAAGATGGCAACGATTAGTAGAAATAAATCAAGCGACAGAAATACCGTTGAGACAGCGCCGGTGATAGCAGCACCAACTGCACCAAGAGACCAGCCCGCATGCATGCGGCCGATGATATTGATGCTTATTTGTTTTTGAAGTAACACCGCACTTGAGTTAACTGCAACACCCATCAGCGAAATGAAGAAGTTAAAGAAGATGTTGAGAAAAAACCAAAGTGCCGGGTTGTTGGTCCAGGCTAGAGAGACCAGCATGAACATGCCGCCATAGTTGGCAAATCGAATTATTGGCCTTGCCCCAAATCGCATAATCAATCGCGAAGCAAATAGCTGTGGGGTTATCGCGCCGATAACACTGAAGCCAATGATTGTTCCCCAGGTTACGAAAGAAACATTCAGGCGATCAATAAACTCAGGAACCCAAGCGACTGATGCTAGGGAGGAGTGACCCATCAGAATAAAGGTTGCAATCGAAGCTATTTGAGCTTTTCTGAGTCGAACTCCTGGCAATCTCTGCACTACTTCTCCTTTGAGATTGCCATCATTTGCTTGCGATCGTGAAGCTTAAGTCTTACTCGGCCTCGCTTTTGTCCCTGCTGCTTCTCTTCGCTGTCGACTCTCAGCCATTGGCTCCAGTCCATAAAGTCAACGCCTCTTTGGCGAAGCGTATTCAGGATCTGCTCTTCTGCAGGTTCGCTCGGTTTCCACCAGCTTCCCTGATCCTCAATCAGGTGTCCGATAGTTTCGATGGCATCAGCCTTGGTGTGGCCAATAAGTCCAACCGGGCCGCGCTTAATCCAACCGGTGCAGTAGACACCAGGAATGTGCTGACCAGCTGAGTCGACGACTCGGCCTTCCTGGTTGGAAATCACTCCGTACTTCTGATCGAAGGGGATCCCATTTATTTCACTACCAAAGTAGCCAACCGCTCGATAGACAGCCTGAACTGAATACTCAACCATCTCTCCAGTTCCAACCACATTGCCTGTTCCATCTAATTTGGTCTTTTCAAACCTAACTGCGGCAACTTTTCCATTTTCACCAACTATCTCAACCGGTGAGTGGAAGAAGTGAAGGTGAAGTCTTCGCTCTTGCGCTGGCTGTGGATTGTCTTTCAAATCTTGCAAAGTCTTCACCATGACGCGAATCTGGTTGTTTGACTCAAGTGCTTTTTCTGATCCATCATCAAACTGGAGATCCTCGTCATAAACAATTGACTGAACGCCGTTGACATGAAGAGCTTCCCGAAGCTCAAGAGGAGAAAACTTCACCTGCGCGGGTCCCCGTCGACCAAAGACATGAACGTCAGTCACAGGTGACTTCTTGAGTCCTTCGTAGACATGCTCGGGTATGTCGGTGGAAAGAAGATCGTCGGGTCGCTTAACTAGGATGCGAGCGACGTCCAGGGCAACGTTTCCATTTCCAATAACCGCAACCTGCTTGGCATTTAGCGGCCAGGTGAGGGGGAAGTCGGGATGAGCGTCATACCAATTCACAAAATCGGCAGCTCCATAGCTGCCATCCAACTCAACACCTGGAATCTTGAGGTCAGCATCTCTAATGGCACCGGTGGCAAATATCACGGCGTTGTAGTGACGCTTGAGATCTTCAAGCGTGATGTCGATTCCATACTTGACGTTTCCAAAGAAACGAATATCTCTGCGGTCTAAGACTTCGTAAAGTGCACGAATAATGCCTTTGATACGAGGGTGGTCCGGTGCAACTCCGTAGCGAACAAGTCCATAGGGGGCTGGAAGTAAATCAAACAGGTCAATTGATACGTCAAAGTCTCGCTGGGCTTTGATGATTAAATCCGATGCGTAGATTCCTGCTGGCCCAGCACCGATGACAGCGAGACGAAGCTTTGGCATGCTCTGTTGGAACTATCCTTTGCGATTGACCATGGCCTTAGCGAAGGCCTCTAATGCGGCTTTCACGCTACCAGCTGGTAGCGGGTCAATCGCGGCGATGGCCTTGCTGGCCCAGGTATTGGTGTACTCCTCGGCCTCCGCCATGACCGGATGCTCCCGCAGCTCTTCCAAAACAGCCACAATCGTTTCACCATCTGCTTCCCTGATTCGACCAAGCAGGCTCTGCGAAGCGGGATCTTTGTGATTGGCAAGGAGAATCACGGGCAGAGTGGGCACCCCTGCGAGGATGTCGGTTCCAGCTTGCTTTCCTGAATCACTAGCAGTGGATCTGATATCAATCAGATCATCCGAAAGCTGGAAGGCAATGCCCATCAGCTCTCCATATTCGCCAAGTGGTTTCTGGTACTCCTCCTGCGCATTTCCAAGCAGAGCTCCGAGCTGTGCGGAGAGGGCAATCAAAGAACCTGTTTTGTCTCGAATGACATCGAGGTAGTGCTGCATAGGCTCGGCTTCTTTAGCACCAATGGTTTCGTGTAATTGTCCCACCACCAGCTGCTCGAAAACTTTGGCTTGCATCTTTAGGGCTCGCTCACCCAAAGCGCTAACAATATTTGAAGCACGGGCAAACAACAGGTCACCGGTCAGAATAGCCAGGTTGTTACCCCAAATTTTTTGCGCGGCTGTAACGCCTCTACGAGTTTCCGCCTGATCCATCACGTCATCGTGATACAAAGTTGCGAGGTGAGTAATCTCCATCACCACTGCTGCATCCAGTACCTCTTCAGATTCGGGATTTCCAAGATGCGCAGTGAGAATTACCAGAGCTGGTCTCAGTCTCTTTCCACCCGCCTTGGCAAGATGATTGGACATTGAGCCAATTACTTCTTCGGCATGAGTAGTGGCTTGTTGAATACGTCTTTCGACTTCCGTGAGCTTTGCCTCGACCGATGTCAGAAGTTTCTGATCGGTAATACCAGCAAAATAATTAGGTAGTGTCATTTGCGCTCCGCGGTGTGCAGAGCAACAACACCGAAACTTAGGTTCTTGTACTTCACTGATTGGAAGCCAGCTCGCTCGATGTCTGATTTCAGTTGATCTTGATTAGGCCAAGCCTCAATCGAGTCAGAAAGATAAGTGTAAGCATCAGGATTGCTACTGAATGCCCGGGCGACCAGTGGCAGGATGTTGCGCAGATACCAGAGGTATAGAGCCCCAAGCGTCCCTTTGACCTTTGAGAATTCGCAGACCACAAGTCTCCCGCCGGGTTTTAGCACCCTGAAGAATTCACCCAGAGCAATCTGATGATTCTGAACGTTTCTCAGTCCAAATGAAATGGTCACAACGTCGAACTCGCCAACTGCAAACGGAAGCTTCATGGCATCGGCAAAGACAAACTTCAAACCAGGGTGGCGCTTTGCGCCTTCTTCGAGCATCCCCTTGGAAAAATCAGCGGCAATGACTTCTCCGCCAGGAACCAGCAGTGCCTGGGAGGAGGTTCCGGTGCCAGCCGCCACATCCAGAATGCGAATTCCCGCTGCGGGGCTCACAGCCTTCTTTGTGGCTCTTCGCCAGATTCTGGATTGATAGAACGAGAGTAAATCGTTGGTTCGGTCGTAATTCTTAGCGACCATATCAAACATGGCCGACACATCCTGAGGAGATTTAGTTAGGTCGGCCTTAGTCACTTGCCTAGTCTAATCGCGAGGATTCGCGTCCCGACTGGCTAATCAGCGTATAGGCAACCAACCCCACCGAGCCGAGCATCAGGGCTACCAGCAGGGGTGTGGTAGCAGTAATAAATTCATCGGCAGGTGTTTTGGTTGTTATCTGGATTTCATCCAACTTCAGAGGGGTGGTTGCGGTTGGAACCTGATCATCAACGACAGCCGGTGGGATGACCTGTTCGGTCTCATCTGAGGTGTTGTCCAGCTCATTTGCCAAAGCTGGACCAGAAACTAAGGCAAAGGCTAGGGTCAACAGTGCTAGTTTTCGCATGCCTAATCTTCCGCCTAAAATCTCTGTTAGAAGCCTAGAAGCTTTCAGCTACTGGAAGCTAAATCTCTCAGGGAATTTAGAGCTAAGGAAAAGATGCCTGTTGTCGCGCGCATAGAGCGCATTACTAATCCTGAGCTAAGTCTGAGCGGCAAGCAGGTCTTTCTGCACCAGGACTATCAGATTATTGCGAGCGGAGAGGCACTGCGCCTTTCAGCTACGGGTGAGAAGAGAACCCAGGAATTAGCCGAAGGCTGGCGTGAGGTCCTTCGTGATTCTCAGATAGAGGACAGCGCAGGAAAAGATAGTCCGGGACTAATCGCTCTGACATCAATCACCTTCGACTCAGCAAGTAAAGAGCTATCGATTCTGTTGATTCCTGCGCAGACTTACGTCCTTAGTAACAAAGCGTGTTTTCTAATAACTGCTGAAGCTTCAGGCGAATCTGGAAGTCTCAGCCCTGTGCATGGCGAATTTAGAACGGGCCTTCAAACGGATGAAAAGTTCATTCACTCAGTTGAAAGCGCACTGACAGCTATCGAATCTGGACGCATTGAAAAAGTAGTTTTGGCAAAAGATCTTGTGCTACCAACATCAGCAGAGCCTGATTTGGGAGAACCACTGAAACGCCTCCACAAGCGATATCCAGATTGCTGGACATACAAAATCGGAAACGTCTTTGGCGCTTCCCCCGAACTGCTTCTAAAAGCCGAAGATGGTCAGGTATCGGCAAGAGTGCTTGCCGGCACTGCAGGTCGAGGCACCGATCCAGATGTTGACAAGGCAATTGCAGATGGTCTTGCACACTCACTGAAGAACAAACACGAACACCTCTACGCCGTCCAGTCCCTGGTGAATGAGCTAAGGCCATTTTGTGAAGACGTTGAATTCGACCAAGAGCCTTTTTCCCTCGCGCTTCCTGATCTGTGGCACCTTGCAACCGATGTCAGGGGGACGCTGAAGCCCGAATACTCACTGCTTGACGTAATTCAAAAGCTTCATCCAACAGCTGCCGTCGCCGGCACACCTCGTGAGCAAGCGATTGCGCTGATACGTGAACTTGAACCATTTGATCGCGGTGGGTATGCAGGCCCGGTGGGTTGGCTAAGTTCAAACGGCTCAGGCGAGATTGCTATTGCGCTGCGCGGTGGAGTAATTGAGAAGGATCAGATTCGTGCCATCGCTGGCTGCGGAATCGTGAGCGAATCCACTCCGCAGGCAGAGCTCGATGAAACTGAACTAAAGTTCAAAGCCGTTCGCTGGGCTTTTCAGTCAACCAGTTCGTAATCGATAATTACTGTTCCAGGTAATTCCCAAGCCTTGGCAAGGTCCGAAAGGCTTGTGCACCTTGCATAAGTCCATCCATACGCTTTAGCTAAAGCTTCGATGTCAACTCTTTGACCAGCGTTGAATAGCCTCTCAAAGCTTTTGCCATCAATCTCTTTCGCAACTTCCAGGCGGGAGAAGATGTGGCCGCCGCGGTCATTGCCGACCACCAGCCGCAGCTCGAACTCTGGCAAATCTGTCTTATTCAGTCCCCCGGCGTCATGCAACAGAGTTAGATCCCCAATCAAAGCCGTTGTCTTGCCAGATGCAATTGCTATACCAATGGCTGTTGAAACAGTGCCATCAATACCAGCTAGGCCTCGATTGGAAAAAACTTCCAATTCCCTTGCCTCAGCGGCAGAGTCCAAGACTCTAATTAGATCCGAAGCACCTAGCACCAGTCGTTCGCTGTTCCGCCACACAAACTGAACGAACTCTTCTCTTGCTCTAGTTTCAGGTTTTGAATTCCATTTAGCGAGCCAGCTGTCATCCGCTCTTCCCTCTGGAATCAATTTATCTGCCGAGGCAATTACGTTTTCGAAAGGATCGAATCTGCCGTAGCCACTGACTTCCGAATAGACCGCAGCTTCGCTGATTAGCTTCTGGATCGCTCTTGAAAGAGTCGGCTTACCAAAGACGATCACCTTGCGAACTTCATCTTTTAGTTGCTCAAGATCAGTTAGGTAGTTGACCACTGCACTCTTTCCGTGCCTTGCTCCAGAACTTGGTTCTGCAAGCAGGGGAAGATTGGCAGCATGTGCAAATTCGCTAGCTCTTTCCCCGCCAGCACCAGCAACGACCACGGTGTGGTTATCTACTGGGACTGCGAGCTCAGTAACTGACCTCTCTACATTCTTGATTTTCCTTGAAGATGCTACGAGGTCTGTAGCCTTTGGAGAACTTCCGCTAAGTGGGAGATCAAATTGGATATTTATCTGAACTGGTTTTCCCTCAAGAGCAACTTGCGTTAGTGCTTGCAGCACAACGCCCTCGGCATCTGACTCCGTTACATCAATCGGTATGTCGAAGCACTTGGCTGCAAATCCAAAGATGTCAACCTGGTTAGTTGTTTGGTTAGCGCCTTTTCCACGCAGCCTTGCTGGTCTGTCGGCAGTAAGGAGAATCAATGGAACAGATGAGTGATAGGCCTCCAGAACAGCGGGAAATAGATTGGCGACTGCAGTGCCTGATGTCACGATCAGTGCGACTGGTTTCTTCTTGGCTTGCGCAATCCCCAGCCCGGTGAAGGCCATGCTTCGCTCATCAAGTCTTACGGTAAGACGAGCCAGTGAAGAATCTTCCAGCTGCTTGGCAGCAATCGCTAAACCCTGAGATCTGGAGCCGGGTGATAGAAGAAAGTCACTGACACCATTTGCGTTCAGTGTTGCCACCACACGAGAGGCAATCGACTGTGAACTCACTTCTTGTCGTCTTCGTCTTTCTTTCGAAGCTTCTTGTTTATGTCCCTCAGAAAGTTAGGGTCGTCATCAGGTGCAACTGTTTTACCTCGGCCACCCATGCCTCCCCCATCGCCTCTGCGAAGTGGGCGTCCGACCATTAGATATAGAAGCCCTCCGAAGAATGGGACAAACAAACAGATCAATACCCACAGCCACTTTGGAAGAGCTCTGACCTCAGCCTTTTTCGCACTGGCCGCAAAAACGGTTGTGAAGACTGTCCAAATTAGCCAAAAGGCAACGGTAATGATGGCCACGCGCGTCATATCTTCAACCCTAGTTCCCTTTTCCTGCTCATAGACTGGGGATGTGAAAAACCCCTGGCTCCTCTACACACTCATTCGCCTAGGCATGTTTTTCGGTCTTTTTTTCATCCTCTTCGCCCTAGATTTCAACCCATTTTTTGCCGCAATTATTGCCGCTGCCATCTCTTTTGCTGTCTCACTGCTGGTGCTGGATAGGCAGCGGGATGCCCTAAGTCAGTCAGTTACCAAGAAGCTGGTTAGAGACCAGCGAGGTAAATACGACGACAAGCAGGGGGAAATCGAGGATTCCCTGCTCGACTCAAAAGAAGTTGACCAGGTAGATCCCGGCTCCGACCAAGGCACCAAACCCTAATCCTGCCAAGCTGGTTAGTTTCAGGGCCGTTACCAACTCACCAGTGTTTCGGCTCTCCAAGATAATCAAAGTTATTGGTAGTAGCAGAAGCAGATTGAGCATTCCCAGAATGGTTGCGGGATAAACAAAGAAGAGTAAGAAGTTAACTCCCACCGGTATCCAGATCATGAGCAGAAACAGAGCCCTGCTCACCTTGGGGCCAACAATTACTGCCAGAGTTCTCTTACCGGCCTTGGAATCGGTATCAATGTCTCGAATGTTGTTCACCATCAATACTGCCGAGGCATAAAGACCAAAAGTTCCCCCTAGCAAAATTGCGAGAGGATCAAAAATCAAAGTCTGTATGTAATTGGTTCCAACTGTTGCGATTAGCCCGAAGAAAACAAAAACAGCCAGTTCACCAAGTCCGTGATAACCATAGGGCTGCTTACCCCCTGTGTAGAACCAAGCTGCCACGACACAAATCAAACCAATTGCAACGAGCCACCACTGCTGCGTGAGAATGACAATTGCCAATCCACAAGCCATGGCAATAGAAAAACTTATGAATGCGGCTTTCTTCACGGCATCTGGTCTTGCCAACCCCGATGCTGTTAATCGAGTTGGTCCTGTTCGGATTGCATCTGTTCCCTTTATCCCATCCGAATAGTCATTGGCATAGTTCACTCCTATTTGCAACAGAAGCGCCACGAACAGAGCAAGAGTGGCAAGTAGTAAATCGAAGTGATCGATGGTTGAGGCAACAGCGCTGCCCAAGATGACAGGCGCTACAGCAAGCGGCAAGGTTCTTACCCTCGCACCAGTAACCCAGGTTCTAATTGGCATTTGCAAAGACTAATCTGCCAGCAGCTTTTGACATCTGATTAAATCTGGCTTTCCACTGGCTAGTCGCGGCATTTCTTCTACGCGTAAGACCTTGTGGGGCTTAGCCGCGATGGAGATGACCTCAGCCAATGAAGAAAACTCAGCCTCTGGGCTGCCGACATATAAAAGGCCAACTGACTCTCCCCAGGAGGTTGGAAGTGCAACAGCGCACACCTCCTGAACTCCAGTCACCTCAACGGCCACTTGCTCAACTCGGTCTAGGGCAACCTTGATGCCACCAGAGACAATCACTCGATCGAAGCGCCCAAGGACATTCAGCTTTCCATCCACAGCTTCACCAAGGTCACTGGTGGTAAACCACTCCCCAAGGCCCTTAGCCAGAACCGGTCCCGAAAGCTCAATCACCGAATCAGAAAGTCTGAATGAAACTCCATCTAGTGGCACCCCGTCATAGACGCAGCCCCCACTTGTTTCCGTCATGCCGTAGCTGACAACAATATTGATGCCCTTGCTTCTTAGGGCTGCGACATCAGACCAATTGGGCTGCTGGCCACCAACCAGGATTGCATCAAATTTGCGAAGCATCGAAAAAACGAAGGAGTCTTGCTCTGCAGCAGCAGCCAATTTCGCTAGCTGAGCTGGCACTAAAGATGCGTATCGACGAGATCCTTCCATCAAAGAAGCGCCTCTGATGAATGCATCCGCTGTGAACGGAACTCGAGCATTAATCATCACCGGTTGGGTATCAGCAATCACTGATCGGAAAAGAACATTTGCACCCGCAATAAAATTCGTCGGTAGCGCCAGTAGCCACTGACCGTCTCCCCCAAGCCGAGCTAAGGAAGATTTAGCCGAATGCATCAGAGCGCTGAGAGGAATCTCTATGCGCTTAGGCACACCTGTTGAACCAGAGCTTTCAACAATTAGCCCTATATCTTCGGGAACCTCGTCGGGTAAATCGAGTGGAATCTCATCTGCCGCGATAAAGCCTGCAACCTCGTTGTCAACAACCTGCGTCATAAGTTGCAAAGCAGCAAATGTGTCGAGTGAACTAACTGCGCGTAGCGATTTCATCTAAAAGTGCCAGGGAAAATCAGACCAATCGGGTGAGCGCTTTTGAAGAAATGCATCCCTGCCCTCTTTAGCCTCTTTGGTTCCGTAGGCCAGCCTCGTCGCTTCGCCTGCAAAAAGCTGTTGACCAACCATTCCGTCATCTGGAAGGTTGAGAGCATATTTCAACATCCTGATTGCGGTTGGAGATTTAGCCAGAATCTTCTGACTCATTTCGAGAGCAGCGCTTTCTAAGTGAGCGTGAGGAACAACTCGGTTTACTACTCCAAGTTCATAAGCTCTCTTTGCGTCGTATTCTTCGCCGAGGAAGAAAATCTCCCTAGCAAACTTTTGACCAACCTGTCGAGCAAGCAGCGCAGAACCATAGCCCGCATCGAAAGATCCAACGTCGGCATCGGTTTGCTTAAACCTTCCGTGTTCAAGCGATGCTATTGACAGATCACAAACCACATTTAAGGAGTGACCTCCCCCTGCTGCCCACCCAGAGACAAGTGCTATCACGACCTTGGGCATGAATCTAATGAGTCTTTGCACCTCGAGGATGTGAAGTCGCCCAGCACCACCAGGCTCATATTCGTATCCACTTTCACCTCGAACACTCTGATCCCCACCCGAACAAAATGCCCAGCCGCCATCTTTAGGAGAGGGTCCGTTGCCAGTAAGCAAAACCACTCCAACATCCGCCGACTGGCGGGCGTGATCTAGTGCTCGGTAAAGTTCGTCGACTGTTTGTGGCCGGAAAGCATTTCTAACCTCAGGCCGCGAGAAGGCAACCCTGACAACACCTAGGGACTTGTGGCGGTGATAGGTCACATCGCTCAAGTCCTCAAAACCCGCAACCTCTTGCCACAAGGCAGGGTCGAAAGGGGCGGAAGGCTGAAATTTCATGCTTCTAGACTAATCAAGTGGCGAGCATGAATATCACCGATATCTCAATCCTTTCCTTGCCCATGCGCAGTAAGTTCCGTTCGATCACGACCCGAGAAGTTGCAATCTTCAAAGGGGTTCGATGGGGCGAGTTTTCCCCCTTTGTCGAATACTCGGATGCCGAGTCCGCCGTTTGGCTCAGGGCTGCACTCAGTTGGGCCAATGACCCTCTCCCCGCTCTGCAAAGAACAACCATTCCAACAAACGCGACTTTGCCGGCCGTTGGAGCAGACCAGGTTGCGGACGTGCTTAGAAACTTTGGAGATTTCCGAAGCGTCAAGATCAAAGTCGGTGAGCCCGGTCAAAGTCGCAGTGAAGACCTAGTGCGCATTCGGAGAGCCATTGAGCTTTATCCGAATGCTCTGGTGAGGCTGGATGCGAATGGTGCGCTAACGCCTTCAGAGGCTCTTTCGATGTGTGAAGAGCTGAGAGAACAAAACATTGAGTATTTCGAGCAGCCAGTGGCCACAATCGCCCAGATGCGTAATCTGCGCGTGGAGCTTGCTCAAAGAGAAATAGAAATAAAGATTGCGGCCGATGAGCTTATTCGCAAGGCGAGTGATCCTTACCTGGTCGCGAAAGAAGAAGCCGCTGATATAGCAGTGCTCAAGGTTCAACCGCTAGGAGGCATTCAACCTGCGCTTTCAATTGCCAATGAGATTGGGATGGACTGTGTTGTTAGCTCAGCTCTCGAAAGCTCAATCGGGCTCGCTCACGGTCTCTACCTAGCAGGGGCTCTTCCAACTTTGAAATATGACTGCGGTCTAGCAACCGCAAGTCTGCTTGCCGGCGATGTGACTTCCAAACCGCTGATTGCAACGAACGGGAAAATAGAAATCCGCGAGGTCGAACCAGATGACGATTTGCTAAGTAAGTACTCCGCGTCAGAGCAGCGAACAGATTGGTGGCTGCGGAGAATCGAAAGGTGCTTTGAACTTCTAAAGACCTGAGTAGACGTGAAGGCCCTTGAAGAAAAGATTCACAATGGTGAAATTAAATATCACCGCAGAAAATCCAATAAGCCCAAGCCAAGCTGCTCGATTACCTGTCCAGCCGCGAGTTGCCATGGCGTGTAGATAGCCTGCGTAGATTACCCAGATGATAAAAGTCCAAACTTCTTTGGTGTCCCAGCCCCAGTAGCGATGCCAGGCTCGCTCCGCCCAAATAGCTCCAGCGATAAGAGTGAAGCTCCAAGAAACAAAACCAACCATGTTGAACCGGTAGGCGATTCTCTCTAGCTGTTGCAAATCAGGAAATCGATCCATGATGGCCTTTCCCCAGCCAGCTGACTTAATGAGATAGAAGATGTGGAATCCAGCAGCGATTGCAAAGAATGCTGTTGCCAGAATTGCCACCACCACGTGAATCACTAGCCAGTAGCTCTGCAATGCTGGCATTAGCGTCTTTACTTCAACGTAGAACAAACTGACAGCTGCAAAAAGGGTGACTAGAACGAAACCGCTTATGAATGTAGCGATGTATCTAACATCTTTTACCCGCAGTGACATGAGATAAACGCTCAAGATCATCAGGGAGCCCGTGATGGAAAACTCGTACATATTCGCCCACGGAACCCTGTTAGCAGCTATTCCCCTAAGAACAACGCCCACCCCTAGCACAGCTGTGGATATTCCAAGAAGCCAGAAGCCAAATTTTTCAAACCTGTTTTGAGAGCTGTCATCTTTTAGCTTTGCCAGCTGAAAAGCAAACAGGAGAAGTGCAACCGCTAGAAACCCCATGGCGGCAGAGACAAAGAGCAGAGAAATCTGCGACAGCTGTTCATTCAGCATTACTGTCATTTACTCGCCCTCTCTATCTCTTCTTGAATTTCTTTGAGAATCTGGTCTAGCTGATCATCATCGCCTCTAGCAAGACCTGCGTACTCAATTATCTCATGGCCTACGCGCACCCATATTCTTCTCCTTGTGATTCTCAGGGAAATCACAATTGCGATTAGGGCGACAAAAGAGAAAATCAAAACCCAAATTCCACCTGGATTGAATGCGATATC
>Ga0172367_10006473_pt1 | contig 13748 bp, 10 predicted proteins | sample Lak10m_FD_114542 | JGI IMG/M metagenome (GOLD analysis project Ga0172367, IMG submission 114542) | Freshwater microbial communities from Kabuno Bay, South-Kivu, Congo - kab_022012_10m | ecosystem: Environmental > Aquatic > Freshwater > Lake | place: Democratic Republic of the Congo: South-Kivu... | reverse complement strand
TTTTCCGGGCGCATCATTCGCGGCGTCAACCCCAAGGCCGCCACGCCCGCCTGGATGGTGGACCGCCTGGCCCGCTGCGGCCAGCGCAGCGTGACTGCGCTGGTGGACATTTCCAACTACGTGATGTTCGAGCTGGGCCGCCCATCGCACATTTTCGACCTCGACAAAATTCACGGTGGTCTCGATGTGCGCTGGGGCCAGCCAGGCGAGGAACTCAAGCTGCTCAACGGCAGCACCGTCACGGTCGATGCCCAGGTGGGCGTGATTGCCGACGCGGTTCAGGTCGAATCGCTGGCCGGCATCATGGGAGGCGATGCCACTGCGGTGTCGGACGACACGCGCAACATCTTTGTCGAAGCTGCTTTCTGGTGGCCCAAGGCCATTGCCGGGCGTTCGCGCCGTTTCAACTTTTCCACCGACGCGGGCCACCGTTTCGAGCGCGGTGTCGATCCTGAACTGACGGTGGAGCACATCGAGCGCATCACCCGGTTGATCATCGACATTTGCGGAACACCCGATACGGTGTGCGGCCCTGTGGACGACCAGCAGGTCGCCATGCCCCAGCCCGCCAAAGTGGCCTTGCGCGTGGTTCGTGCGGCCAAGGTGCTGGGCATGCCGCTGACGCAGGTGCAGTGCGTGAATGCGCTCACCGGCTTGGGTCTGCCGGTGAGCGAGAGCGACGGCGTGATCGAAGTCACCGCACCTTCCTACCGATTCGACCTGCAAATCGAAGAAGACCTGATCGAAGAAGTGGCGCGCATGATCGGTTTTCACAATCTGCCGCAGACGCCGCCGCAAGCTCCGATCACCGCCAAGCTGCGCCCGGAAAACCAGCTCAGCCCGTTTGCCGTGCGGCGCGCTCTGGCCGCCCTGGGCTACCAGGAAACGATCAATTTCAGCTTTGTCGAGGCGCGCTGGGAGCATGAGCTGGCGGGCAATCCGAACCCCATCAAGCTGCTCAATCCGATTGCCAGCCAGATGAGTGTGATGCGCTCAAGTCTGCTCGGCTCGCTGCTGCAGGTGCTCAAGTTCAACCAGGACCGCAAGGCGCAGCGCGTGCGTGCTTTCGAACTGGGCCGCGTCTTTCTGCGCGACGCGTCGGTGCAGAGCACCGACACCAGCGTCGAAGGCTTCGACCAGCCCATGCGTGTGGCTGGCGTGGCCGTGGGCGCGGTGGATGCGCCCGAGTGGGGTTGCAAGGAGCGCCCGGTTGACTTCTTCGATGTTAAAGGTGATCTCGAAGCCCTGTTCGCACCGACCCGGCTGAGCTTCGAGCCCACCGGGCACCCGGCCATGCATCCCGGGCGTTGTGCGCGCGTGCTGTGCGCGGGTGTGGCGGTGGGCTTTGTCGGCGAACTGCATCCCAAGTGGCGCCAGTCGTATGACCTGGTGCAAACCCCTGTCATGTTTGAGGTGGACCTGGAGGCGGTGCTGAACCGTCAGGTGCCGCGCTTTGATGCGGTGCCCCGCTTCCAGGCTGTCGAGCGCGACATTGCCGTGCTGGTCAATGAGACTGTGACCCACGATGCCTTGATGCAGGCTGTCTGGGCCGCACCCTGCGGCGGCGTGTTGCGCGATGCAGTGCTGTTCGATATTTACCGGCCCAAGCCGCCAGCCACTGCCGCTGAACACGGTGCGCCGACCGAGAAAAGCATGGCGATCCGTTTGACGCTGAATGCGCAAGATGCTACGCTGTCCGAACAGCAAATTGACCTTGCGGTGGCTGCAGTGCTTGCCACCCTGAACGAAAAACTGGGCGCACGACAGCGTGCCTGAATCGGTTGCCCCTAGCCACAGAGTGAGTCATTGATGGACATTACGGTTGAATCCCTGGAAACTCCGGCCCTGACCAAGGCGCAGCTCTCAGAGCTGTTGTTCGAGCAGATCGGCCTGAACAAGCGCGAGTCCAAAGACATGGTGGATGCTTTTTTTGACCTGATTTCGCGTAGTCTGGTCGAGGGCGACGATGTCAAGATCACCGGCTTTGGCAATTTCCAGATCCGCACCAAGTCGCCGCGCCCCGGACGCAATCCCCGCACCGGTGAGGCCATTCCGATTGCCGCGCGTCGGGTCGTCACCTTTCACGCCAGTCAGAAGCTCAAGGAACAAATTCAGGCGGACTCCACGGCAAACGCCTCTGGCGTCTGACCACCTGCGAGTCTCAAGCAGGCAAGCTGTCTTTACAGTGTGGGCTCAACTGGAGTACGCTCGCAACTTTGCAGCCTAGATAGTTGATTCAAATGGAGAATTCGCTCCCCACGATTCCAGCCAAACGCTACTTCACCATTGGCGAAGTAGGTGAACTGTGTGGCGTCAAGCCGCATGTGCTGCGCTATTGGGAGCAGGAGTTTACCCAGCTCAGGCCGATGAAACGGCGCGGCAATCGCCGTTATTACCAGCACCACGAAGTGCTGATGATCCGACGCATTCGTGACCTGCTCTATGACCAGGGCTTTACCATCAGTGGTGCGCGCAACAAAATGCAGGAGTTGATGCAGGCCGGGTCAGGCAAGCAGCATGATCATGCTGACGTTCTGGACCCGGCCGCTAGCCTGCCCGAAGGAGAGGCCCTGCTGAAGGCCAGCCCTGATGCTGAGGTAGCGCAAGACGAGCTTGCCCGGTTCAATTCCTGGCAGCTGGTGCGACAGGAACTCAACGAAATCAGAGGCCTTCTGGAACTGGATTTCTGATACGTCGAGCCCGAACTCAACGAACCCGAAGTCAACCCGAATTCAAGCTTTTCCGTGGCTATAATTCAGCGCTTCGGTGTGTGGCGCAGCCTGGTAGCGCACTTGCATGGGGTGCAAGGGGTCGAAGGTTCGAATCCTTTCACACCGACCACAATCTGGAAGCCTGAAAAGCGGATCGCTTTTCAGGCTTTTTTACTTTCCGGTGGTGCCGCTTGCTGTTGTCATGTCCTACTTGCTTTTGCAGGAGACTCGATTGAGTCAACCTGATCTGGCTTCGGTGGCCATGGCGGCGTTTGACCAGATGGTGGCTGCCACGCCCGGCTTTCGCGCGCGCGCCGGTCAGCGTGAGATGGCGCAACGCATTGCCAGCAGTTTGCATGACGTGAGTCTGGGCGACCAGCCCGAGCCGCACAGTGCTGTCACCGTGATTCAGGCGGGCACCGGCGTCGGCAAATCTGCCGCCTATCTGTCGACCACCGTGGCGCTGGCGCTGGCGCGCAACACGCGGGTGGTGGTGTCCACCGCCACCGTCGCGTTGCAGGAGCAGCTCATGAGCAAAGACCTGCCAGCGCTGGCCGCCGTGCTCGACACGCCCTTTGCCTATGCGCTGGCCAAAGGCCGCGGTCGCTATGTCTGCAAGCTCAAACTGGAGCGTCTGGTGGGCGCCGGTGGGCCCGAGGCTGCCGAATTGTTCGATGCTGACGCCGACGCCAGTGACGCAGCGCAACCCGCTGCCGTCCAGCCCAGGCGCGGCGCCCTGTGGCAAGACCCCGTCGAGCGGCGCCTTGCTTTGTACGACACGCTGGCCTCGGCGCTGGCCGGCGGCAAGTGGGACGGCGACCGCGACAGTCTGTCCGAGCAACCCGAGCCGCGCGACTGGTCTCTGGTAGCCGCCGATCGCCACACTTGCACGGCGCGCCATTGTCCGCGCTTTGGTGCTTGCAGTTATTACCAGGCGCGCATGCAACTGGCGCAGGCACAAGTGATTGTGGCCAACCATGACCTGGTGCTGGCGTCACTGGGGAGGAAGGCGCTGCCAGAACTGGACAACTGCCTGGTGGTGTTTGACGAAGGGCACCATTTACCGGCAGTGGCACTCGAGCAGTTCTCCAGCGCCATGGACCTGAGCGTTTTGCGCTGGCTCGACAAGCTGCCCAGGGTTCTGATCGAAGTGGCCGACAAAATGGGTTTTGTGCTGGCTCAGGACGTCACCACACTGGCGCAACAGCTCAAGACCGCGCTGCTCGACGTCAACCGCATGGCCATCGACCTGCTGCGTGGCGCTTCTGTAGGGTACGACGCGGTGTACCGTTTCAAGGACGGTGTGGTGCCCGACGCGCTGCTGCAGCCGTTCAAGCAGATTCACGCCCAGGCGGTCGCGCTGTCCGACGCGCTGGAGGCCCTGGGTGCCGAACTCAAGTCGCGCGCCAAGGAAGACCCGGCGCAGGCGGCCGATTACGCAGTGCAGTACGCCAGACTCGGCCCGATGGCGCCCAAGCTCAACAGCGTGGTGGCCACCAGCGCGCAATGGCTCGGCAGCGACGAACTACCGCTGGCCAAATGGTTCAAGTCCGACACCAGCTCGGGACTGGTGTTTTTAAGCGCACATGCCTGTCCGATCGTTCCCGGTGATCTGCTGCGCCGCCATCTGTGGAGCCAGGTGCGCGGCGCCGTGGTGACGTCGGCGTCGCTCACCAGCTGCGGCAGTTTTGACTTTTTTCTGGGCGAGACCGGGCTGGCCGGTTTGCCGCAGGTGAGCACGCAGGCAGTTGACAGCCCGTTTGATTACCGCACGCAGGGTCAGCTGATCGTGGCCGACACGGCTGCCGACCCCAGGCAGGTCGACCTTTACACCACGCAGATGGTGGCGGCCTTGCTGCGTGACCTGCGCGAGGTGACGCACGGCGCCCTGGTGCTGTTTACCTCGCGCGTGCAGATGCAGGCGGCTGTGCGTGCGTTGGACGCCAGCTTGCAGGACATCGTGCTGGTGCAGGGGCAGATGGCGCGCATGCGTTTGCTGGGTATCCATCAGGCGCGGGTGGAGGCGAACCTGCCATCGGTGATTTTTGGCCTGCAGTCGTTTGGTGAAGGGCTTGATTTGCCGGGCCTGCTGTGTGAAACCGTGTTCATTGCCAAGCTGCCGTTCGGCTCGCCAAGTGAGCCGGTCGAGGAGGCGCGCGCCGAGTGGCTCAGGCGTACCGGGCGCGATCCGTTCTCTGAACTGGTGGTGCCGGCCACCGGCATCAAGCTGCTGCAGTGGACCGGGCGCGCCATCCGCTGCGAGACCGACCAGGCCAGGGTGATCTGCTACGACAAGCGCTTGCTGAGCATGGCTTACGGCCGGCGCATGTTGCAAGGCCTGCCGCCTTATGCGGTTTCAAGGCGTGTTGTCGGCGCAGCTTCAGCGGTTTGATGCGAAGATGGCAACCTGTGTGTTGAGTTCAAGGATTTGAAGGGTGAATGATTTTTTAAAACTGGTCACAAGTGGGGTCATGCGACTCGGCTTGCTGCTGGCCGCGTTGATCTTCATGGCCAGCTTGTTGTTTGCTGCCGGATTACTGCTGGCACTGTGGTTATTGCGCGCCTTGTGGGCCAAGCTGAGCGGGCGACCGGTTCAGCCCTGGGTTTTCAAGATGCACCGCGCCGACATGTGGCAACGGGCTTATCGGGCGACCGCGCCGGGTGGCCGTGGCAAGGCGGCCATGGACGTGATCGACGCCGAGGTGAAAGACATCACCGATGTGAGCTACGTCGAACAAAAGCGCCCCTGAGGCTGCTGCGTCCAGCGGCCAGAATCAACGCAAATCGGGTTCGCTGGAGGTTGTGCCGCCGTTGCCGGCTTGGGTGAGGGTGACGCGGCGCGCGCCATCGAAGCGACGATTCCAGTAGGCACCGCCCATGTTTTCCACCCGAACCTGCGCGCCCGGCTTGGGCGAGTGGATGAATTTGCCTTCGCCAATGTAGATGCCCACATGACTGAAGGTGCGCCGCAGCGTGTTGAAAAACACCAGGTCGCCGGGTTGCAGTTCAGAGCGATCGATGGGCTCGGTGGCTTGGGCCTGCTGCTCGGCCTTGCGCGGCAGGACCAGCCCCACAGTTTGTTGGTAAATGGCCTTGACAAAACCGCTGCAGTCAAAACCGGTGTCGGCAGTGTTGCCGCCCGACCGGTAGGGCACGCCCAGAAATCCCATGGCCGTCACCACCAACTCCGAAGTCCTGTCGGTCAAGTTCTGGCGAACCTGGTTCATTTGCGTCAACAAGCCTTTATCATTGAGAAAACGGCTCAGTTCATCAGGCGCGTCAAGCGGCGTGGCATGCACGCTGGTGGCTAGCAGCAGGGTTGACAGGAGGGTGGCGATGCGCATCGGCGTAGTTTACTCAGTTTTGTCAACTTGTCACGGTTTCGAGAAATATCGTTCAACCTATTGATTTATCAGCACTCTTAAGGATTTTTATGTTTAAGGCATTGTTGTTGGAAAACTCGGACGGTTTCAAGGCCAGTGTGACCCGGATCGATGAGTCGCGCTTGCCGCAAGGCGATGTGACCGTGGCGCTGGCCTGGTCCACCCTCAACTTCAAGGATGGCCTGGCCATCACCAACAAGAGCCCGGTGGTGCGTCAGTGGCCGATGGTGGCGGGCATCGATGGTGCCGGCACGGTGCTGGCATCGAGTCACCCGGACTGGCGGGCCGGCGACGCCTTTGTGCACAACGGCTGGGGCGTGGGTGAGACGCATTGGGGTTGTCTGGCAGAAAAAGCCCGGCTCAAGGGTGACTGGCTGGTCAAACTGCCCGGCGCCTTCACGCCGCGTCAGGCCATGGCGATCGGAACGGCGGGTTACACCGCCATGCTGTGTGTGCTGGCGCTGGAAGATCATGGCGTCAAGCCGGATGCGGGCGAGGTGCTGGTGACCGGAGCCACCGGCGGCGTCGGCAGTGTGGCGGTTGCGCTGTTGGCCAAACTGGGCTACACCGTGGTGGCTGCGACCGGCAAGACCAGCGAGGAAGCCTACTTGAAAACCCTGGGCGCTGCCAACATCATGGATCGGGCAACTCTGTCTGCGCCTGGCAAGCCGTTCCAGAAGGAGCGCTGGGCGGGCGTGGTCGATGCCGTGGGCTCGCACACGCTGGCCAATGCCTTGGCGCAAACGCGCTACGGCGGCGTGGTGGCGGCCTGCGGACTGGCGCAGGGCATGGACTTGCCGACGACGGTGATGCCCTTCATCTTGCGCGGTGTCACGCTGGCCGGGGTTGACTCGGTGATGGCTCCGCTGGCCAAACGCCAGCGCGCCTGGCAGCGACTGGCGCGTGACCTCGACCCGGCCCTCCTGGAAACCATGGTGCAAGAGGTTCCGCTTGAGGCTGCCATTGCCAGCGCGCACGACCTGATGGCCGGCAAGGTGCGCGGCCGGGTGGTGGTGAAAATTGCCGCTTGATCGTGCCCTGCCTTGTGACTTATTTGTGATTCAATTTTGAAAGCCCGCCATGCTGCTTGATGCCGAACGCTCCCAACTCGTGCTGGTTGACTACCAGCCGCGCCTGATGCCCGCCATTTTTGAAGCGCCGCTGGTGCTGGCCAACGCCCTGCGCTTGGCCCAGTTGGCCAGGTTGATGCAAGTGCCGGTGTACGGCACCGAGCAAAACCCGTCCAGGCTCGGCGAGAACCCGCCCGAGCTGCGCACCCTGTGCCAGCGCACGCTGGCCAAGATGCAATTCAGCGCGGTCGAGGAAGGCCTGGGCGAGTGGCTGCGCCCGCCGGTCAAGGCGCCAGCCGGCAATGCGCGCAGCCTGCCCAGGCATTTGCAAAAATCCTCCAACACGCCCACAGAGCGCAGCAGCATCGTGATTGCCGGCTGCGAGGCCCATGTCTGCCTGCTGCAGACCGCGCTGCATTTGCTCGAAGACGAGTTCGACGTGTGGGTGGTCACCGACGCCTGCAGCTCGCGCACCGAGCGCAACCGCGACGCCGCATTTGACCGCCTGGCCGGTGCCGGCGCCGAGCTGGTGACCACCGAGATGGTCGCCTTCGAGTGGCTGCGCAGCGCCGAAGCGCCCCAGTTCCGGGCGGTGCAGGCCTTGATCAAATAGAACAGATCGCTTGCCTCGGCGCGGCGCAGGCGGGCAGCGATAATCTGCGCCTTCTTGAGGAGCTTGCGTGGATATTGTTGTGTTGATCAAAGCCGCCATCATGGGCGTGGTGGAGGGGCTGACCGAGTTTTTGCCGATTTCGAGCACCGGCCATCTGATTTTGGCCGGGGCCCTGCTGGGGTTTGACGACGACAAGGCCAAGGTGTTCGACATTGCGATCCAGACTGGCGCCATTTTTGCCGTGATCCTGGTCTACTGGCAAAAGATCCGCAGCACCGTGCTGGCGCTTCCCACCGAGCAACAGGCGCGGCGTTTTGCCCTCAACGTGCTGATCGCCTTCGTACCGGCGGTGGTTCTGGGCCTGCTCTACGGCAAGGCCATCAAGGCGCATCTGTTCACGCCGTTGGTGGTGGCCAGCATGTTCATCATTGGCGGTTTCATCATCATCTGGGCCGAGCGGCGCCAGGCACAGAACCCTGCCGTCACACGCATTCATGAGGCCGACGACATGACTGCCATCGACGCGCTCAAGGTGGGGTTGGCGCAATGCACCGCCATGATTCCCGGGATGAGCCGAAGCGGCGCCACCATCATTGGCGGCATGTTGTTCGGTCTGAGCCGCAAGGCAGCCACCGACTTTTCCTTTTACCTGGCCATTCCCACGCTCATTGGTGCGGGCGCCTATAGTCTGGTGAAGGATCGCGCTCTGCTTGCCGTTGCCGACGCGCCGGTGTTCGGCGTCGGGCTGGTGATGTCGTTCCTGAGCGCCTGGCTGTGCATCCGCTGGCTGCTGCGCTTCATTTCAACGCACAGCTTCATCGGCTTTGCCTACTACCGCATCGTCTTCGGCCTGGTGGTGCTGGCCACCGCCTGGACTGGCACCGTGACGTGGACGGCCTGACACCTTACCGGCATGACAACTTTGTCTTCCAGAGTGTCAGATCAGCTTTTCTTGCGGTGAGCTGATTTTCTTCAGCACCTGGTTGCGCAGCGCGGGTTGCATCAGCGGCACGGTGGTTTGCTCGCCGTTCCACATCGGGTCTTCGATGCTGTCGAACACCTCGCGCAGCTTGGCACCCCAGCTGTTGTGCATCATTTTGAAGTAGGGGTTGTTCTCGTCGATGCAGACCACCTTGTCGGTCTGGAACTGGTTGACCTCATAGACCACCATGTCCAGTGGCAGGCCCACCGACAAGTTGGACTTGAGGGTCGAGTCCATCGACACCAGCGCGCACTTGGCGGCCTCGTCGAGCGGCGTGTGCGGGGTAATGACGCGGTCGAGCACGGGCTTGCCGTATTTGGATTCACCGACCTGGAAATAGGGTGTCTCGGGCGTGGCCTCGATGAAGTTGCCGGCTGAATAGACCTGGAACAGGCGCATGCCTTCGCCCTTGATCTGGCCGCCAAAAATCAGCGACACATTGAATTCGACCCCAGCCTGCTTGAGCGCGGCGGCGTCGCGCTCGTACACATGGCGAATGGTCGCCCCGAGCACGCGGGCGGCGTCGAACATGCTTTTGGCGTTCCAGATGGTGATGGGTTCGCCGTCTTCGGTGTCCTTGAGTTTTTCTACCTGCAAAATCTCGCGCACCGACTGCGAAATGCTCAGGTTGCCCGCCGACAGCAGCACCATGAAGCGGTCGTCCGGCTTTTCATAGACGATCATCTTGCGAAAAGTGCTGATCTGGTCCAGCCCGGCGTTGGTGCGGGAGTCGGACAGAAAAACCAGCCCGGCATTGAGTTTGATGGCGACGCAATAGGTCATGAGGGAAAGTCTTGAATGAAAGTAGCCAAGTTTAATGGCTGGGGCAGGCTGTCTCGGGCCGCCGTCAGGCTGAAGTTGCCATGCGGGTCAGCAGGGATTCGATGTGCTGGCAGAGCGCGCGGGCATCGGCTTCACGCAGACGATCGGCATCAAACCCCACGTTGAGAACCAATTGATCCTGGTAAGTGCTTGCCGCTGTGAACAGGGTCTGGTACGGCATGGGGCACAGCGCGAACGACATGGCCTCGACGGCCGGGTCTTCGGTCACCGTGGCAATGGCGCCTACATTGCTGACCATGGTGTTTGGCAGCGAGGCCAGTGATTTTTGCCGGAATGCATCCAGTTGATCCGGCAGCACCGGGGTTCCGTCGAGCCCGAACAGCCGATACAGAAGATGGCCTTCCCCGCGGGCGATCTGCAAGCGGGTCTGCGTGACGATGTCGCGCGCGAGTTGCCAGAAATCGGTGTCGGCGCCGACCGAAAAAGTGGCGGAGATCAGCGACACGAACAAGCCGATGGGCGCGACGGGTTGCGCGGGCTCCAGGTGTGGGCGCATGTCCACCGGGCACGACAGGCAAAATGCGCTGGCATCTGTGCCCGGCTGCAAGCGGGCTTGCGCCAGCAGCTGTGCCGCGCACAGGGCGCCGTGGAGGGTGGTGCCGTGCGCGCGGGCCGTGGTGAGTAGGCCCCGGGTGAGCCCGGGTGCAAAGCTCAGGCGGATCAGGCGGGGTGTTCTGCCGGTGGCCTGGCTCGCCAGCCAGGGGATGGCCGGCAGCGGGCCGTGCCGGCGGTAGTCGGCGATCAGCGTGGTTCTGAGCTGCCCGGCTGCCTCCGGCTGCTCGGCCCAGCGAAAACGCGCGGGGTGAACGTCGGCCATGCTTGGCAGGGACTTCGGGCTTGGCTGCGGGCTCAATGCGTCCTGGCTTGCCATCAGCGACAGCATGCGCCGCAGTAGCGCCGTGCCGGCGCGCCCGTCGGCAATCGCATGGTGGAAAGAGAGCGCCAGCACCGAGCGTCCGGGCCATTCCAGGTACAGGCATCGCATCAGCGGCGCGGCCTCAGCCGCAAACGGCTCGGACAGTTGTTGTTCGATGCGGCGTTGCCAGTCGTCGCCGTTCACGCCGTGGCAGCGCAGCTCAATCGCAGGGCTGGGCATGTGGGTGAAACACAGGCCTTCTTCCTGGCTCCAGTGGATGCTGGCCTGCAGCAACAGGTTGTCCTGTTGCAGCACATCGAGCGCAGCGCGGATGCGCTCGGGCGCCAGCGGACCCCGGCGCTCGGCAAAAACCACAAAGTTCATGCAGGACACCTGGTCCGACATGAAGAAAAAAGACTCGCCCGGGGCCAGCGGGCGAATGATCGCAGCGGTCGGCAAGCTCAGGGTCACGCCACCGGCACGCAACAGCAGAACAAATTGCGGTCACCGTAGACGTTGTCGATGCGGCCCACCGGCACCCAGTATTTGGAGGCTTTCAGCCCCGGCACCGGGAACGCCGCGAGTTCGCGTGAATAAGGCCGGTCCCAGGCGTCACCGAGCAAGGCTGCCGCCGTGTGCGGCGCATGGCTCAGCGGGTTGTTGTCCTGCGGCCAGACGCCTTGCTCGACCTTGGCAATTTCTGCGCGGATCGCGATCATGGCGTCGATGAAACGGTCGAGCTCTTCGAGCGTTTCGCTCTCGGTGGGTTCGACCATCAGCGTGCCCGGCACCGGAAAGCTCAGCGTTGGCGCATGAAAACCGTAGTCCATCAGGCGCTTGGTCACGTCCTCGGCGGTCACGCCGTGCGCGCCGCCACTGCTTTCCTTCAAGGGGCGCAAATCGAGAATGCACTCGTGTGCAACGCGGCCGTGCTTGCCAGCCAATGAGACGCTGGTGTAGAGCGTGGGGTAATGGTCTTTCAGACGCACGCTGATGTAGTTGGCGCTCAGAATGGCGACCTCGGTCGCGGCCTTCAAGCCTGAAGCGCCCATCATGCGGCAGTACATCCAGCTGATCGGCAGCACCGACGCATTGCCCAGCGGTGCGGCTGACACGGCGCCGCTGTCCTTGCCCGGCAGATAGGGTGCCAGGTCGGCCACCACACACACCGGCCCGACACCGGGACCGCCCCCGCCGTGCGGAATGCAGAAGGTCTTGTGCAGGTTCAGGTGGCTCACGTCGCCGCCGAATTCGCCGGGGGCGGCCAGGCCGACCAGGGCGTTCATGTTGGCACCGTCCACGTAAACGCGACCGCCGTGGCTGTGCACCAGCGCGCACAGTTCCCTGACGCTGGTCTCGAACACGCCGTGGGTGCTGGGGTAGGTGATCATGACCGCGCCGAGGCTTGCGCTGTACTGCTCGCACTTGGCCTTGAGGTCGGCCATGTCGACATTGCCGTTGGCATCGCAAGCGGTCACCACCACCTTGAAGCCGGCCATGGTGGCGCTGGCGGGGTTGGTGCCGTGCGCGCTGCTCGGGATCAGGCAGATGTTGCGCTGGGGCTCGCCGCGCGCGGCGTGGTAGCCACGGATGGCCATCATGCCGGCATATTCGCCCTGTGACCCGGCGTTGGGTTGCAGGCTGATGGCGGCGTAACCGGTGGCTTGGCAGAGCCAGCCGCGCAATTGCGCGTCGAGTTCGGTGTAGCCCGCGCGCTGGTCGGCCGGGCAATGGGGGTGGACGTTGGCAAACTCTGGCCAGGTGATCGGCAGCATCTCGCTGGTGGCGTTGAGCTTCATGGTGCAACTGCCGAGCGGGATCATGCTGCGGTCCAGCGCCAAATCGAAATCGGACAGGCGGCGGATGTAGCGCAGCATGCCGGTCTCGCTGTGGTGGGTGTTGAACACCGGGTGCGTCAGGTAGCTGCTGGTGCGCAACAGCGCGGCGGGCAGCAGGCCGGTGCTGTGTTCGAGGTCGGCCACCCGGGGCAACTGCTGACCGGGTTCGGCAAAGATGCCCCAGAGTTGTTCCACATCGGCGCGCGTGCTGGTCTCGTCGAGCGACACGCCCAGCGATTGGCTCGATGCGAGCCGCAGGTTGGCACCGGCGGCCAGCGCCCTGGCGGCGATGGCTGCGGTGGCCTCACCGGTGTTGACCGTGAGCGTGTCAAAGGCGCTGGCATTGGCCAGGGCGAAGCCCAGGGTCTTCAGGCCAGCGGCCAGCACAGCCGTCAAGGCGGCAGTTCGTTGCGCAATGCGCTTCAAGCCGGCCGGGCCGTGGTAGACGGCGTACATGCTGGCAATCACGGCGGGCAACACCTGTGCGGTGCAGATGTTCGAGGTGGCTTTTTCGCGCCGAATGTGCTGTTCGCGCGTTTGCAGCGCCAGCCGGTAAGCCGGGTTGCCATGCACATCCTTGCTGACACCCACCAGCCGACCCGGCATGGTGCGCTTGTGTTCGTCGCGGCACGCCATGTAGGCAGCGTGCGGACCGCCGTTGCCCATCGGGCAGCCAAAACGCTGGGTGCTGCCAATGGCGATGTCGGCGCCCAGCTCGCCGGGCGGGGTGAGCAGCGTGAGCGCCAGCAGGTCGGCCGCCATGATGACCAGGCCGCCTCTGGATTTGATGTCAGCGATCAGCGCGCGGTCATCACGCACCACACCGCTCACGCCGGGGTATTGCAGCAGGACGGCAAAGCTGTCTTGCGCGAAATCCGAGCTGTTGTGGCACACCTTGACGCTGATGCCCAGCGGCTCGGCACGGGTCTGGATCACGGCCAGGGTCTGCGGCAGCACCTCGGCATCGACCAGGAAGGTGGTCGATTTGGACTTGCTGGCACGCAGCGCCATGGTCATGGCCTCGGCAGCGGTCGTGGCTTCGTCGAGCATCGAGGCATTGGCCATGGGCATGCCGGTCAGGTCCATCACCATGGTCTGGAAATTGACCAGCGCCTCCATGCGGCCTTGGCTGATCTCGGCCTGGTAGGGCGTGTAGGCGGTGTACCAGGCAGGGTTTTCCAGAATGTTGCGCAGGATCACGCCCGGCGTGTGGGTGCCGTAATAACCCTGGCCGATGTAGTTTTTGAGCACCTTGTTCTTGCTCGCCAGGGCTTTCAGCTCGGCCAATGCCGCAGCTTCGGTAATGGGCGCGGGAACGGCCATGGGCGCGCTGCGGGCGATGCTGCGTGGCACGATTTCGTCGATGAGCGCGGCGCGCGACTCGGCTGCCACGGCCTTGAGCATCACGGCTTCGTCAGCCGCATCGATGCCGATATGGCGCGCAATGAATTC
>Ga0172367_10006472_pt1 | contig 13751 bp, 14 predicted proteins | sample Lak10m_FD_114542 | JGI IMG/M metagenome (GOLD analysis project Ga0172367, IMG submission 114542) | Freshwater microbial communities from Kabuno Bay, South-Kivu, Congo - kab_022012_10m | ecosystem: Environmental > Aquatic > Freshwater > Lake | place: Democratic Republic of the Congo: South-Kivu... | reverse complement strand
CCAGATGTCATAGCTGTCTGAACAGTTTTGCACCCAGTCTGTTTTGGAGCCGAATTACAATGTTTGGGGAGCAAAAATGGCGCGACCAGACCAACATCCGGCTTGCAACACGCTTTGAGACTTTCAACGAAATCAGCAGCAATGGCAAAACTGTCCTGATCCATGGTAAGAAGATATCTGTAACCGGCAGCAATCGCAGTTTCTGCTGCAATGTTGAGTGCCGCCGCGACCCCGATGTTGGCATTTTTCGGAATATATGCGCAACCAGTAGCAACCAGCTCATCAGCCACCCCAGCAGACGGGACTTCAGAATTATCAACGACAATTACAGACCCCACCTGTTGTGTATATGAGGCTATATTAGCCAGGACTCCTTTGTCCGGTCTATAAAGTGTCACTGCTGCAGCTATAAGCTTCGGGATAAGTTCCCCCTCCCTATCTGTGCAACATAAGCAGATTTTTTTAATAAAAAGAAAGATCCAAAACGTCTGCAATACGCAGGATTCTCTGGTCATTTTTCTCACACAAGTGCGGCTTGTTGCCGAACGGAGCGTTCACGAATGTTTCAATAACCCGTTCAACTGAAAAATCCAGGCAGAATATCTTGCTGTGGAAACATACTGTTCCTTTGCGGGGTGCAAGCCGACGGTGATGGCATCCCGCACACTCCAGCTCGTCGCTATTTTTCCACAAAACTTTGGCTATATCCCAGTTGTGAATCCGATAGTTAGGGCAGGTGCAGCCAAATATGATAAACATCGGTAGACCAATAGATTGTGCAAAATGCATGAGCGCACCGTCAAACCCCACATACATATCGCTCTCAAGCATTAATTTAACGCTTTCGTCAAGCGTGAGACGGGCGTAGCAGTTTTTTCCGATTCCCAGGTACTTGCTGGGATCCCTTCCAATTTCTAAGATCTCGTTACCTTGCTCCTTGAGATACTGAATGAATTGTTTCCACTTATCAACATCGTAGGTACGTGACAGCCAGGAACCTTCGCTATTAACAACAATTATGTTTCTTTTACCGTTTTTCCATATGTAATTCTTATTGTATATCGGAATGCGTTCGGAATCATCCAAGGAAAAACCGGTAATTTTTTTTCTTACTACACTGATATAAGCATCAAGTGTGTGCATTCGAGGTCTGAGTTCATATGATAGATTAAGGTTGATGACGCAGTCAGTCTTTACGCTTTTGTTAATTGATGTCAGGCTGGAATTATATACAAAAATCTCAGGATATTTTGTTTTGATGTGAACTCTATATCCCATTTGTGTTAGTTTTCTCACAATGGGTTCTGTACAGAGGACATCCCCTATTGCAGCACCTCTGATAATCAGTAGCTCCATGGTGTCAGTCTTTTTTGCCATGACATCAAGCTCTGCGGGTCGCCCAGATGATGGTTTCAAATCCATACAGCGCCCATGTAGAGGCATACGGCATATTCCGTTTTAGAATCGCACCAAAAGGTTCAAGTATCAGACCTGCAAGAAAACCAAATACCGGCCGATACCTATCGGCAGAGAAATCAATACACCCGCCGTTAGCAAGGATAGAATAAATGATATGGTCATACTTCGGCAGGTAATTGTGACTGGGGTCATCATAAAAGTTAAGCGTCCCCTCCCGTTTAGGAAATGAGATACTCTTTTCGCAGGGGAATGCAAGATAAAGACTCCCACCGAACTTTAGACTCTTCATCATGGCGGAACAGACTCTTGCAGGATCATCGCAATGCTCAAGATTATGGGCACTTATGACGGCATCAAAGGTGCCTTCCATCTCTTCAATTGCCACTGCAAAGTTTTCAGGAGGAGTTATGATATAGCGGTCAGCATATCGTTCAGGCTCTTGCTGGTTATAATTGGATATATCGATACCATAATATACAAGATCGGGACGCTGCCGTTTGGTATGATATGGGGATGCATTTCCGCACCCAACATCAAGAATCTTTGCGTTTTTTGGAAGTTTCTCTATGAAACTTACCTTGCCTTTGGGTCTCAAAAGCTTATGAATAAAAAGTTTGTTCAAATAATTTCCTCAACTTTTGTCAGGCGGTAAAACATCACCGGACTTCATTTTCCGACAGCACCTGTTCGATTACGCATGAAGTCAATAATTCCGTTTAGCCCCCACCAAGCAGCAGAAAATCTGCCTTTTATGAACGCTACAAGAACATTGTAGAACAGATCGTACCTAATGGCGGGCCCGATATAGCTCGGATAATTTTTAGCCACCAAATAAAGTAGATTACGTGCAAGATAATATCTCATCATCGGGGAGCAAATACCGCCGATGCTCGAAGAAACTTTATGCAGTACTATCGATTTTGGAGAATACAGAAGCTTCCATTTTGCTTTACGCGCCCGCGCATTCCAGTCAGAGTCTTCTGCATAGAGAAAAAAACTTTCATCAAGTAGCCCGATTTCCTCTATCATTTCCCGCCTGGCAAGTAGACTGCATCCTGTGACAAAACCAGTTTCTTCTATTTCATCATACTGCCCATTGTCTAACTCATTAAGACCACGATGCCCTGAACGATAGGGTGCTGTGGAGTCTATGAATGCCCCTGCATACCAGATGCAATAAGGATCATCAAAAAAATATATTTTACTCCCCACCATCCCTGTTTTCTCATTCTGCTCCGCTACATTAAACAAATTAGACAGTGCTTCAGGCTGAACAACAGTGTCGTTATTCAAAAGCCAGATATAGGCGGGATCCTGCTCAAGTGCGTAGCGTATTCCAACATTATTACCACCTGCAAAACCAAGATTATTGCCGGTTTGGATAAGCGTTATATCCGGGAATCTATTCCGCAGAACCGATTCAGAATCATCCGTTGAACCATTATCGACAATTAGTATGCGAAAGTTTGGATAGGTAAGTTTGCGGCAGGACTCGACACATTCAATAGTGTCCTGCCAGCCGTTCCAGTTAAGAAGGATAATAATGACTGTTGGTTTCATAAGTTACTATTCAGGTTATTCAAAACACTTCTTATTACTTCAAGAAACTTTTTACCATTTTTCTGATCAGGCTCAAGATGGCATCCTTCAGCCCATTCATTCCACGCATTAATAAAAACGATTTGTTCACTATCGTCATACGTTCTAACTGAGTTTATGGCTTGATAAAACCATTTCCCAAATAGCTCTTCGTCCTGATTCTGTATTATTGTGGCATCTCGCTTTTTTCTCGATGAATTGTCCCAACTGGGGAAAACGCATGGAAAATGTTTAACATCACTTTTCGGCGCGGATACAGCCCTAGCAACATACTCACCATAATCGAAACGGCCATAAACTGGGAATGCTTTCAGCGTATCAAGGCTAAATAGCTTGAAAAAAGAGTTAATACACTTGTTGATAAAACGTCCGACCCATACCTTATCAGGATATTTGATATATTCAGGATGTGGTTGAAAATTGACAAGAGCATCAAAACCGATAGAAGTTGTCTCCTGATCAGTCAGGCCGAACCGATGACTTTTTACTGCGCAAACATATATTTCTGTATTAAGAATTTTTTGCGCCTCTTTCCGCCAGACAGACAGCACAGTTGAGACATCCGGAATATGATCCGCCCAATAAAGCAGGAATAACGGCTTACCACCAATCCTGATATACCTCGGATCTTTGAACGCCTGGGCAAGCCATTTCATGTGCTTTGCTGGATCATACTTTCCATAATCCTGTGCCACCAACAAATCCTGCTCCTGTCCGTCCCAGCGCCGGCTCCAGTTCTCGTTTGCCCAGCAGAGACAGAACGGAAAATCGGGCTTGCCGGATGCCAACACTTCATTGAATGGTCGCTCGAGAAGCATCTTATCGTTAAACCAATAGTGATAGTAGCAGAACCCTCCTATGCCGTATGCCTGTGCTAATTCAGCCTGAGCAATTCGTGCCTCCTCAAGTCGCAGATCATAGAATCCAAGGTCAGCTGGGAGTTGTGGTTGATTATGCCCCCTAAAAAGTGGTTTTGCCTTTGTGACATTGGTCCACTCGGTAAAACCTTTTCCCCACCAGATATCGTTTTCTGGAATTGGGTGAAACTGGGGGAGGTAAAAGCTGATTATTTTCATAGTTAGCGACTCCTCTGTAGAAAACGTATTCGCCCTGTTATTAAACAGATTTTCTGTCTAAATACAGCATTTCATTAATTCTGCCTTAACAGAATCAAATACCTCATCAACAGAAATCTCGGAAGCAGGTCCGTCGCTATATATAATCCTGGCGTTTTCACCAGTTTTATAACCTCCGCTGTACGGCATGTAATGTTTGAAAATTCTGTATTCGCCAAGGAGGATTATTCCGTAAGTGCCTGTGGCATTAGCCAAATGCGCCGGGCCACTATCAATCCCGATAAACAATCTTGCGCGTTTTATAACTTCAGCCGTTTCAAGCAAAGACAGCTTGCCACACAGATTTACATACTGGTTTGAACTATAATTTAAAACCGGTTGTAACCCAACCTCAACAATAGGCAGATTATCCTCCTGTATCAAACGCTGCGCCAGGCTATGCCATTTTTCCTGCATCCAGCCACGACTTTCCTCGTTTGAAGAGCAGTGTACCGCTATAAAATTTTCCGGAAGGCAAAGGCTGTCAATCCTGCTAACTGTTTCATCAGGAATATAAACGATGGGAACATCTTCGATTACGGGAATCCCGGCACTTTGGCAAAATGCCGACAGCAGATTCCCGTAGTTGTAATAATTTTCGGTTGTTATATTAATGTCTCCAGATGTCTTGCGCAAAGGCTTCTGGCAGATCGAACATTCCTTGTTCTGCACATGCAGGTCGATAATTTCATCAAACAAGTCAGTTCGTTTTAGAAGCATCCATTCGCTGAGGCACGTTACATCAAACACCACGTCAATGTTCGGATTGTAAAGCAGCAATTCCCGATAGGGAGGAGTCACGAGGCAGCAGACTAGGGCGTCAGGCTGCGTGCGCCTCACATATCGTGCAACCGGCTCGCACGCGACGATATCACCAAAATGTTCAATAAGATTTATGACGACAACTTTTCTCTCTGGTGATCCGCTATTAGCTCTGTTGAGAATTGATCGCAGATTGAAATAATCAACAACAAAGACCATCGGGATCATTGCCCTGTGAAGATACCCCTGCATTCTTTTTGCATATCTTATTTTCTGCCAGTCAATTCGCATTGTTGTTCAGAGTTTCCTGACTATACATTGAATTTGTGCCAGAACGTCAGGAAGCATTGTCTGGTCTGTTACCTTGTAATACGCCTCCAACGCATCAAATGCTTTTAGACGGACTTGTGTTAATTTTGCTAGTTTACTATATAATTTAAGAAAGATACAGGTAGGCCGGGATGGTCTGACGTTGCCACGCCAAGCCATGGCTCTGTCATATGACTGTTCTTGCAAAGCAATACTGATAATTTGCGCACCCGGCAAAGACAACACCAGATCTAGAACATTGACTGATACCGGTGACCAACTTTTCGCTTTTGAAATAGTAAAAGTGACCTTATGGTCCGCATTGAATCTGCTTGGGAATACACCCTGCTCATAAAGGTCTTCATCCGGGACAATAAGGATCAAATGACCACCTGGCTTTACTAATTCCCACCATCCAAGAAGCGTTTTTGCCGGATCATGCATATGCTCAAGACAATGTGATGAATAAACATAGTCAAACTGACCAGAAACATACTTCAAAATATCATTGGCGTCTCCATCATTAACGTCAAATCTTTGCGCACTATTGCATACCGGGTCAGGTCCGCAACCTATATCTATCCCCTTGCCAGTTAGTAATGACTTCTCAAATGAAGTCCATATTTTTTTAGTTTTGGATGTTTCATCCATAATGTGATTTACCTTACGTTAGGTGCAGACTAAAATTATCCAAAAATACGCCGCTTTATCTTTTCAAGTACTATCTTCACAGATTTTATCACTATGCCCAAAATGGTTGAATCATGCCGAATACGAATAATCCTCTGACATTTAAATGCAAGCTTAATTCTACTTAAGCGATCAATGGAATAAATTGGGTCAGCCCAGGCTATTTCTTTAAATGCAGCCATTGCAACGGCAACATGAGGAAAATATGCCTGTATCATTGGCACATCAAAAGTGCGTGCAATCTTTTTATATGAAACGGATGAACCACCAAGCGCACGGTTCACAATTACAGACGGCAAAGTAAGAACCTTTCCCATAAAGGTCATCGATGCAATCATCAGCCAATCACTTCCCATAACATTGATAAACCTAATTTTACGCAACCAATCTCGTCTCATTAAACCATAAAAAACACCATTGTCTGCAACAACACTGTAATAAGCGATAACCCGTTCTTGTGAAGATTCCTGCAGTAACTGCACTACATTTCCTTTATACTGCTCAAAATCGTCTATGTAATAGACTGCCTGCCCGCAAACTATAGAAACATCAGGATTCTTAACAAGAATTGACATGCAATCTTCAATATAGCTTTCTGAAAGCCAATCATCGTGTCCCAACCACATGAAATAATCACCCTTTGCCTGATCTAGAACGGTTTTAAAATTTACTGCTGGTCCCATATTAATAGGCTGTCTCATGTATTGAACTCTTTGGTCTAAATTCGAGATGCGCTTACATATTTCTCCGGTTTCGTCGGTTGACGCATTATCAGAGATTACTACCTCTATGTTTGTATAGGTCTGTAGCAACAGAGAATTTAATGCCTTCTCTATTTTATCCGCACCATTATATACAGGCACACCAATACTTACTAACGGGAAGTTTGCGCTATTCATAATACATTTCCTCTGAATCAACAAATCCTCCTCAAATACCCATCAGGCGCCACAGTAATCAACAACTTGTTCTCGATTGTCTTATCGATCTCGAAATTCAACCGATTACCATCAGTCGCCTTACGCCCTTCTTCCTTCAGTCGGCGCAGATATTCCCATACGGCTGTTTTGGGGTTATCCCCCCGTCCCCAAGGACGGTCGGGAAACATGTCTTCAGGCATATCCTCAACAACCGTATCGAATACCACGCAGTAACTTCCGATACTTGTCAACGGGGCATAAGCTTCCAACTCGGCAAGTACATGCACATGGGTATGATTGCTATCCAGGCAGACCAGCACGCGTGAGTAATTGGATGCAACGGCTTGCACCTGCTCAATAACATCTGACGCAATACTTGATCCCTGAATCATCTGAATGCGAGATACCATAGGATGAGCTTCGATAGCAGCACGGTTGTGGGCACGAATATCTATGTCTACGCCCAATACTCGGCGGTGCGAAACCTTGGGATCCATCGTTTCCCCCTTTTCGATGGCATCGCACATATCCAGCAGCGCCAGCATGGACGCACTGAATATCAATGAACCACCGTGCGCAATACCGGTTTCAATTATCAAATCGGGTCTGACCGCCCATATCAGTTCCTGCATGGCCCAAGCATCATTTGGGAGTTGGATAGCGGGGCGTCCTAACCATTCAAAATTATAAGAATATTTATGAACTGCTGTTTTCAGCAAAAAATTTAATGCTGCCTCTCTACATTCTGTATCATTGGCAAGATTACTAATATTTTTGTTTTTTTCTTCTTTAAAGTGGCTTACTTCTGTATTCATATTTATTGTCTCCAATAAAAACTATTTGTGTAAAACATCAAAAGTACTTGCATCAATTCCCATTTCAATATACTCAAATGACGTTATCTCTCCAGAGTTGTTACCATTTTCCAAACTATAATAAACACCATAATCATCTGAAAACTTAAACAACTTGTTACGACCAAGCTCTTTAAAACCCACTGATGTATGTAACCTTATCGTTGGTGTATTATTTGAAAATACATGTAAGTTTATAAACTCCATAGCATTATTGTAGAAAGCCCATCTTAACAACGAGAGTTCACTATAATAAATTAACTTTTGGTGTCCACCCCTCTCACCTCTTATCAGATTATCTAGTTCACATCTTTGCCCAGATATATTTGCAACACCAAAATTACCAATCAACCTTCCCGTTTCATCAAATATCAGAAACAACAACCTATCATCAGAGGTTAACACCGTATTTCTTAACCAATTTTGCGTTCTTTCAAATGTTGCGACAAATTGAGTTAAAAAAAATTTCATATATTTGGCACGCCATTTAGTTAACGATTCAACAATATACTTGTTTTTTTCATCACCCTCACAAATTAGTGATAATGATCCAAGAATGTTTGATTGTTCATCTGTAATTGGAATTACCAACTTATCTGAACAGTTTTTTTTTAAGTATTTCACAGTTTCATTATTCAAGTTCACTGCAACACCTCTTAATTATATTACTAACACGTTCTAATTCTAAAACTGTCATTTCGTGATAACTCGGTAGATTAATTGCCCGTTCAGGGATATCACATGACAGCAAATTATTCTTATTTGGCTCAAACATTGGCAGACTCGACAATGGATGGAAAAATACCCGAGCATCAATGTTGTCTGAAACAAACGCTGCCAGTAATTTTCCCCGCGTAATGCCGGTTTCATGATCGAATACCACCGTCGGCATCCAGGCACCGTTAACCGTACCTTCCGGTTCAGGATTCATGCTTACCCCAGCAATACCGCTCAAGCTCTTTCGGTAGTACGCTAGAATCTGACGTTTGCGGCTCGTCAGTTCCTCAATACGCTCCATTTGTGCGCATCCTATCGCCGCCTGAATGTTGGACATCTTGTACTTGTAGCCAAGCATATCAGGCCAGAACTGCTTGGTCTGCCCGCGAGCCCTCCCGTGGTTGCTCAATGTAAGGACATGTTCATAAAGAACTGGGTCGTTGGTAACAAACATACCACCTTCACCTGTTGTGAGCGTTTTGGTGCCATGAAACGAAAAGGCTCCGAACTTCCCCATGGAGCCAGCACATTTGCCGTAATAGACCGAGCCGATAGCCTCGGCAGCATCCTCTATTACGGGTATTCCATGCTTTTCACCTATTGCGAGCAGTTTGTCCATATCACATAAATTGCCGTACAGATGAACTGCAACGATTGCTTTAGTTAGTGGAGTAATGGCTTGCTCAACCAGTTTCGGATCAAGACACCATGAATCTGGGAGAATATCGACAAATACCGGTTTAGCGCCTAGATGAACAATTGGAGAAGCTGTTGCTATCCAGTTGGTGTCTGCCATGATGACTTCATCGCCAGGGCCTATGCCGAGTGCCGCCATTCCCATGTGGAGAGCACCAGTGCAGCTTGAGGTCGCTATAGCATATTTTACTCCTAAATGTTTTTTCAACATTTCCTCGAAACGATTGATGTACTCATAACATTTTTCACCCCAACCGTAGGCAGCAGCATCGGTTGCGTATCGCACTTCCAGCTCAGTAATGGATGGCTTTGTGTAATAGATGCGTGATTTCATGAAATCTCCAATCGTGGAATCGCCACAACAAACCGACCCCCACGCTCTGCCAATACAGCATTCTGCTGCTTAACTTCAGCAGCTATGTTCCACGGCAGGATCAGCACATAGTCGGGACGGATTCCCATCAACGCGGACGGTGGCAGAATGGGGATGTGGCTGCCCGGCATGAATTTGCCCTGTTTGGCTGCGGCGGCGTCGCACACGAATGGGAGAAGATCCGGTTTGACACCGGCATAGTTGAGTAGCGTATTCCCCTTTGCTGCAGCTCCATAGGCGGCGACCCTTTTGCCTGCACGCTTCTGCACAAGCAAAAACATCAACAGGTCGTCCTTTACCTTGTCTGCCCTGGCCTGGAAATCTTCATACGTTGCGAGCTGCTGCAAGCCCCGGTTGTTTTCCTCCGCGAGCAAGGCAGTGATGGCATCTGACATCTGGCGGGAATCATTGTCATGACAACCATAGATACGGAGGCTGCCACCATGGGTAGACAATTCCTCCACGTCCCATACCCGCAGACCGGCAGATACGAAGATGCGACTCACCGTATAGAGGGACAGGTAGGAAAAATGCTCGTGATAGACCGTATCGAACTGTGTCTGCTCTATCAACCGCATCAAGTGCGGAAACTCCAGTGTTATGGTGCCACCAGGCTTGAGGAGCGCTTTCAGCCCCCGGGTGAAGTCATTGATGTCGGGCACGTGGGCATAGACATTGTTGCCGGCAATGAGATCGGCCTGTTTCCCCTCGGCCGCAAGCTGCCTGCCGAGCTGTTCGCCGAAAAACCTGCGGAGCACGGGTATCCCCAGCTTCTCCGCGGCGTCGGCGGTGCTGGCGGTCGGCTCGATCCCGAGGCACGGGATGCCGGCCGCAACGAAGTTTTTGAGTAGGTATCCGTCGTTGGAGGCGATCTCGACCACCATACTCTCCGCGCCCAGCCCCAGGTGGTGCGCCATCTTTTCCGCATACCGCGCGGCATGGGCGAGCCAGCTTGAGGATGTGCTGGAAAAGTATGCGTAATCCGGGCTGAATAGCTCACCAGCCTCGGCATAATCCTCGGTCTGCACCAGCCAGCAATGGGCACAGACCTTGATTTTGAGGGGGTAATACTTCTCGGGGCGAGTCAGGTCGTCCCGTGTCAGGTATGCGTTCGAGGGGGGCGCAAAGCCAAGGTCAAGAAACGTATGTTCAAGCGGCGCACCGCAGTGGCGACAGTTCATAATGTTATGCCTGTAAAATCCCGATTTAGCATCGGATGATCGGCATCCCTATCGGAAATCGTGGAAACTTCCAGCGGCCATGCAATAGCCAACCTCGGGTCTTGCGGATTCACACCACCTTCAGCACCGGCATGATAAGCGGCAGAGTGACAATACAGAAGTTCGACATCTTCGGTCAAAGACTGAAAGCCATGGGCAAAGCCTTCTGGAATGAGGAGTGCACGGTGATTGTCAGCAGAGAGTTCTTCCCCATACCAATGAAGAAAAGTGGGTGAATCTTTTCGCAAGTCCACCGCCACATCCCATACTGTGCCACGCAGGCAGCTTACCAGCTTCATTTCCCCATGGGGGGGGTGCTGAAAATGCATACCACGCACCGTACCACGCCTAGCCGTGTAGGTGTGGTTAATTTGAGCTATGGGTCTTCTCCAGCCGACGGAAGCAAGTTCTTCGGCGCAGAAAAGGCGCACCAAAAATCCACGGCTGTCGCCCATAAGTTGGCGCTCAATCAGTTTCAAGCCTTCCAAAGAGAGGTCGGAGAGGATAAAGTGGCTCACGGCAGACTCTCGTATTCGGCAATCTGGGTTTCACAAAGTTCGCGTGCGTCTTTCCCTTCAAACTGGGCACGATACCATAACATTGTGTTTGCAACCGCTTCGGCAAGCGTCCAACGGGATTTTATACCGAGGACTCGCTTAGACTTGGCAACTTCAAGTGTCAACAAACCAGCTTCGTGCGGTTCCTCAATGTCACTCCCATACAGCACTTCGCCGCCGCCATAGGTGTTGCGAGCGATTTCAACCAGCTCACGCACGGTCGCCGCTTCGTTTGGTTCAGGTCCAAAGTTGTAGGCAGCAGCCAAGGCGGGTTGCTGCCAGAGCTTTTCAGCCAGACTCAAATAGCCTGCCAATGGTTCCATTACATGCTGCCATGGACGAACCGCATCCGGTCTGCGAACCTCTAGTATATGCCCGGTTTGCCAGGCGCGTACGGCATCAGGAATCAGACGGTCTTCCGACCAGTCACCGCCACCGATGACATTACCAGCCCGGGCACTGGCAACAGCAACCCCTTGGCCTGCAAGAAATGAGTCTCGATAGCTGGCAATAACAATCTCGCTGGCTGCCTTGCTGGCACTATAAGGGTCGTGCCCCCCCAGGGCGTCGTCCTCACGATAAGGCCAAAGCCATTCATTGTTACGATACACCTTGTCGGTAGTGACCATAACTGCCACGCGCAGAGAGTCCAGCCTCCGCAGTGCATCCAGCACATGAACCGTACCCATGACGTTGGTGGCAAAGGTTTCCACTGGATGGAGGTAGCTGGCGCGGACTAAAGGTTGAGCAGCCAGGTGAAAAACAACTTCGGGTTGGGCTTGCACAATTAAAGCAGACAAAGCAGCGCCATTACAAATATCGCAATAATGGCTCCGGCAGAGCTTTTCAATACCGGCAAGCGCAAATAGGCTCGGGGTGGTATGGGGTGACAGACTTATTCCTGTGACTTCCGCTCCCAGTTTATGCAGCAAAAGCGCCAGCCACGAACCTTTAAACCCGGTATGCCCGGTTAGCAGTACACGCTTGCCCTTCCAAAAATTCTTGTTTGAGGGTCGCAAACTGGTCATCTCCATACCTTCCATGGAGCCTTGCCAGACACCCACAATTCCTCAAGCATATTCTTGTCGCGCAGGGTATCCATCGGCTGCCAGAACCCCTGATGTTCATACGCCATTAACTCACCCATAGCAGCAAGATGTGTCAGCGGTGCCCCCTCCCAACTGCACTGATCACCTTCGAGCAGTTCGAGCACACTTGGAGAAAGGACAAAAAAACCGCCATTAATCAAGCCACCATCTCCACGTGGTTTTTCTACAAAGCCGGTAACCTGGGTACCGGTTCTTTCAAGCGCCCCGTAACGGCCGGGCGGTTGCACTGCGGTCACCGTTGCCCATTTGCCATGCTGGCGGTGAAACTCTATTGACGACTGGATATTGATATCGCTGAGACCATCACCGTAGGTAAAGCAGAAGGCCTCTTCATCCTTGATGTATTGGGCTACCCGTTTCAATCGACCAGCGGTCAGCGTCTGTTCACCTGTATCTACCAGTGTAACTTTCCAAGGTTCTGCCTTCTGTTGGTGAACTTCCATACTGTTGTTCGTCATGTCAAAGGTAACGTCAGACATATGGAGAAAATAGTTGGCAAAATATTCTTTAATAAGGTATCCCTTGTAGCCACAGCAAATCACAAAATCATTTACACCGTGGGCGGAATACAGCTTCATGATGTGCCACAGGATTGGCTTACCGCCGATTTCGATCATGGGCTTTGGTTTGAGGTGAGTTTCTTCGGAAATTCGTGTTCCAAGCCCACCGGCAAGTATGACTGCTTTCATGGAGTACTCCTTATCCGCCATTCTAATAGCGGACGAACAAAGCCAGGGACAGGACCTGCGTAATCCGTCCCGCCTCGTGTAGGCACATTTTCAATCGGATCCCTGACATGGAATGAGAGCGCCTGCTGGTCAAAAAAACAGATTCTCGTGCCTGGATAAGTGGTTAATGCCAAGCCAACAAAATAGGTGCCTTCATTCAAGAAATTCCCCGGAATATTACACACAGCCTCATAATCACCAATTGAATGTTGAAGCATTTCTGTTGGGGAAGAAACAAATGCATAAGAACCGTCAGACGCGAAGAAATGGAAATTCGGCGCGCACGAACAGCTTTCCTCATTCAATATACGATATCTCATCCTCACTTCTAACGGCTCGGTTATTTCAACTTCGGTACTAACATCACCATCGGAGTTGTTAATAGATCCTCCTATGAGCCTTGCATAATCATTACCTGTATTTTTGCCTGACACCGAATAATCAAAATATGCTGGCGAGGCTGTTCCCTGTGTATAGTATTCTAAAATAGCCTCCGATGCCATACCATACTTGATAATTTTACCTGATTCGAGCAACATCCCCGTTGTACAAAGCGATGAAATAGCCGCCATCTGATGACTCACAAAAATAACCGTCCGCCCTTCTTTCCCCACACTCTCCATCTTCCCGAGACACTTCTTCTGAAACTGGGCGTCACCCACTGCCAGGACTTCATCCACAAT
>Ga0172367_10006471_pt1 | contig 13751 bp, 13 predicted proteins | sample Lak10m_FD_114542 | JGI IMG/M metagenome (GOLD analysis project Ga0172367, IMG submission 114542) | Freshwater microbial communities from Kabuno Bay, South-Kivu, Congo - kab_022012_10m | ecosystem: Environmental > Aquatic > Freshwater > Lake | place: Democratic Republic of the Congo: South-Kivu... | reverse complement strand
CGACGTAGGCGGCCTTGAGGATTTTGACGTAGTAGTAGAGGGATACGGCGCTCATGCCGATGGCGACGATCACGAGCCAGAGCAGTTCGAGCGAAGGCTTGCCGCGCAAGGCGACGCCGAAGAGATAAAATTTACCGAAGAAGCCAGCGAGCGGTGGGATTCCGGCGAGAGAGAGTAAAAAGCACATCAGGCATAGGGCGATGCCTGGGGATTGAGCGGATAGGCCGGTGAAGGAACCTGTGGCGTCGTTACCGCGATTCGACTGCACGATCGTCACGACCATGAAGGCACCGATGGTGGCGAGTCCGTAGGTAAAGGCGTAGTAAAGAATGGAGGGCAGGGAGTCGGTGGGGTTGCCGGCGATGACGACCGCCATGTAACCCGAATGCGAGATGGCGGAGTAGGCGAGCAGTCGGCGGATGCTGGTTTGTCGGAGGGCGACGAGATTACCGATGACGATGGAGGAACCAGCCAGGATGGCGAGAAGAGGGGCGGTGCCGGGCAACCACGAGTCCCAGAAGGCGGTGCCGCGATGACCTGAGAAGGCGAGCGCGGTGAACCGGGCGAGAATGACGAAGCTGGCGAGCTTCGAGCCGGCGGCGACGAGTGCGGCGGTGGGGAGCGGGGCGGTTTCGTAGACATCGGGTGCCCAGAGGTGGAAGGGGGCGACGGCGATTTTGAAGCCGAACCCAGCGATCGTCATGGTGATGGCAACGAGCAAGAGCGGTTCGGGGCCGATTTTCGCGAGCTTTTGAGCGATGACAGGAAGTTGGAGGCTTCCGGTGTAGCCGTAGATCAGGCTCATGCCGAAGAGCGTGAAGGCTGCTGCCATGCCGCCGAAGAGGAAATACTTAAGAGCAGCCTCGGGGGCGCGTCGGTCGGACTTATCGAAACAAGCGAGCAGGTAGAGGGGGAGGGTCGCCAGTTCGAGGCAGACGAAAATCATGAGCAGATTTTCGCTGCTGACGAGGAAGAGCATACCGACGGTGCTGAGGAGGATGAGAGCGAAGAACTCGCCGACGTGGGCACGGATCTTGGAATCGCAGGCGCAGAGGGCGGTTGGGATAGCGAGCAGGAGGATCAACTGTTTGGCGAGTGAGGTTCCGGGGAGGAGGTGGGCGATGCTGGGAGCGATGGAGCCTTCGAGTTTATTTTGGGACATCCAGAAGGCGGCGAAGAAGCAGGCGGTGGCGGAGAACATGGCGCCGATCAAGGCGCGGAGGCTGGGGGATTGGTCCCTGAGAGCTAGTCGATCGAGGAACAGCACGGCGAGAGCGGCGAGGCTTACGATGACCTCGGGCAGCACGTACTGAAATTGCGCCAAATAATCCACGGAACTCATGTCTTGATCAGGTCACCGGACAAAGTTTTGTGTTAACCCGCTGAAGAACGGCGCTTTGAGCGCCGGAACGATCAGGTCGAGGAGCAGGGCTGGGTATAAGCCGACGACCAGGCTGCATGCTGCGAGAACCGCCGCCCCGAGTTTTTCTTGGAAGGAAATGGGATCGAACGTGTGAGCTTGGGCGTGCGAGATGGAGGAATTGGGCGTGGGGTCGGGGGAGGCGGAGTCGTTGCTAAGGAAGGAACGTTGGAGCGCACGGAGGGAGTAGCCGACTCCGATGAGGATGCCGCCGCCAGCGAGCAAGGCGAGGGAAGGGGAGGATTGCCAGGCTCCGACGAGCACCTGCATTTCGGCGACGAACCCGCTGAAGCCGGGCATACCCATGGAGGCGAAGGTGGCGATACCGAAGAGGGCTGCGGCGTAGGGCATGGAGTGGGAGAGCGACATCTTTTCGAGCTCATCCAGATCCCGCGTGTGGGTGCGGTCGTAGACCATGCGGCCAACGACACCGAACAACAGTCCGGCGATGATTCCGTGGGAGAACATTTGGAGCACGGCACCGGCCAGGCCCACGAGATTGAGGCTGGCGAGACCGAGGATGACGAAGCCCATGTGACTCACGCTGGAGTAGCCGATGACGAACTTGAAATCCTTTTGGACGAGAGCGACGAGGGCGCCGTAGACGATGCCGATCACCGCCAACCAAGCGAGCGTGGGGCCCCAGTAGCGGGCTCCTTCGGGGAAGAGGCCGAGGCCGACGCGAAGGGCACCGTAGGCACCGAGCTTCATCACGACACCGGCGAGGAGCATGGAGGCGGCGGTGGGAGCGGCGACGTGGCCGGTGGGGGCCCAGGTGTGGAAGGGCCACATGCCGGCGAGGACCGCGAACCCAACAAAGACCAGGGGGAACACCCAGAGTTGGAAGGAACGCCCGAAACTCGCTTTGGACAGGAGGGTCATGTCAAAGGTTGGAGTGCCCATGGAGGCGTAGACGGCGATCATGGCGACTAGCACGAGAGCGCTCCCTATGAACGAGTAGAGCATGAGCTTCATTGCACCGTATTCGCGGTTCGTGGAGCCCCAGATAGCGATGAGGAAGTATTTGGGGATGATGGCCAACTCGTAGAACGCGAACAGGAGAAACAGGTCGAAGCTGAGGAACACACCGAAAACGCCACCGATCAGGAGGAGGTAGAGGGCGAAGAACTCGGCGGGTCGATGCTGAATATTCCATGAGAACAGCACTCCGACGAATGCGGCGATCCCGGTGAGGAGGACGAGAGTGAGGCTGATACCATCGGCGGCGAGGAAGTATTGAATACCGAGTTGAGGGATCCAGGGAGCTTTGACGATGGTGAGCAATTCCGAGTTGGGGGTATTTTTGCTGAACAGAGCGATGGCGGAGATGAGGGCGGTGGCGAGAGTGGTGAGCAGAGCGAGCCAGCGTGCGGGAGCGGCAGACTTGGGCCGAGCGAGGAGCAGGGCGGCTGCAGCGGCGAGTGGGAGATAGATGGTCCAGGCTAACATGCGTTTATAATGCCAGATCGTTCGCCAGAGTCGTCATGAACTAAAACCCCTTATACAATCGCGTGACCGAGATCAGAACCTGAGGCCACACCCCGAGCACGAGGACGAGCACCAAGGCTGGAGCCAGCGATATCCGTTCGGAGGGGTTGAGGTCGGCTAGTTTTGACCATTTGTCGGGTAAGGGACCGCAGAACACCTTTTGAATCACGTTCAGGTGAACGAGGGCGGAGAGCAGGAGGCCTAGGGTGGCGAGAGCTGCGGCCCAAGAGGCGGGGCCAAAGACACCGCTGAAGATGAGGAACTCACCGACGAACCCGCTTAGGCCGGGGAGGCCGAGGGAGGCGAACAGAGCGACACCCATGAGCCCTGCCAGGACGGGGGCTTGTTTGCGCAAACCGCCGGAATTATCGAGGCGCGGGCATCCTTCGGGTCGGGACTCGAGGAATCCGACGCACGCGAAGAGAAGGGCAGCGATCAGGCCATGGCTGAACATCTGGAAGATCACTCCACTTGAGGTGGTCATGTAGGACCGCAATTCCGGCGACCCTCCGACCTTGTCGACGGGCACCTGGCCCATGGCGAAAATGCCCATGAGACAGTAGCCGAGGTGGTTGATGGAGGAATAGGCGAGAATGGATTTGAGATCCCGTTTATGGAGGGCGGCGAGAGAGCTGAGGACGATGGTGGCGACGGAGAGCCAGAGCAGGGGGGTGGCGATGGCTCGCATCTGATCCTCGAAGATGGGGAGGAGGATACGGAGCATGCCGAACAAACCGAGTTTGGACATCACCCCGGTGAGCACCATGGTGGTGGAGGTGGGGGCTTGGGTGTAGGCTTCGGGCAGCCAGGTATGGAAGGGGAAGAGCGGGACTTTGATGGCGAAGCCGAGCAGTGCGAGACAGAAAATGAACACCGCGAGACCCTGGCCTCCGGCGAAGACGGACACCCAGCCGAGCTTGGCGGCGAGGCCTTTGGTGAGCTCGCCGTTGTGGCCTGCGACGGACAATCTCTGGAAATCGAAGGTGCCGGTGACGAGGAAAGCGGAAAGCATGGCTAGGAGCAGTCCGATACTGCCGACCATGGTATAGACGAAGAACACGTTTGCGGCGTCCTTCCGATTATCTCCTCCCCATAAGCGGACGAGGAAGTAAGCGGGGATAAGGCTCAATTCCCAATAGAGGAACCAGTGGAAGAAGTTGAGGGAGGTGAACGCCCCGTAGAGCGCGCCTTGCATACAGAGCAGGAGCGCGAAATAGGCGGCCTGACCCTTTTGGATCCCGCGCGCGGCGACGATGGCGAAGGGTAGGACAATGGAGGTCAGCAGCACCATCACGACGCCGAGGCCGTCGACGCCGACATGGTAATCGACTCCGAGACTGGGGACCCAGGCATGGCGCTCGACGAATTGGAGGTCGAGTCGCGTGGAATCGAAGCCTGCCCAGAGCCAAACGCCCAGGAGCGACGCGGCCAAGGAGAAGCCGGCGGCGAGTTGCTGGGCGCGACCGTTGGGGCCACGCCCAATCAGTGCGGTAACCACCGCTCCGATCAGCGGAAGCAGCGTCATGAGGGTGATCCAGGAGGAGATATTCATTGGCTGATCCAAGCGAGCAACATACTGAGGGCGACCACCGCCATGGCCAACGCGGCCAAGTATTGGTGGATCTGACCGGAGTGCAGAGATGAGAGCCCTTTGCCGGCGGCGGCGAGACGTCGACATACGCCATCGAAACTCGGGTTCACGAGAAACTCATCGGTGACTTTGCTGATCCAAGCTAGGCCGGTGGCCACCAAGGGGATCAGTTCGACGACGGTGGAGAGCACATTGCGGTCGAACCAGTCCACGCCATGAGCGAGGGCTTCGGAGGCTTTGCCGATCGTGGCACGATAGAGTTCGTCGAAGTAGAACTTATTGGCGAGCACGCGATGCAGTTGGGGGAAGCTCGCTTCGATCGGGTCGAGGTTATCGGGGCCTGGATCGGCGACGATTCCGTAGAGGAAAGCGCCGGAACCGATACCGGCGAACACGACGCAGCTCGAGAGAGAGAGGAGACCGATGGTTTGCCAGTTGAACACGGCTTTGAGAGAGAAGTGAGCGTGGTGACCGGCGAGATAGGATTCGATCCACGGCCAGGCGGGAGTGGCGAAGAGAGAGAGGAACACGGCGAACGCGGCGAGAATCACGAGAGGCGAGGTCATCACCGACGGACTCTCGTGCACTTCGTTGGCCTTGGAATGAGTGCCCTGCGGGGCGTGGCCGTGGCTGTGATCGTGCGATTGGCCTCGATAAGTGCCGAAAAAGACGAAAGCCATCTGGCGGGACATGTAGAAGGCGGTGAGGAACGCACCGGCGAGGCCGATGTAGAAGGGGATACGGGATACGGGCCATTGGAGTGCGCCGTGGAGGATTTCGTCTTTGCTCCAGAACCCGGAGAACACGAGTGGGACACCGGCGAGGGCCATCATGCCGATGGCGTAGGTTTTGAAGGTAGTGGGCATGAGCTTTCGCAGCCCGCCCATGTTACGGATATCCTGCTCGTGGTGGCAGCCGTGGATGACGGAACCGGCACCGAGGAAGAGCAAGGCTTTGAAGAACGCGTGGGTGAGCAGGTGGAGCATGCCGACGGCGACGCCGCCGGTAGCGAGGCCGAGGAACATGTAACCGAGCTGGGAAACGGTGGAGTAAGCCAGGATGCGCTTGATATCATTTTGGGCGACGGCGACGCATGCGGCGAAGAGGGCGGTGAGAGCGCCGACCCAAGCGATGACGGTCAGGGAGGTGGACAGGCCGGGTAGATTTGCGGCATCGGCATCGAGCAGGGGATAAACCCGGGCCATGAGGAAGACGCCGGCGGCGACCATGGTGGCGGCGTGGATGAGAGCGCTGACGGGGGTAGGGCCTTCCATGGCATCGGGCAACCAGACGTGGAGAGGCAATTGGCCGGACTTTCCAGCGGCGCCGCAGAAGAGCAGGAGCGAGATCGCGGTGGAGATGCTCATGCCGCCGAGAGTGGTGGCGGCGACGAGGCGGGAGAGGGCGCTCTGTTCGAGGCAGCCGTTGCCGTTATCGTAGAAACTCAGGGTGCCGGTATGATGGTAGAGCCAGAGCATGCCGAGCAAGAACCCGATATCTCCGATTCGGGTGGTCATGAAAGCCTTTTTGGCGGCGGCGGCGGCGGATGGTTTCTGGAACCAGAAACCGATGAGCAAGTAGCTAGCGAGACCGACCAACTCCCAGCACATGAAAAGCATGAGCAAGTTATTGGAGACGATGAGGCCGAGCATGGCGGAGGCGAACAAGGCGAGGAAACAGAAGAACCGACCTCGGTTCTCATCGTGAGCCATGTAACCAATGCTATAGATAAAAATGAGGGTCCCGATGAAGGTGACCATGAGGGCCATGGCCGCACTGAGGGGATCGAGCAGGAGACTGAGAACGATGGGCCCTTGACCGGCGGCGGAGGCCGAGATTGAGCTGGTGGCGGAGGAGGCGTTGGAGGAGAGGCTGAGATCGGTGGTCTTGGAGGCTGAGAGGGAAACCCATTCGCCGAGTCGAACGACTTGCTTGGCGTTCCCTTCGAGCTGGAGACTGGTGGTGAAGGCTCCGAGGGCGACGAGGCAGGAGGCGGCCATGGAGCCGACGGCGAGGCCAGCGGAGAGGCGCCACTGAGATTTTCCGAGGAACGCGCTGACAGCCGCTGCGAGGAGCGGCAGGACTGGGATCAGCCAGAGATATTGAGTCATGCGTGTGGTGAGTTTGAACCGTCAGCCGCGCAGGGAATCCATTTCATCTACGTTCGTGGTTTGGCGGTGACGATGAATCGCAAGAATGAGCGCGAGCCCGACACCGGCTTCGGCGGCGGCGATGGCGATGGAGAACAGCACGAAGAGAATCGGGGACAAGGTGGCGGGGCCGGGGCCGTACTTCCAGAACACGATAAAGTTGAGATTCGCGGCATTGAGCATCAGTTCGATGCCGATGAGCACCATGACGGCGTTGCGGCGCAGCAACGCTGCGGCGAGGCCGGACGAGAACAGGAGCGAGGAGATCAGTAGGTAAGGTAACATCGCGTCAAGCTCCTTAGTGCGAAGAGTGTGGTTTGTCTTCGTCGGGGTTGGACTCACGGTCGTCGTTGAGCGCGAGAATGGTGGCCCCGATCATGCAGGCCGTGAGCAGCAAGCCGAGGACTTCGAGAGGCACGACATAAGAGGACATCAGCTCACGGCCGAGTTGCCGCATGGAGGCGGTGGCGCTGGCGAGTTCGGGGCGGGATTTGATGGAGGAAGACCAAGCGGCGGCGGCGAGTCCAACAAAAAGCATGGAACAGACGGCGAGCGGGAGGAGGCGGTCGGCGGAGAACCGGCTTTCGGCGGCACGTTCGCCTTTTCGGGTGAGGATGACGACGAACAAGGCGAGGATGGCGACGGCACCGACGTAGACGATGACCTGGCTAAAGGCGATAAACTCAGCTCCGAGACGGAGGTAGACACCGGCGAGGCCGAAGAAGGTGACGGCGAGGGAGAGAACGGAGTGGACGAGATCGCGGAACAGAATCGCACCGATGGAACCGGCGGCGATGATCAGCGATAAGATGGCCAGGTCGAAATTCATGGTGTGGCGAGGAGGGAGCTATTCGGCGAACCTGTATTGACGTTTGGGCATTGGTTTTCCGAGAGCCATGTGGCTTCCGAGCCAGACATAGGCGATGGCGACGAGCGAGCCACAGATGAGCCAGCCGAGGGGGCCTGCGCCGGTGAAGCGCCAGAGGCCAGCGGCGAGCAGGTTTACGAGCGCCATGGGGAGCATGAATTTCCAGGCGAACACCATGAGCTGATCACTACGCAGACGCGGCATGGTGCCGCGCACCCAGATGGAGAGCACGATGAGCCCCAGGAGTTTCACGAAGAACCAGAGGTAGGAGGGCACCCAGTCCAAGAATGCGACTGGCGCGTGCCATCCACCGAGAAAGAGAGTGATGGCGAGCGCGTGAGCGGCGAAGAGACCGAGGTATTCACCGAAGAAGAACATGGCGAACTTAAAGCCGGAGTATTCGGTGAAGTAACCAGCGACGAGTTCGGATTCGCCTTCGGGCAGGTCGAAAGGAGAGCGATTGGCTTCGGCGGTGGCCGCGATCAGGAAGAGAACGAACCCGGCAAAGCCCCAGGGCGTGAAGACGTGCCAGTTGGGGAAGAGACCTGTGAAACCGCCTTGGGCTTCGACGATGCCGACCGTGGAGAGAGTGCCGGCGGTCATGAGCACCCCGACGGTTGAAAGGATCAGGGGGATTTCGTAGCTGATCATCTGGGCGATGGCCCGCATAGCACCGAGCATGGCGTATTTATTGCGGCAAGACCATCCGGCCATGAAGATGGCGAGCTCGGTGGAAGCCCCGACTGCGAAGAAGAAGAGCACACCGGTGTCGAGATCGAGGGCGATCATGTTGCGGCCGAAGGGGAGGACCGAGTAAGCGAGGAGCGCTGCGGCCATAATGATGACGGGCGCGATGAAGTGGAGGACGCGATCGGTTCGAAGCGGGACGACGTCTTCCTTGATTAGAGCCTTGATGCCATCGGCGAGCGGTTGGAGTACGCCGAAGGGGCCGACTCGATTAGGGCCGAAGCGGTTTTGGAGGCGGCCGAGGCCTTTACGTTCGAGAATGGTGGTGACGGCGAAGAGGGTGGCGAAAACGGTGATGATGGGGCCGATGCTAAGGAAGACGGAAGCCAGCGGTTGGATGGCGACGGGGAGCAGCGCGAGGATCTCGCGTTTGAGCACCACGAAAAGTTGGTCAGCCAATTCGATCATGGTTTCAGGGGGTGCTTGGGGCGGGTGGGGTAGTGACCGCAGGTTTGGCGGGTTGATCGACGGAAGCGGGTGCGGCGGGAGCCGCTGGTGTGGCAGGTTTCGGCTTGGGAGCAGCACCGGTTGCGGGTGTGGCGGTGGCTGCGGCCGCAGCGGCAGCTGCCGCAGCTGCGGCGGCTTTGACCTTGGCTTCGGCGTCGGCTTTCGCTTTGGCTTCAGCCTTGAGTTTTTCGGCCGCAAGACGGGCGTCGACTTCAGCGGCGTCGGTGGGATGGATTTTGTGGAAGTACTCGTTGGGTTTGGCGAGTTGCTGTTTGTGGATGAGGAGATCCTCGAAGCGGCCGAAGCGGCTCATTTCGTACTCCACATTCATCTTGATCGCGTCGAAAGGGCAGACTTCGACGCAGATCTGGCAGCTCATGCAAACGGAGACATCGATATCAAAGATTTTGGGTTGGAACTGAAGTTTGCCCATGTAATCGGGCTTTTTGGTGGTGTCTTTGACGATGTAGATGCACTGAGGAGGGCATTCTTTTTCGCAGATCTGGCAAGAGACACAACGGAGGCCCTTTGCGGCATCGTCGCCATCGAAGACGAGGAAGGGGAAGGAACGAGCGGCTTCCTTGGTGGGGATGCGTTCCTCGGGATATTGGACCGTGGTGAGGCGATCCTCCTGGAAGAAGCTGCCCGCGAAGTTGCGAGCGGTTTCCGCCATACCCTTGATTAAGCCTGTTCCCAGCATGTTCGTGAGGTGATGAGGATGAGGGGCTAACGATCCACTTCGCCGAGGACGATATCGATGCTCCCGAGGATGATCACGGCGTCGGCAATGGTCTGTCCTAGGCACATATCTTCGAGGGCGGTTAAGTTGATGAGACTTGGGGGGCGGACGCGGTAGCGGTAAGGGTTTGGGCTTCCATCGCTGATGAGATAAAATCCGAGCTCCCCTTTTGGGCCTTCGATGCGGCCGTAGGCTTCACCGGCCTTGGGGCGGAATCCACGGATCTTGGCTTTTGGATCTACGATGGGTCCTGGAGGTATGTCTTGGATGGCTTTTTTGAGAATCCCGAGCGATTCGTGCATTTCGAGCACGCGGACCATGTAGCGGTCGTAGACATCGCCATGTTCGCCGAGGGGGACGCGGAAGGAGAACCGGTCGTAGATCCCATATTTATCAACTTTCCGGATGTCGTAGTTGACTCCACTGGCGCGGAGGACGGGGCCTGTCGCACTGGACTGGATGGCGAGATCGCGAGGGAGGACGCCGACCCCTTGGGTTCGAGCGATGAGAATTTCGTTGCCGGAGATCAGGCGATCGAACTCCTCAAGGAACTTGGGAAAGCGGTCGAGGACTTGGCTGGTCTGTTCGAGCCAGCCTGGGGGGAGGTCGACGCGGCAGCCGCCGAAGCGCATGTAGTTGCACATCATGCGAGCTCCGGTGAGGGATTCGAAGAGGTCGAGGATATTCTCGCGTTCGCGGAAGGCGTACATCAGCGGGGTTCCGCTGGCTCCCATGTCTTGAAGGAGGAATCCAATGAGGCAGATGTGATTGGTGAGACGCGTCAGTTCGGCGGTGATGACGCGGATGTATTCGGCCCGTTCGGGCGGTTGCAGGCCGGCGAGCTTCTCGACGGCGAGGGCGTAGGCCCAGTTATTGGTGAGCGAGCAGAGGTAATCGAGGCGATCGGTGTAGGGCATCGACGCCAGGTAGGTCGTATTTTCCGCGATTTTCTCGTGGTTACGGTGCAAGTAGCCGAAAACGGGCTTGAGTTTGACCACACGTTCGCCGTCGAGGACGACGTCCATGCGAAAGACGCCGTGGGTCGAGGGATGCTGTGGGCCCATGGACACTTCGAGCAGGTCGCTAGCCCCATGATGACCGCGGGATTCGACGCGGTAGGAGGGTTGGGCTTGGCTGTCGAGATGACGCGTATCGTGCATTATTTGGGGGAGGCGGCGGGTTGCCCCATCTCGTAATGAGTCTTGGCCTTGGTCAGCACTTCGTCGTGGGGGGTGGGTTCGTATTCGTAATCATCCGGTTCGACGTAGTCCTTGCGCATGGGATGGTCGACAAATTCTTCCCACATCAGAAGGCGGCGGAGATCTGGGTGGCCTTCGAACTGGATTCCGTAAAGATCGTAAATTTCGCGTTCCTGGAGTTCGGCCCCGCGCCAGACCGGTGTGAGGGAGGGGAGGGTTACGGCATCGGAACGGTTTCCGGTTCGCAAGCGGAGCACGACGGGGCCGTGTTTGAGCTCCATGGAGTAGAGATGATAGACGGCCTCGAGGTAGGGCGGGCGTCGGGATTCGACGACTTCCTCGACTTCCTTTTCGACGCCATCGACAACCTTCTTCTTTTTGACCTTCTGCTTGGTGACCAGCTCGGGCCAATCCACGCCGGTGGCGTTGCTGAGGTAGTCGAGTCGGAGTTGGGCATCGTCGCGGAGCCAGAGGGCGACTTTACGGCCGAGGTCGGTAGCGACGAGGATGGAGGTTTGACCGGAGGGGGCTTCGTTAGGAACCAGGACGGCCTTTGCCGTGGGGATTGCCGCGTTGATGCGTGCGACGATTTGTTCGGTGGATTCCATGGTGAAGCGATGCTTGTGCTCGGTCGTGGGCGCTTGGGTGAGGGGGTTAGTCGGCGCGTTTGAAGGCGGGAGGTTGCCAGAGGGCCGGGTTTTTGTTGGGAGAGATGTCGTGTGGACCGAACTGAGGGATAGGGAACTCGCTGGGAGCGGATTCCTTGAGGTGGCGTGGTCGGTTGGGCCCTGTGAGCAGTTGGGCATCAATGCGGCGTTGCAGGGTCATGAACGCGTGCAGGAGTGCTTCGGGGCGTGGAGGGCAGCCGGGGATGTGGACATCGACGGGGATAAAGCGGTCGATCCCCTTGAGCACGTTATAGCCCTGTTTGAAGGGACCGCCGGAGATGGCGCAGGCACCCATGGCGATGACGTATTTGGGTTCGGGCATTTGATTGTAGAGCCGGACCACTTGGGGGGCCATTTTTTTGGTGACGGTGCCGGCTACGATCATGAGATCGGCTTGGCGCGGGGACGGTCTGAAGACTTCGGCGCCGAAGCGGGCGAGGTCGAAGCGAGCCATGGAGGCGGCGATCATTTCGATCGCGCAGCAGGCCAAGCCGAACTGGAGGGGCCAGATGGAGTTTTTACGCCCCCAATTATAGAGCTCCTCAAGGGAGGTGGTGAAGATCCCGTGCTGGCCTAGTTCCCGGCGTAATCCCTCGTCCATAGGTCGCTTATTTCCAGTTGAGCAAGCCCTTCATCCAGGCCCAGGCCAGCCCTTCCACCAGGAGGAGGAGGAAGACGAGCATGGCGGCAAAGGCTCCGAAATTGAGTTCTGGAAAAGCGGCGGCGAAGGGGAGGAGGAATAGGGTTTCGACGTCGAACACAAGGAAGATGATTCCGTAGATGTAGTATTCGGAGCGGAACTGGATCCAGGCATCGCCTTTGGATTCGAGGCCGCACTCGTAGGTGGCGTTTTTGGAGGCGCCCGGCTTTCTGGGGGAATACTTCCAGGCCCAGAGGCGGGCGAGGAACAGGGGGGCGACTGCGAATCCGATTGCGACAATCAGAAAGACGACCAGGAAGAATGAGGTGCTATATCCCGTGTTCATCAAGAGGTCATGGGGTCTACCGACCGTGAGCGGAGTCTAACAACCGTCGTGTGGGACGTCAAGAAACTGTCCCGTGAACCGTTTTCATTGCATGACGAGTGGGGCATTTGCGGCTTAAAGGAGTCTCGAAATCGAGCGACGGGATGGCTTTCAAACCGCCTGCAGGAGAACTCCCGCGATCGGGTTCGCCTACTTGGGAGAGGTTTAGCACCGATGGGAGTTTGGGACCTCTCCCGATTTTGCGGTGTTTCCACCACGATTGAAGAAAGCGTGGTGGGGGAGGGAAACGGTTAGTTCCGTTTGGGGTCGGGACCTTGGACGAGACCGACGGAGGCGGCGATGTCTTGGAATTCTTCGCGGCTGACGGTGTCGAGGTTTTTACCTTTGGCCTGGAGTTTTTCGTTAATCTTGATGGCCTTTTCGGTCATTTCCTCGTGGGTGTCTTTGGAGCCGCCTACGAGAGCGAAGTTGGGGCCGGTGGTCACACGCTTGTGACCGTCGGAATCGAGGCCTACACCCAATAAGAGCGACTTGGCTTTCTTTTTTGGAGCCGGTTTTGGCATGAGCCGAACCTAGGCAGCGTGTTGGGATAGTCAAGCCCGGTGCGGGCTAGACGCCGACGGCATCGAGACCTTGGTAGGTGTCGCGTAGCCACGACTTGACGCGTTGACGTTCCATGAGGCCGAGGCCGGTGGTTTCTTTGTCCGCAGAATTCTTTGCTGCCCAAAAGCTGCTGCTGGTGGCGTCGATCTTGTTGATCACGCTGTCGTGGAGTCGACGGAGGGTCAGGGTTCGTGCGCCGAGCTGGCGGGCGCGGGTCTCTTCGCCTGAGTTCTTGAGGATCGAGAAATCATCTCCGCGGACTTGGTTGAGTACGAGAACGTAGCTGAGGCGTGCTTCGAAACGGTCGAGAAGGGCTTTGAGAAGGTCGACGGAGTCTTTCCCTGAATCCATGACGTGCCAGTAGTGAATCTGGATACCGAGTTCTTGGGTGAGGTCGAGCAGGTCGGATTCGTCCATCCATTTCACCAAGGGAGCGTGGGTTTGGGCGGCGAGATCGACGATGATACGGCGGTCTGGGGCTTCGACAGCGGCCTCGACGATGGCATCCAGGTTTTCGTAGCGGTCGACGAGCACCGGGGAAGCGTAGCCGGAGTAGAAGCGCATGAGGGCGCCGTGGGAGCGATCGGTATCGAAGCCGAGGAAGGGCAGTTCTTTATCGATGAGGTATTGGGCTAGGGCACGTGCGACCATGGATTTGCCGACTCCGCCCTTTTCGCCGCCGATGAAATGTAAATTTGCCATTTGCGGGAGGAAGTCTCGGGGGTTGGGTGTTGAGGAACAAGGGGAAAGCGGTCGTTGAACATGAAAGTAATTTGTGGGGGGAACAGATGGCTTGGGGGCGGCCGGCAGGGGTGCCGGCGCTCCCGGGGCTGGGGGGATTTTTG
>Ga0172367_10006469_pt1 | contig 13755 bp, 11 predicted proteins | sample Lak10m_FD_114542 | JGI IMG/M metagenome (GOLD analysis project Ga0172367, IMG submission 114542) | Freshwater microbial communities from Kabuno Bay, South-Kivu, Congo - kab_022012_10m | ecosystem: Environmental > Aquatic > Freshwater > Lake | place: Democratic Republic of the Congo: South-Kivu... | reverse complement strand
GGCACTTTAGAAGGTTTCTTATCAGGTCCCTCCGGAATAGTCTCTGGAACAGGTGTTTTCGGTGTTTCTGATTCTACAGGTGGCGTTTTTCCGTCAGGGCCCCTAGGAACATTTGGTGGTCTTTTTGGAGCGTTTTCCTTTGGTGTTCTTCTATCAGCTTCAGGAGCATCTGCTATATTGTTATTAGGTTTTCCAAATGATGTATTATCATCTAATAAATCTGCCAACTTTTCTGCTATAGCTGTTGATAATTTTTCTATATAAGCATCTTCTTTTTGATTTTTGTTTTCTGGTTCTAATCCCGAGGCAAAAATATTTTTAGGTTTATCTGTATCAACTTTACTATTAAGTAGTTTATCTTCTGATATAAATTTGTATTGTCCTGATTTTTTATTAAACTCCATATATTTAGGACCACGTTTACTAAAATTTATTTTTAATGATCCTTCTACAATTTTGCGCATTAATCTCACTTCTTGCAATATTGTATTGAATATGGCATTACTAGGCTGTATTAATTGTGTTGGTAAGTCTGTTTTAGGTTTTTCATATATTTTTTCAATATTTTCTAATTTTGTTGGTTCTTCTTTTTTAGGTTCTTCGTTAGTTTCAGGTTTTAAAGATTTTGAAACTAATTGCTCTTTTTTAACATCTATTGGTTCGCTAGGTGATTCTTTGGTATTAGGGCTAGATGATTTTTTATTCAATCCAGTCATATATTTTCCATAGCTAACAAATTCTTCAAAGAATCCTTTTGTAAATTCTTTTAAATCCTCACCAAAACTTCTATTATTTAAATCTAATTTATCTAGATTTAGTTTTTTGGTTTTGCTAGATTTCTCTCCGTCGCCTACTAATTCTTTCAAAAGTGCTATTTGTTTTTTATTATGTTTTACTAATTCAAGTAGTAACGAGTTTGTATCTGAAGCAATTTTATCTTTTTTATCAGATTTTGGTAACAGAGCAGTTACACTGCTCTGTACTGACTGCGTTGTTGCCATTTAAACTGGTCTTCTTACTATAGGTCTGATTCCATCAGAAGCAGGCGCCCCCACAGGTTCAGCTAAATGCATATTAGAATCAGATTCAGCATAACTTACAGGCATAGGTCTAGGCGCCATATTCTGTTGAGCCGGAATAGCAGATCCAGTTACTGGTGTTGGACCAGGTGTAAATTTAGGTGGCTCTGAACTTAATGTAGGTGTAGCCACACCGCCAGCTGCCCCAGCAATTTTTTCCTGTGTACGACCAAAAGCGCTTACACCTAATACAGCGCCCATAGCTACATGGAATAGACCACCACCTTGTAATGTTATGGGTACCCATTGTCTAAATGCATCATTGGCTGCTTGTGTTTCCCAAAATTGTACAATAGTAAACATAATGGGGAAGATAGCGAAATCAGCTAAACAACATAGCATGTACATCATAGCCATCATCGGACGCCATTTTTTAGTCATCCAATCTTCTTTATTTTCATTTCCAGGTATAATTGCGCTGTCTTCTTTTTTTTCTTCTTCAACGGAATTATTTTTATTTTTACCGAACATATCAACCCCTTTGCATTTGTTTTAATCTTAGTTTATCATTTTCTTCATTTATATAATTTATTAGCATACCCACATAAATTTCTCTTTCCCACGGCAACATGCTTTCTAATTCTGTTAATGAATACTTATGATGATGTATTAACGAAAAATTAAGCTGATAATAATTTACTAAACTATCGTGAGAAAGAGTTAAACGAAAAAATTTTGTAATCCTTCTATATCATATTCATGATGCTTACCACAATTATTACAATTTTTGTCTATTTTTTGTTTTACCTTAGGCATTGTACTAAAGAAATTTTCTAATTTATCAAACTGTTCTTTGGTAAAATTATTTAAAAATTCTATAGATTCCTGCTGGTCTAGATTTTCAAAAACTTCATCTTGATTAAATACTTTATCTATACATTTAGCTACAACTTCTATAACTTTTTCAGTTTTTAAATTATCATAGATATCTACTAATTCATCAAATTTAGGATACCGCATAATTACGCCTATGTTATCGGTTATCATTATTTTGTTGTTATGAGATTCTATTTTGTCTATTATTGCGTTATTTAAATTCAATTCAAAATTTATTTTTGCTCCGCAATCACAATTAATATTCAAATTAGCAATTTCACCTATAGATTTTGCTCTTAGTTGTAAGAATAAATATTCTACATCGAAATGAGCAAGTTTGTTTATATCTAGTTTATTAAAGGTACAAGCATCTACCAATTCTAATACTATTCTAGAAATTTCTTGAACATCAGTCTCTAGTGCCGTAAGTAATATTTTATATTCTTTAACTAAAAAAGGTCTATATTTTACTTTTACTCCGGTAGACGGTAAAACTAATTCATAAGTATGCACATCTAATGCAGGTAATGCCATAAATTCTCCTCACTATTGTGGAAACGTATTCTCCGGTGTATAGTATGGTTCGCTAGGTTCAACGTAACCTCTACCATTTCTAGGATCAGTTCCTGTTAATGTTGTTTGTCTAGTTTTATATGGATCAAATTTTTGTATTCTATTAGGCGCGGTGGTTCCACTAGATAATGAGTAATTACCTGTGGCAAATAAATCGTGCTGAGGTATCCATTTTCTAAAAGCAAAATTTACAGTAAGTTTATGGAAAGTATTAACTGATCCTTGATTAACTTCTAAAATATTCAATGATCTTGGAAAAGCATCAATTAGTTTTACTGAATAAACTACATTATCTAATTCATTTAATTGTTTAACCACTAAACTAGATAAGTAAGCATTTTTATAGGATATCTCAGACGAATATGGGTTTACAACTTTAAAAAACCAAGCATCAAAAAAAGCTTTTAATCTCATATCCTGATCTAATACAAAAGTAAACCCTATTCCTTCTCCTCCAAAATCCATACCTACTGGTCTTTGGTGTACGGGACCTTGGGCTTTAAGTTGTTTAGTTGTGATATTTAGTACAGGAAAACTTGTACCTTCACAATATAAAGACGATAGAATAGATTCCGTAGCAAAACTAGAATTGGATAAACCAGGTGGCAAAGTAATATCTACCTCAAATTTATTTTGTTTAGCAAATCCTGTTGTCTTAGCGTACGCTACAAATGCTTCTAAACTAAAATTAGCTTGTGCCATTATTTTCTTTTTATTGATTTAGATTTGTTTTGATATACAAAATTTTCTAAAGGTAATTGTGAAGCTGTAATCCAATCATTCATGTTGATTTTTAAATACCTTGATCTAACATGATTTGACAGATACCTTTTTACTGCATCTCTAGCGGGCAATAAAGTAGAAGTACTGTTTATAATTTTCCAAGATAGATTTATCTTGGAGTTTTCTGTTATTGTATTATTACTTTTTAATTTAGTTAATGATTGTAGTAATCTAAATCTTAACATATAGGGCAAATAGTGTAAATTTATACCATAAAATCCATCAGAAACTGCTCTAAATGGAAGCACTAAAGGCATAGTATCGTAAATAGGCAATGTTGCTTTATGTTTCGGATCATAATAAAACAAATACATATTACCAGGATTAATGGTATTGACTAATTGCTTTTCGTTATTCATTATATCACTAACATCAAATTTATTGCTACTAGTCAATTGGTTAATTTTTGATTGATACCATTTGTATGACTTTCTAGTCCCATCGGCATTTAATCTAATACTTTCAAAAGGATCTGTCATTTAGTTAATCCTAAATCTTTTTCTGTTAAAATCATAAATTTAATTCCTCTGTCCTGACAGTATTCGAATGCGGCTTTCCATTTAGCATCATTTATCCCATATTGAAATACTTCATCAATAAATTTTTTGGTTTTCTTTTTAGGAATTTCTGGAGGTTTAGTGAATCTTTCAGGTTTTATTTCTATAAGATATTTTTGTATTTCGTTACTTTTATTTCTTACTTTGATAAAAAAATCAACAAAGTACCTGTGGACTTTCCTATCCACCGGTGAAATGTATGGTATAATAACAGTTTCAGACCCCCACTCTAAAATACTTGGATTTTCATCACACCATTTCATAAATCTTAGTTCCCATAATGATCTATAAATGATATTATTGATGTCACCCCTGTATTTTTCCGGAAGTTTAACTCTATACTTCCCTTTATAGGTTTTTGTATACATGTCCATATAAATAAATAATAACTATTTTATATTTATTAAGAATGGCCTACTCTCCAGAATTTAATCAAAAGTACAAGTCCTTAAATCTCAGAACAGATGAGTATTTCTCTGAATATGACATTGGGCAACTATACTATCCTACCGGACTGGGGACTGATCCAGATTTGCAACACTATGTGGCATTTTTTATTAATGTGCGAGGAAAATCTAAGTTTGATACAGAAAAAGATCAAAGATCTAAAACTGCTATTACACCATCTGGGGCAAATCTTAAATCAGAAGATATTAGTGTAAAAACACAAATAGCTGCAGGTGGCGCAGCTGCAGCTGTTGCGGCAGGTGTGTATGGCATAGTAGAAGGTAGAGCCAAAAAAGCAGGGCGGGCTGCTGCAAAAATTACAGCAGCCACAGGTGCTGCGATTGCTGCACTAGCAGCAGGCCAAAGTATAGCAGGCAATCTATTACAACCCGACAAAAGTTATAGAATAAAAGACGTAATAACTTTACATGTGGAAAATTCTCCTGCTACAAAATATGGTATAAATTATCAAAATCCAGATTTAGGAACTCTGACTGGATTTTTAGCTGGTGGCGGAGCATCTGCTGAAACTGTAGAAACTTTCGAATTTGCCAAACAGGCTGCAGCTATAGCAGCAATAAACATAGCAGCCCTACCAGCATCAGTCGGCGGAACTAAAATATCAGATCTAATAGGAGTATCGGCAAGGGTAAAAACTAATCCATTTACAGAAACGTTGTTCGAATCTGTAGATTTTAGATCATTTCAGTTTAATTATAGATTTTTACCTAATGATCCTTCTGAAACAAATAGAATTCAAGAAATAATAAAAAAATTCAAAGAACACATGCATCCTACGCTATCTGATAGCACATTGTTTTATATCTACCCATCAGAATTTGAAATAGTTTATTATTACAAAGGAAAAGAAAATTCTTTTGTTCATAAAATATCTAGATGCGCATTAACTGATATGGGTGTCACTTATGGTGGAGATCAATTTTCGACTTTTGATGATGGGGCACCTACTGAATACAATTTAACTTTGACATTTAGAGAACTAGAACTTTTAGATAGAAGAAGAATAAGAGAAGGGTTCTAATGTATTTTAATAAATTTCCAAAAATTTTATACACACTTGATAACAATAGATCAGGTCAGCTTGTGCCTGATATATTAAGAAGAGTAAAACTGTCTGATACACTTAAAAACAATTCTGCCTATTACTATGATTATGATATAAAAGATAATGAACGACCAGAAATGGTTGCTCATAGATTTTATAAAAATCCCGAACTGCACTGGTTAATAATGCATGTAAATGATATCATTGATCCTAGGTTTGATTGGCCATTATCTAATGATGATTTGCTTGATTATGTGATAGGTAAATATGGATTAAATTTTATTTACCATACTCATCATTATAAAGATCCAAATGGTAAAATAGTTAACAGTTACAAAGTTTTATCACAGTCAAATGATCCTGTTTTGCCTATCGTATATGAAGATTCGGGCATATACCAAAGAATTATGTTTCATCAAACACCTCCCGTTACTCTTACACCCGTTACTAATTACGATTATGAGTTAGAACTAAATGAAACTAAAAGAAGAATAAAAGTGGTAAGACCAGAATTAGTAGGTGATATAGTAAATGTTTTTGAAAAGATAATTAATACATGACTGGCGTTGTAGAAACATCTAAGAAATCTTTACAATCGCCGGGCGATGTAGATATACAAGAGTTATTTCTTATATCTGCAAGAGGCGACTACATTAATATAGATGATTATTTGGTTGAATTGAATATTTACGAATCAATAGATTCGCATACTATGTCAGGCGAAATAGTTATGTCTGATAAAGCGAACTTAACTAAAATTTTGCCAATAGTCGGTGACGAATATTTGATGGTAAAATTAAAAACACCTGATTTTCCTGATGCATATGTTATTAGTAAAACATTTAGAATATACTCAATAACTAATAGATCAATACCTGTAGATCAAAATACTCAACAGTATATACTAAGATTTTGTTCAATAGAAAGTATTGTGGACACTATTAATCCAATTTATAAAACATTTTCTGGCAAAATTTCAGATGTTGCAGGCGAAATCTTTGCAGATTATTTACAATCACCTAGGACTTTTTATCTTAAAGATGATAAACTTAATATAGGTGAAGAAAAATCATCGTTAATTATTTTAAATGATACAAGTAACAAAGTCAAATTTAATAGCCCAGGGTGGGGACCGTTAAAATGTTTAAATTGGTTAACTAATAAAGCTATACCAAAAGATAATCAAGCATGCAATTTTATGTTTTGGGAATCAAATAAATTTTTCTATTTTGGTAGTTTAGAAAAAATATTTTTAAGAAATGAATTAGGATCCGTCGGTACTATCGGCGAATATCATTATGCTCCGCCAGGAACATTTAGAACTATTGACATCCATAAAAAAATGTTTTTAATAGAAAATTTAAGTATTAAAAAATTAAATGATTCTTTACAAAATTCTAGTTTAGGCTACTTATCTAGTACATTATATACTTTAGATGTTATAAACAAAAAATATGAAGAATTTGAATACGATCATTTAGAAAGTTTTAACAAATATACTCATGTTTCAGGAAAAAATGCTTTACCGTTGTTTACAAGTCCTTTAAGAAATCCATTATCATTTACTTCTATTTATACTAAGAATCCTGGACTTTTCGACAACGCACCAGACAATGTAAATGAGAAGATGGGTACAATCTATGGTAATAGAAGATCTAATATGTTAGACCTAAATAATTTTGTACTTGAAATAACTGTGCCGGGAAGAACAGATGTTGAAGTAGGATCATTAATAGATTTAATATTTCCAGATATATCACCTAAAGATGAAAGTGATACTACTATGAGTAATGATAGACTTTACTCAGGCAAATATCTTATCACTGCTATAAGACACAAGGTTACACCGGTAAGGCATCACATGATTATGGAAATAGTTAAAGACTCCTTCCAGGGCGATTTTAAAGAAGCAAGAACTAAATTTGCGGATGTATTATAATGGAGATGTTTACTAAAGATGGATTAGTTTGGTGGATAGGTGTAGTTGAAAATAGAAATGATCCAATAAAATTAGGTAGATGTAAGGTAAGAATCTTCGGATATCATATTGGTGACAAATCAATATTACCTACAGAAGATTTGCCCTGGGCTGTTGCTATGCAACCTATTACCTCGGCAGCAATATCAGGTAAAGGCGGTACCCCGGTAGGCCCTATAGAAGGAACCTGGGTAGTAGGTTGGTTTTTAGATGGAAATGAAAAGCAACAACCTATGATGATAGGAACTTTGGGTGGGCAACCTCCAGGTAACCCTTTATGTGAAATAAAAAATCTAAAAACAAATACTATCAATGGAAATTTTTGGAAAGATAGTTCAAATAATCCAGTATATGATTCCTTCGGAAATCCCATAGCTAGAGATACTGATACTACATCTGATAATGTTGTGGTAGAAAACTTGCCCCCATTATCATTGGATAATATAAAAACTCTTATATCAGCTATAGGGCAAAGAGAAAGTAGCAATAGTTATACGGCAGTAAATTCTTTTGGTTACTTAGGTAAATTTCAGTTTGGTGCAGCTGCCTTGATAGATTTAGGATATGTGTATGCTGGTGCTACAAATAACAATTTATCAGATCCAAGTTGGTGGGTAAATCCACCTAAGGATGGTATAAAAACCAAAGAAGATTTTCTTGCTAATGGTAATGTGCAAGAACAAGCAATGTTTAATTTCTTGAAGATTAATTACAAAAGACTTCTTAATAATAAAGTTATATCAATAAATGATGATGCAGCTACAGTTGGAGGTTATTTAGCTTCTGCTCATTTAGTCGGTGCAGGTAATGCTAATAAATTAGATAAAAAAGATGGTAATAGTGTAAAAGCTGGAACTTATTTTTCTATAGGTAGTACAGCTTGCGGAGGTGATGGCACAATTCCTAAAGATGCAAGTGATATAGCTAACAGAGATTCATACGTCCCGGGTAATCCAAACAATCTAACTAATGATCCTACAAAATCTCTTAATTCTCCAGAATTGGCAAGGACACAATCTTTTGCGGACCCCAATAAAGTTTATCCTACTTGCGAATATTCTGGTACTGTAGATACTAATAAATTAGCTATTGGGGATGACACACATTCTAGTTTATCAAAAAAGAAATTAAACAGAATAGAAAATATACCTTTAGCTGGTACATATAATACATGGAATGAACCTATTTCGGCTTTTTGTGCTAGGTATCCTTATAATCAAGTTATAGAAACAGAATCTGGGCATATAGTTGAATTAGATAATACCCCCGGTAAAGAAAGAATTCATGTTTATCATAAAACTGGAACCTTTATTGAAATAGATGTAAACGGTAGTATGGTAAGAAAAGTAATTGGCGATAATTATGAAATTTTAGACAGAAACAATAATGTATATGTCAAGGGAGCGCACAATCTAACTATTGACGGAGCAACAAAAATTTTAGTCAGAGATAATGCAGATATACAAATTGAGGGTAATTCAAATATAGTTAGTAATGGCAATATGAATATTTCTGCAGCTAAAAATGCTGCGGTATTTTCTAAAAATACAATAGTTACAGGAACTGAGAGTGTAGGTATAATATCAGATGGAGATGTTAATATACAAGGCAGAAATGTTTTTATTAAAGCTACAGGTAATATGAATTTAGATGCAGGTGCGAGTTTTTCTGCCCTAGGTAGAATATCAGCAGCTCTACATGGTGCTATAACTAAAATTAAAATGGGTGCAGAAAAAGTTTCTCAATTAGGAGTTTCTTTTAAACCGCCTGCAGCTAGAACACCAGATAATACTAGTTTGGCATATTTAACTTTACCCACATGTACGCCTCAAGCATTTTTATATGATGCAAATGATCCAGAGGCTCAAGAATTTAGGGAGAAAAAAATAGCTAACGGAGAACTTATAGATTCAGTCCCAAGGGCATCAGCTAATGTAGATGCTACAGTAAATGGTTTATTTGGAAAAGAATGCGATTGTAATGAATTTGCTAATTTCTTAGATTTTCCAGATACTATTAGACTTTCTAAATATTTTACACTTGGATCATTAACAAATAGAGCTCCTGCTAGCTCCACTGCTTTACAATCTAATAGAGGTTTGAGTAAAGCAGACATTGCTTGCAATTTAAAGAATCTTGCTGTGAGTTGTTTAGATCCTATAAAATCAAAATATTCTGACATGATAGTTACTAGCGGATTTAGAACAGGGGGTAGTACTTCTGATCATGATATAGGGTGCGCTGCGGATATGCAATTCACAAAACATAATCTTGATGAATATTTTGAGATTGTACAATGGATACGTACTAATGTGCCTTTCAAACAACTTTTGTTGGAATATCAACAAAGAAGTAATGGTAAAATTGCTTGGATTCATATAGCATACAGTAAAAATAATGCTGTTGCATCTTTACCTACTGCTACCTTTTTTAATCATTCAGTTTATGCAAGAAATCAATTCGTAAACTTAGCCTAATAAATATCTAAAATGCTATCAAGAATAGTACGTAATTTTAAAGACATTAGTTTATCTTTTGACCCACACCCCTTTACTAAAGATTTAGTAATAAAAAAAGATTTAGAAGCAATAAAGGGATCAATAGTAAATCTAATATCTACCAAACCTTTCGATAGACCATTTCACCCAGAAATAGGTTGCCAAATTCACACATTATTGTTTGAACATTTTACCCCGGTAACTAGGGCAATAGCAGAAAAATCAGTATATGATGTTTTAAGTAAATTCGAACCTAGAATAAATTTAGTTAGAGTTGAGGTGACTAATTCTGACGATGAGAACGAAATGATTGTATCAGTAATGTTTACTTATAATAATGTAATAGAACCCATTACACTAACTACCTTCATCAGTAGGGCAAGATAATGTCCAATATCACTTTAGCAGATTTAGATTTTGATTTAATAAAAGAAAACCTTAAAACCTATCTAAGAGATTACAGGGATAGTAACGGGGCGCCTGTATTTACTGATTTTGATTTTGAAGGTTCCAATTGGGCTATATTATTAGATGTTTTAGCATACAATACTCATATGAATGCGTATTTGTCAAATATGATTCTTAATGAGATGTTCTTAGATACTGCAGTTAAAAGAGCATCTGCAGTATCGTTAGCTAAACAACTAGGCTATACCCCTATATCAGCTAGAAGTGCAAGGGCTACTTTAACGTTTACTGTAGATGCCCCCACTGGAAATCCAACATTTTTGACTTTAGAAAGATACACCCCATTTACGACCACTATAGATGGATCTGTATATACCTTTGTAAATTTAAATCCAATTACTATACAACCTAAAGAGGGTATCTATACTTTTGAAAATATTGAAGTGGTAGAAGGTTTGCCCTTAGAATATGTTTTTAGAGTAAATGTTCCTGGTCCAAGTGAAAAATATGAAATTCCTAATGATGATGTAGATACCACTACATTAAAGGTAAGCATACAAGAATCGTTTAGTAGTACGACCTTAAATACATATGAAAATTCAACTACGATATCCTCCATTCAAGGTTCATCGAAGGTATATTTTTTAGAAGAAAGTCCTTTAGAAAAATATCAATTGTATTTCGGCGATGGTGTAATAGGCAATAAACTAATTTCTGGTAATCTAATAAGAATACAATATCTAATTAGTGCAGGCGAAGTAGGTAATGTTGCAGAAAATATAGATCAAATTTTTAATTGTGCTACTAATATAGGTGGTGGAACTATTAGTACTGTTACTACAGTTACTAATTCTCACGGAGGAGCAGCCAAAGAATCTTTAGCTAGTATAAAATTTAATGCTACAAGATTTGTTACAACTAATGATAGAGCAGTCACAGCAGAAGATTATAAAGCATTAGTACAAAACTATTATCCTTTAGCTGAATCTGTTGCTGCATGGGGCGGCGAAGAAAATAATCCTCCAGAATATGGCATAGTTTATATTGCATTAAAACCATATGAAGGATTTACTATTAGTAATAGTGTGAAAGAAGATATTCAAAAATCTATTTTAAACAATAAAAAATTAGTAACAGTAACTACTAAATTTATAGACCCGGAATACTTTTATGTTAATCTGACTGTTAATGTAAAATATAATTCTAAAACTATTTCCGTTTCATCCAACGAATTAAAAAACAATGTAATAGAAGTAATACAAAATTATTTTTCAAACGATTTACAAAAATTTGATAAAGATTTTATATTCTCTAAACTTTCTAAAAACATAGATGAAGTAGATTCAAATGTAATAGGTAATTTAATTAAGGTTAAATTACAAAGAAGAATCACTCCAGTTTTAAATACTAATATAAGTTACAGTTATTCCGATACAATAAAATTTAATAATGCCATATTGCCTGGTACTTTATCAACTACTAGATTTATTTTTGATAATGGCGGGACATTAATACCAGTAAGAATATATGATATTCCAGATTCTAATCCTGCAAGTTTAACTGGTACGGGGACATTAGTTTTAAAACACGCAGAAAACAATACTACATTGGATACTAATTATGGAACTGTTAATTATAGTACAGGTGAGGTAAGCATACCAACATTAAATGCTTTTGCCTATCCTATAGACACTAATGACATAAGATTGACATTTGATTTGCAAGATTCAGCATTAGATATACAAGTCAATAAAAATCAAATCCTAGTATTAGATAATAGTACATTAAATGCGCAAGGCAACAGAAATGAGGGATTGATTGTTAATACTATAGCAACGGTAATCTGATGGAACTTTCATCCAATAAATCTAGCTATAATGAAGACGAAAATCTTCAAATATTTCTTGACGCGCCCACATTAACAAATTCGTATGTCAGTTATACTGTTTCAGGAATATCAGAAGCTGATCTAGACACTACTAAAGGTGCTGGATTGGTAGGAGTATTTACTACAGATGATTATGGTAAAGCTTCGTTAAATTTTTACATTAAAGCTGACAATCTAACAGAAGGTTCAGAGACTTTTACTTTATCATTAACAGATACAGGCAGAACTGAAACTATTTCCGTACCCATATCTGACACATCAGTATCAACAACAAAATCCTTATCTTCAACAAATACTATATCAGCTAGTTCATATAGTATTAATGAAGGAACTACAGTAACTTTTACAATTACAGGTATAACGAATGTAACAAATGGGCAATCATTAAATTATGAAATTATATCTGGCAAAAAAGATGGTTCATCGACGGGTTTTAGTGTATCCGATATTACTGGCTCATTAACAGGAACATTTGTAGTAAATAATGGCTCGGGTACTTTTTCTGTTCAAGTTAATTCTGATCTATTTTATGATTCTGGAGAATTATCATCCAGAACAGAATATTTCCATGTAAGGGTTTATTCTAGTCCAGATAATGAAATAAATGTACTAGGCCCTAATATGGATGGTTATTCCACCCATATAACTGTTGCCGATTCTTCAGTGCCGGTATTTAGTTTATCTGGTCCTGCTAGTATTAGTGAAGGTACGCCATTTACCATTACCTTAATTGTAACAGGTACTATAGGTCAAGGTACTCTAATACCTTATTCAGTTTCTGGAATTAATGCCGAGGATCTTTCCAGTGGCACTCTTGCGGGAAATTTCACATTAGCTGAAACCGGCAACCCCGGCGAATATAGCGGCACTGCAAACTTCACCTTATCGAATGATCTTAAAACTGAACCATTTGAAAATTTTGTTATTTCTATTAATAATGGCGCAACAACTTATACAAAAGTCATCACTGATTCTTCTCAAGCACCACCCTCCGAAATAACTTATTCTTTACAAGCTAGCTCACTTTCAGTAACAGAAGGTGACACTGTTACTATTTCATTGTATACAACAAATGTAAGTAATGGCACACTTGTTCCATACACTATAACTGGCGTTTCTGCCTCAGATATAGGCACAGCATTAACTGGCAACTTTACTGTAACTAATAATTCTAGTAGTCTAACATTAAATATTACACAAGATGGTGTGGCAGAATCTGCAGAAACCATTAGATTATCTTTAAATGGCACATCAGAATACGTAGAGGTTGTGATACAAGCATCTGTATTCAATCCTACAGCACCCACTTATAGTTTATCTTCTAGTTCATCTAATTTAAGAGAAGGTAATACAGTTGTAGTTTCTCTTACTACCACCAATTTAGGTATAGGCGTATTTGTTCCTTATCTAATTACAGGGACAAATATAACAAGTGGAGATTTAAACGTACCCTTAGCAGGTGGGGGATTCACTTTAGATAGCGCAGGGGCAGCTAATATAACTATTGCTGCGAATAGTGATTTATTGACAGAAGGCACTGAAACACTTAGATTATCTTTAGTTAATAGCCCAAGCAATTATGTGGACATTAACATAGTTGATATATCTGTATCTTTGCCAACATATACATTGACAGCAAATACATTAGTTAATAATGAAGGC
>Ga0172367_10006468_pt1 | contig 13758 bp, 13 predicted proteins | sample Lak10m_FD_114542 | JGI IMG/M metagenome (GOLD analysis project Ga0172367, IMG submission 114542) | Freshwater microbial communities from Kabuno Bay, South-Kivu, Congo - kab_022012_10m | ecosystem: Environmental > Aquatic > Freshwater > Lake | place: Democratic Republic of the Congo: South-Kivu... | reverse complement strand
CCTCTACCACACTACACTCATTTTATCTATAATTCCATACGATTTAGAAGGAAAAAAAAGATATGTAATATTTTTAAATTAAAAGCCTGGTAAAAACTATCAGGCTTTTAATTTTTAATATATAAAGAAAAAATATTAATCTAATGCCTGTTACATATAGTATAAATGTTGGAACACAACTTGAAGCATATAGAAAACCTGATATAATATCGGTTTTAAAAGATATTCCTGATAATACACATAAGTTGATTTCTCCAAAAGATATTAGAGATGCATTTTTGTCTACTTGGGCAAACTCTCCATTTAAACAGACAAAAAATAAATCAGGTATTGAATATATTGGAGTTGATTCTGGAAATCCTTCAGATAGAGATATAAAACAAAAGATATTTTTAGGAAAAAGAAGTTATGCAAACTTAGACATAATGACTGATAGTTTGCTTAATAATAATAGAGCAGATATTTATATTTATAATACAAAACCTGATAGTTATCTAACACAAAGTTCTACAAAAGTTGCTATATTGGCTGGTACTGATTCGTCATTACATGAATCTGCACCTTATATAGAATCAAAGGTGGAGAATGGTATGAATCATTTAGAGTTTAGAAATCCTTCACCAAACGGTGGCCCAATAAATATCTATAGTACAAACGGAAGAGTTGCCATAAATGGTATATTATTTCCTACAGTTGTGGAAAATTCAACCGTATCAAATGGTAATGTTCTTAAATATTCCGGAACTTATCCGAATGGTTATCTTAAATGGGGACCTATAACTTTTGATGAAACAAATGTTGGTGCAACCGGTGTTGCTACAAACATCTATGGGTCTCCTGTTAAATTAAATGGACACTCTTTAGAATTTGTTGATTCTTCAATAGTTCCTGTTGCAGTTGGTGGAGTCCCTGCCGGATTTTCATTTTCTGCCAATTCGTATGAAAGTATCATAACTGGAACTCAACAAAATTGGCCACTTTCTGAAGTTATTAGAAAAATACTTTATCCATACCTTGAACCAACTTTATCATTATCAGTTGTTGATAAATACACAGGTTCTACATATGGTATTGCAGGAAAATCAATGACTGCTAGTCTTACATATTTTCTTACAATATATCCAAGAACTCCTGAAGAGTATGTGAGTAACTATTATATAGTTACTCAACAAAGTTATGGGAATGTGATTGGTCCTACACAGGGAACTTCTTATTATGGAACTTCTTTTGAAGGTTTACCCGGCAAGACATTTTCAGCAACTATTGATTTTTCAATATCTGATCCTGGCAACTCATCTGGTGGATTTTATAATTTTACAATGGCTTATTCAAATGTTTCAGGAACAGATATTGCAGGTTATCCTTTAACAACTACATACAACGCTGGATGGAGTTATAGTACCTCTGCTCAAATACAATTTATTAAACCAATCTATTATGGATTTACGGGAACTTCTAGTGCTGTTTCTTTCAGACCGGATATACCATATTCAACATCTGGTAATTTAAACAGCTATATTACAAACAATTTAAATCCATTATATTCAAGTTTAGAAATGTTTTTAAAACCTTGTCAAACAGACTCTACCTTAAGATTTAATATAACTGGAACAGGTCATATTTGTTTTTTATACCCCAGAGTCAATGGTATTGGGACTACTATGAATGAATCTAACCTTTTGTCTATAAAAGATCCAAATGGATTTGTTCTTTATCAAAGAGGAAATCCTACTGCTAGTGTTTTTTATCCGGGTACATTTGATATGATTTCTCAGATTGGTGTTAGTGAATATGTTCTTTGGGAGTCAAAATATCCATGTGGATATAATGGTGACGGGGATTTTGAATTGGTTTTTGGTACTTCTAGTACATTTTCATGGCCAGTTCCTACCAATATACCTAGCGGTACTATAACTAATTTAGGATAAAAATGGCAATATATGATAAATATACTGGTTTTCCTTGGCAATCAACAAGTAGTGTACTTATAATTGGCACTGCCAATAGTACAACTTTTGAATTTACCAACAATAGTGTACTAGAAAATCTAAAACAAAATGAAGAATATTATTTAACTCCTAAATATCTTAGAGATATGTTTATCTCTCTTTGGGATTCAAATGTATTCAAACAGACGTTTGCATCAGGATCTAATATAGAGTATATTGGAATAGATTCTGGTTTGGCCGACGACCTTTCCCAAAAGCCAAATAGAGATTTAGAAGTAAACAAAATATTAATCGGAAAAAGATCATATTCTGGGACATATTCGTATTCCGATACACATGATATAATGTCTGATAATCTTATATCGAGTGATATTGACATATTTTTCAACAATACTCGTGCAGATTTTGAAAATCAAAAATTTACAAAAATTGTTTTTTTAGCTGGGTTGGATACCAATCTTTTTGCCTATGCACCTTATATTAGGTCACAGGTAATGACTACAGTAGGTGGATCATTTTCTAACTCTTTTGATATTGTCAATATTAGTCCTTCTGGTAATATAATTTTTACTTCTAAAGGAGTTGACTCTTTTGGAAATAATTTAAATACCGGTGGTAATATTTCTATTAATAATATAATGTTTCCTACTATTGCAACTTCTTCATCACAACCTACAAGCGGCAAAATACTTTCTTCTAAACAAGCATCTGGTTCTATAGAATTAAATTGGGAAAGTATCAAATTTCCACAAACTGATTATATAGGAATTACTGCAAGTGAACTTAACATATTTGGATCACCAGTTAATGTTAATTCACATTCGGTTGAATTTATTGATAAAAGACCTATAACTATATCGATTGGCGACTTAAAACCAGGTGCGACATTTGAAAGCTCTTCTATTGCAGATGTTCTTAGAAGAATTATATATCCTTATCTATCTCCAGAATGTTCGATAAAACTACTCAATTCTTCTGGTTATGTTGAGGTTGGTTCATATCCTAATATACAAATTGAGTATTCTATAACAAAACGAACTTCTTCTACTCTTCCTACAAAACTTATAAATATGATACCTAGTACATATCCTGCAATTAATACAATTGGGCAAACTAAAATAACTGGTGTTGCAAGAGGTGTTATTATAACACCAGTTACTGCAACTGCTTCTACTTTTACTATAAAAGTAAATGATGGTGAAACGTTTAATACTGCAAGTACTTCTATAGAAGGAATATATCCTTATTTTTATGGATTTACATCTTCAAATGTTCTTAATATGAATTCTATACAATCTATGAATAAGTTGGTAGAACCAAAAGGTGATAAAACTATTGATTTAACTGGAGAAGGAAACTTTTTCTTTGCATATGATGCTGATTATGGTCCATTGACTTCTATCATTGACCAAAATGATTTAAATATATTTGCAACTTTTTCTTCAACAATAAAGATATTATCATCACCAACTGGTTTGTGGACCTCAAAAGAATATTTGGTTTATAAGTGGAGTAATGTTTCACAAATTGGACCACCTTCTGAAAATTTTGATTTTAAATATTAAAAAATTATATATAGTATATGCAAATAATACATGGATTTACAGTAAATACGGCAAAGCCAATAGATGATAGAATGGTTACTACCGGAACCGCTTCTCGAAATGCTATTGTCTATAAATATAATGGACTTAGAGTCTATGATATAGTCGCAAAACAACCATATGTCTGGGATGGTACAATATGGACAAGCGAAAATAATAGTACGGTTACTATAAATGGAACAACAACAACAGGCTATATACCTGTTTTTGCTGGAACTTCTCAAATAAATAATAGTTTGATATCTCAAGTTGATTCTGGTGTTGCCAAATATGTAAATATTCAAAATGGTAATGCAGCATACACTTTAAAAGTAAATGGTTTAGTTTATTCTGACGGTTTTGAGGGATCTGGAAATGGTTTAACAAATATCAAAGGTGAAAATATAATAGGATCAATTGACGTTAGTAAAATAAAACCAATTACTAATCCAGAGTCAAATCAAATATACATTTTAAAATCAGGTACTTCTTCACCGGAGTGGATAAAATTAAGTTCTATACCATCTAGTTCTATACCATCTTCTGCACCACAAGTAAATTTTACTTCAAGTCCATCTAATGCTCCTTTGTATATCACTTTTGGTGCAACTAGTGGTCAAAGTAATTACTACCAAACAACTGGTGGTGATGCATTTAAATTTATTCCTAGAGTAAATGGTTCGTCAGAAGGTGCACAAATTCAAATTCCTAATGGTAGTGAAACAAGTCCTTCTTTGGCCTTTTCAACAAATAGTAATACAGGAATCTATCGAGCAGGATTTAATATACTTGGTATATCTGTTAATGGAAAAGAAAAAATGAGACTTACTGAAAATGGAGTTCTTATAAAGTCTACTTCTACATCCGAATCAGCATTAAAGTTGCTTAATAGTGGTGGAAGACCATTCGTATCACTATATGGATTAAATGGTGACTCACAAATGAGTGGAACTATTGGATTTTCAGGTTTTTGGAATGGTGGTCCATTAAACGATCTTATAATAGAAAATTTTGCAGGATATGCTAGTAGAACATATCCTCAAACAAACTCATATTTTGATGGTAATCTTTCTTCACCTGGTGATAGTAGAAGACACATGATAAGTATGAATGTACATGGTCAGACTATAATTGCAACAAACGTTGGTTCGGTTATAAGTAAATTTGAGAATGGTGTTAGTACAACCGTTCCAAATCTTGAATTTCCTAGTGGTAATTATGGTTGTTGGCTTTACAATTCAAATCCTTCTTTTGGACATGGTTTAATGGTTAGTTCAGGTGGTGGTCCAAGTACTGTAGTTGCAAGATTTGATAGTGGTAACAAAACCGTTGCTTATTTTACTGATAGAGGTCTTCAGATGTTATCTGGTACGGAAACTGCACCTGCTATATGTTTTGATTCTGATATATCTACCGGTATATTCTTAGAAAGAATAAAGACTATGGGTATTGTTGCAGGTGCGAAAAAGGTACTTACTATCTCTGATACAGAAATAAGACTTTCTAAAGTTGCTAATCTAGCATTTATCTTTGGAGATAATACACGAATTGAAGGAACTTCAAGAACAAATAGTCTTGAAATATACAGACCTACTACGATTGGGGGATATGCAATATGTCACTTTTATAGTGATATTGGCGGTACAAAATCTGCAAAAGCTTATATTTATCCTGATGGATCTTATTATAGATTATCAGATAGAAGACAAAAAGAAAATATTAAACCACTTGAATATGGTTTAGATGATATTTTAAAACTTAAACCAGTTACACATACTTGGCTTTATAGTAATTCTACAAAACCTTCTATAGGTTTAATTGCACAAGACGTGGAAGAGGTTCTTAGTGAGATTGTAAATACTTCTATGGATGGTGATAAAGAAATCAAAGCATTGGATTATAATGGATTGATACCTGTATTAATAAAATCAATACATGAATTAAACAAAAAGATAGAAATATTGGAGGCAAAATAAAAAAACCCGTTCATTTGAACGGGTTTTTTATTAATTTATTTTTTCAAACCACCAATTGAAATAAATAAAATTATCTCCAACTAAATTATACGTTTCACTTTCATGTCGTATTATTATTTTATTATCATATGCTCTTATTAAATCTATTTCAATGTTTTTCTCCATTTTCAATTGCTTACCTGTTTCTATAGAGTAACAGGTAACCTCATCATTTAAAAGTTTGTATTTTCCTGGTTCTGGTTTTAACCATGTTTTTATAGTTTTTATAATTAATCCTTTGATTTTTATAATCCATTCTTTTGCTTGGTATAAATCATAGTCTTTGAATACTTCTGATTCTAGTTCCGGTGCAGAGGTAAGAATTCCTTTAATAACTCCCCAATATTCATCATCTCCGATAATAAAAGTTACATAAACATCATAATCTATACCATTTACTTTTGATATTCTAAGTATTTTCATACTTTTTATGTCTTGTTCCTCTAATGCCAACTTTCCTCTTAGACTTTTATATGCATTAGATCCACTTAGATTCCAAAGTATACTATTTACTCTCGACATTGCTTGTCTTAATGCGTCTTGATGTTTATCAAATGCATTAATTGACAAAGAAGGATCATCTACATGCATAGATGCTTGTACTGAATCAGGATTCAATCTCATTGTATTGAACTCCGTAAATTCTAAAATAAGTTTATTTCTTCTTTTCATAATTAATATATATATTAAAATCCAATATTTAAAAATGAGAAGAATCAAAAGATTTAATGAAAGTGAACAAGTTGACATTTCAGTAGAAAGAGTTGAAGAAATAATTGTTGATTTAAAAGAACTTACATCTTTATTAGATGATAAACAAAAAATGGTAGATTCTTTAATAAGTGAGTTGAACGAGTATAAAAATAAATCTGATAAAGGAAACGATCAAATAGATGATTCTATTGCTGCTCTTCAAGTTATTAAAAAAGAAATGGAGAACTCTGTAGATAAAACAGATACCGTTATTGGTAATTTAGAAGGATATAAAGATGACGGTAGAAAATATCTTTATACCGAAAACAAATAATATTATCTACGTATAATAATTATGGTAGTAATCGACGATGACGGTGACTATTTAAGTCCAATATTTGAAATGGATTGGAAAGTAATACGTAATATCATACGAAAACAAAAAATTGAAAGAATATATGGCAATTTGGGACAATCATTCTGAAGAAACAAAAAATAAACTAAAAGAAGGTATGAATTCTTTCGCTAAGTATTTGAGGAAAGACAGAAGAAAAAAAAGTATAAAAAATGTTTTGTGCACCAGATCCTAATATCAAAATATTTGGTGGTCCTGGTTCTATATGGAACAATATGAGTTTCAATCCCACTATAGGAACGATGTTCCGTTCACAGGAAAGAATCAAAAAGATAAGAAAGATATTTGATGGGAAAATTCAAAAAGAAGTTCGGTTCTGAGTTCAGAAATATACTTCGTATTATAAAAATAGATAATATATTCAATGTTGATAGGAAAAAAGGGAAATAATCAAGGAATCGTATTCGCTCCTTATCTAATACAAAACACAACACCTGCAATAGTAGAAAGTAATTTCTCACCAAGAATGACATTGAAAAGTAGATATTCAACCACAACGGTAAATAACGGATTCTATATGGATTTCTGGATGAAGAATTGGAGAAGAAAATCAAGAATAGAAAAGATATATAAAATAGAAAAGCCTACTGAAGAGTAGGCTTTTTTCTATTTTGTATATTTAAGTTTGTAAAGTGTTTTATAAACAAGTGCTACAACTTCATCAATAATATTGTGTAAGTGTGTATCTTCTGCGTTTATACATTTTCTTTCTTCTTTGATAAATCTAGCTAATTCGTTGAAATATTCAATAGTATCTTTTGATTTAGTTTCCGAAGTATCAATTACATCATACTCTTCAACAATACCATATTGTCCCTGAAATGTTTCTATTAAATCATCCACAAATCCTAAAACACCATCGTAGTAATCACCTAATGCTGTGTGTTTCGCATGCGAACCCATATCACCATTTACTTGTAAGTGATAAATGTGTGCCATTTCTCTACTTTCAAATAATTTAGAGAAAAATTTAGCCGGGTTTGATCCTTCTCCTAATATCTCTGGTTTATCTAAACTACTTTCACTCGAAACTTCAATTTCAGATTTTGCTTGTGCTTGAACCTGTGCATCAACTGCTTGTGGTAAATTTGCTATAGGCATTTCATCCTGTTCAAATAATCTTTTGATTTTATTTGAGTTTTTTAACTCTGAAAACTTTTTCATTTTTTATTAATTTTTTTATTATATATTATTTTTTTATTTCAATTTTCATAAAATGAGATTATCATTTTAATATATATCGTAAGAAAAAAAAATAACGATATGAAGTATATTAAAAAATACATTAAGTTTTTTGAAACTACAATGGTTGAACCAGAAGTTGCTAAGAAAACTTTGCTATCTGATAACCTTACACTTAAACATAAAGGTGAAGAACGTACAGAATCAGAAGTAGTAGAAAGATTTTCTAAAATCTTCAATGGATTGTCAGAAAATGAAAAATCAGAAATCAATTCATACTTTAAATAAAAAATAGCGATATATGAAGAATTATTTAGAATTTTTAAAAGAAGAAGTTGATCTTAAAGGTAATAAGGGAATTGATGACGATTTCATGAAAAAGGCCGAGGATCAAGCTACGCAAAATCTTGGTGTAACACCGAATGCAAATACAGAAGTTCCTGTGGGAGACTTAGGTTCTTTGATGATAAAATCCGCACAACTTCTTACTAATGGTTTGAATACTGACCAAATAGAAGAAAGATATACTAAGTTAGAACAACTTGCTAAAAGAGTTATAATGGACGAGTATGGTGATATAATCGAAGCATCTGAAAAACCGGTTGAGCTTTTAATAAAACTTATTAGACCTAATCAGTCAGTATTAGGTGAAGTTCCAAATCTATTGAATGTTCCTGAAGAATCGGACGAAAGACCAGAGTATTCTGAAGATGAAGAAACCGAAGATGAAGTGGATCAAACACAGGGTCAACAAGAAACTGAGGAACAAGAAACTGAGGAACAAGAAGAAGAGGAAGAAGATGATTTCATGTCTTTTTTCAATGATGATACAGATTATCAAGATCAGGAAGAAGAAAATCCTGAAGAAGTCGAAGAGCTTACTAACAAAGATGTAGCCATGGCAATTGATAAGAAGAAGATTCTTAATATGATTACTCAAGGTGAAGGTAAAGCAACTAAAGACATCATCAAATTTTCAGAAGTAGTTGAAAATGGACTTAGAGAAATATTAGGAGATTCTTACAGAGAACTTTTAGACGTTTGGATAAAAACATCTGAAGTTGCACACAAAATGGATTGGGCAGTAAGTGATAAGAAAAAGAGTAGTCTTATGCAAAACTTACCTGGTGGATTAGCAGGTGCAGTTGATTTGACTTGGGAAAGTGTTGATAATAAATTTCACAAAATACACCTTTTAAAAGAAAATACAGAATTCAATAAGATTGTAATAAGAGCTTATGGTATAGATTTTCCAATGCTTCTTCATGAATCAATTAAAGGAATCTATATGCTTCTTCAATCAAGTGCTATTAAAAAAGATGACGAGATTGCAGAAGAGATTAAAAGAGCAACCTCTTCTTTTAAAGATGAATCACAAGACTTTAAATATGGTGTAGTTGCACAAAATATGTTTAGAGATTTCATCAATGTTTGTAAAGACGCTGGTAAATATACACAAATGAGAGCTAGAGTATTTGCACAACTTGCTGTTGATAAAGGAAGAGGTGGTAGATATACAGATGTAGAATTTTTAGAAATAACAAAAAGTTTGTTTTCTGTATTTGATAGAATGAATAATGCAGGTAAGATTTCTTTTGTAATAAATAAAGAAAGATTTTTAGAATCTAAAGCAAAATTAGAGATTGAAAAAGTTATTTCAGATATAGTTAAGGCAGAAGACGAATATAGAGAAGAACTTAACAAGTGGGAAATGGAACAAAGGTTTGGACATAATTCACCACAACCACAAAGTGAAGGTGATAAAGAACATATTGATTCTGAAGAAGAGTCTCAATCAGAGATTGATAAATTGATTAGACAATCAACTGAAAAAGAACAATCAAGAGATGAAAGTGATCTTAGTAAGAGAGAGTTACAAGAACTTATTGATGCTGCTTTAGATGAAGGTGATTATGAAGAAGTTAAAAGATTAAGTACATTCATGAAAGAAGGTGCTGAAATCTACCTTAGAGAGGTAGAAAGAATAAACGAATCAAAAATAACAAGAAGAAAATGATATTTAAGAAATATAACCAATTTTTAGATCAGTTTTCTATTAATGAAAACTTAGACAAAGCGAAAAAGTATATGAAAGATAGTTATATCTTAAATACAGCTGCAAATCAATTAAATCTTATCGATGATGAGACGAAATACGATATGTCAAATGGAAATAAGCGATCCGTAACTCCTTTAGATTTTATAAAATTAGATGTAGATAAGAAAAAAGAACTTGGTGATGCTATGAGAGCAATCACGGTAAGTGAAGAACAACTTAGATCACTTATATCTACAAACGAGTTTAAACAAGTAAGAGAAATAAAAACTAAAGTTCCTGTTCAGGATGTTAATGGAAATACAATAAATAAAGAATATCAATTAGATAGAGACCATATGGGATGGTTGGGTAACTTTGTTTATTTCTATTATTATGAAAATGCCGCTCTTCAGGATTTAAAGACATTATATACAAATTTGATTCTAAACAAAGATATATTAGGAAATTTAGAAATATCCACAAATGGTAAGTTGGTTAAAAAGGCTTTTGATACAAATTTCATAAATATGAAAGTTACTAATAATATGGAACTTTTGATTGATGGCTTAAATAGACTTGAGAATCTAAGATTATATAAAAAAATGGAAGCAGATCTCCCACCACACTTAAAAAGAGATTTAAAGGATTCTCCACAGATAATTAAAGATCAGTTTTTAGAAGTTGCCATGGCATTTGACTCACTTGGTGGTGGTGATAAGGCAAAACATGATGAATTGTATAAAGGGTTCTGGGGAAGAATGTTAATGGATGATAGAGAAGGATCCAAAACAAAAGGTCAGGTGGTATTCAGAAGTCCTGTTTCTAGATATAAAAATATTAGAGATTTGATTGAAAAGGCTTTGGCATATGCAAAAGCAACAGATAATGACGGATTCAATTCTTTCTACAAAAAGTTTCAAGATTGTGGTGTTAAATTTGGTGCAATGGGTGCTGAAGAAGTATTTAATGAGAATGGTATATTTGTAATTGAAGTAAAATCGTTTGGTGCTAATAGAATACTTAACGCACATACTTCACATTGTATAAAGGATTCTTTAGGTCAATGGGATTATTATGTAAACTCTGATAGAAACCGTAGACAAGTAGAAGAAAACAAGCAATATTATATCTATAACTTCAACCTAATGCAATCAAATTCGTTATTCACTATAGGAATCACTATTGAACCAGAAGAAAACTATAATCATATTCGAGCAGCACACAATAAGATAGACGGAAATGTTGCAGTAGGCGTGATAAACATCCTGAAAGATTGGGGAACAGAATACGATATAGAAAATGATGCTAAAGAAAAGGCAAAACAACTTGGTGCTACTGATGCTCAAATATCTAAATATGGTGGTTTGTTTGCTCTTTTAAGACCAGCTACAGGTGAAGATTTAGAAAAAAGAAGAAAAGCAAGACAAGCAAATATTGAGATTGTTAAAAAAGGATTGACTCCAGAACAAATTAAACAATATGTTACCGTTGATGGTGCCGATATAAATAGAGAAGCTTGTAAAGCACTTCAATGGGCTGTTCAAGAAAATGATTTAGAAAAAGCACAATTGATATTATCACTTGGTGGATCTCCTAACTTAAAACCTGCTAAAGAAGGTGTTATAAATGATGCAACTTCATTGGATATGATAAAATTACTTGTTAAAAATGGGTCAGAACTTACTGCTACAGTTTATAGTAATATATGTCATGATTTAGAAGCCATTAAATTCTGTTTAGATAATGGATTAGATCCTAGTTTTGATGATTCACTTCCTGTAAGAAGATCTTGTAAAGGAAGCTACGTAAGTGCTTCTGATATTGGAGATTGTTATCTAGATGCAATCAAAATGTTACTTGACTATGGTGCAAGTCTTACTGATAAAAGAGGTAGATATATGATTATAAAATGGGCTATTGAATATGGTAGAACAGAGGTTATAGACTATGTAATTGAAAATGGTGGAACAATGGGATTTACTTCTGCATACACTTGGTTAGGTCATAGTAGAAAACTAAACATAGAGGATAGAAAAAAACTATATTTAGAATATCTAAAACCATTGATTGAAAAATACGAAAAAGCTGAATTTGATGAACTACCTGAAAATAAATTATGGCATTTGAAATAATTTATAAAAAAAATTATTTTTTTTTTCAAAAAACCTAGTAAAATCAGGTGTTTTGACAAAAAGTGATATTTTTATATATATATATACAACTATACAATAAATATTAATATTAAAATGGAAAAAGAAGAAAAATATATAACATCGGATTTATACTTAACTGCTTACTTAAAAGTAAAGGGGTTTAAATTTTTAGTTGAAAAAGTAAAAAGTAAATCAAATTTTATTTTTGAAAAAACTCCGGAGTTATTAACAACGGTTAATGAATATTTAACAGAAACTGGATCGTGTGAACCTTTAAACTATTCAAATTCTATTAAAAATATTAAAAATTTATTATATAATAGCTAATTTTTTTCAAAAAATAAAGGTTTTGTAAAAAAGCATATTATATTAAAAATATATAATAAAGAGTAGGTAAAATTACTGATTATTATTACTATTTATATTAAAAAAAGGTAGACTCTATTTAATCTACGAAAAGACTATTAAAATTTATATTTGTATTTAACAGACATTCTAATGACGAAAAACTGTCATATAATCAGATAATATCTGATAAAAATAAATTTTTTTTATGTCAAGTACAAAAATTGTATTAAATAGACAGTCCGATTTAATATTGGACAACGCACAGATTACTGCCCCAGTTGGTATCGTTATTGCTGACATTGACGGGTTGGTTACAACCATTGCATCTATCGACACTAAAGAGAGCGTTGATATGTCTGCAGAGGTTTCTTCAAGAGTTTCTGGTGACTTATCATTAAATGCTGCTTTATCTAAAGAAGGTGAGGATAGAGTTTCTGCTGTATCTACAGAGGCTTCTTTAAGAGTTGTTGGTGATGCTTCAATTGCTGCTAACCTTTCTACAGAATTGGTTGACAGAGCTGCTGCTGTATCTACCGAAGCTTCTTTAAGAGTTGTTGGTGATGCTTCTATTGCTGCTAACCTTTCTACAGAATTAGTTGATAGAGCTGCTGCAGTATCTGTCGAAGCTTCTGTAAGAGCTGCTGCTATTTCTAGTGAGGCTTCTGAAAGAGTTGTAGGTGATTTATCTGTAACTGCTGCTATGTCTGCTGAGATTTCTTCAAGAATCGTTGCAGAAACATCTTTACAAAATAACATTTCTGCTGAATCTTCTGCAAGATTAGCTGACGTTAATGCTGAGCAAGAAAGAGCTGAAGCTGCTGAGTTATCTTTAACTACAGACTTATCTGCTGAGGTTTCTAGAGCAATCGAAGCTGAGGCTTCATTGAACACAAAAGTTGAATTCGTTATTTCTAACGTTGACGGTGCTGCTATCGATTCATTAACTGAAATCGTTACTGCATTCCAAAATGCTGATGGTGACATCAATAACGCAATCACTTTATTATCTGGATCTGCAAGTGCTGCAAATTCTGCTGAAGCTTCTATCAGATTGGCTGCTGACGAATCTATCGCTGCTAACCTTTCTACAGAATTAGTTGACAGAGCTGCTGCTGTATCTACTGAAATCGTTGCTAGAATTTCTGGTGATACTTCTATTGCATTAGATCTTTCTGCTGAAATTGAGGCTAGAATATCTGATGTTGATGCTGAACAAGCAAGAGCTGAAGCTGCTGAGTTATCTTTATCTAACTTATTAGGTGCTGATTTAACTAATGAAGCTTCTACAAGATTGGCTGCTGACGAATCTATCGCTGCTAACCTTTCTTCTGAATTAGTTGCAAGAGCATCTGCAGATACTGCTGAGGCTTCTACAAGATTGG
>Ga0172367_10006467_pt1 | contig 13759 bp, 9 predicted proteins | sample Lak10m_FD_114542 | JGI IMG/M metagenome (GOLD analysis project Ga0172367, IMG submission 114542) | Freshwater microbial communities from Kabuno Bay, South-Kivu, Congo - kab_022012_10m | ecosystem: Environmental > Aquatic > Freshwater > Lake | place: Democratic Republic of the Congo: South-Kivu... | reverse complement strand
GCAACGGCAGATTCAAGTGCTCCAGGACTTATTTTAAATTCAGCTAAAGGTAAAGTGGATATTAGTAAAGCGACGGTCTCCCTATCAAAAGGAAAGGATTCCAATTTACAAATGCAGGTTTTGGAAGGTTCGGCAGATGTGAAAGGAGCAAATGGGCAAATCAAAAGAATCGAAAAAGGGGCCTTGGGAAAATTTGGAGCAGGTGAAGGTGGATTTAATAATAATAATTTAAAAATTATTTCGCCCTCAACAGATAGACCATTTTATACGGATCCCGATTCACCCAAGGCAATATCATTTAAATGGGAAGGATTTCCCACCAACCAAAAAGTGGCTCTATGGGTCGGAAATAGTCGCAAGCAAATGAAAGAAATAGTCTCTACCATGAAAGCAGGAGATCGTCAGGTGCAAACTTCTTTGGCGCTTGGGAAATATTATTGGAAGTTGGTGGGGACCGATAGCAGTAATGTAAAAAATGTCTTAGAGAGTTCGATTTATCGCTTGGAAGTTCTTCCGCGCTACGCTCCCACTGTGATTTATCCTCTGGCGGATGCTCTTATTTTTATGGATAAATCGCCCTTTAATTTGATATTTCGTTGGCAAAAAGGTTTAGAAACAAAAAGTGTTATTTTAGAAGTTTCAAAAAATTCCAATTTATCACAGAAATTAGCTAGCCAGACATTTATCAATGAAGAGTCCTTTCAAATGAATAATCTAACTCCCGGAGACTACTATTGGCGAATGTCCTCAGTATTTGCTGACGAAGGCATGCCCCTTTCTGGGAAAGTTCAAAAGTTCACCATTTCTAAAAAGGAAGTCAAAGTGGATCCGCCACCGCCACCGCTCGCCATTCGTTTTACAAATCCAGAGAATCAGCTGGTACAGTACTTTCACACTAAACCCCAAATTGATCTATCTTGGACGGCAGACAAAATTGAAAATGTGGCTACTTGGAAATTAACGATCTATGAGCGAGAAACAAAAATAGAAGATGCTAAAAAAATAGATTTAATTGAATCAAAAATTCAAGCTGAACTTCCAAAACCTGGAAGATATTTGGCATCGGTTTCGGCAATTGATAAAAGTGGAAAAATTCTTGGAACCTCCCCAGAAAGGCAAATGGAAATTCAACCTCTACCATTATTAAAAGCGCCTAAAATTATATCAGAAAATGGCGTTATACACGCTTTTCCTGATGGCAAAACCAATTTGAAATGGGAAAGAGTAGATGGCGCCCAGGAGTATCAAATTACTTTGAATGACTCCTCTGGTAAATCAAAAATCATGAAATACAAAGATACAGAAACTTCGCTGCAGAGTCTCATGCCTGGAGAGTATCAGGTGAAAGCAGTAGCGATTGATCAGTATGGTAGGGAAGGTGAAGTTGGGTTGCCAGGAAAAATTTTAGTTCCAGAAAAGAGTAATTTGCGAGCGCCAGCTCTCAAGAGCAAGAGAATAAAAACTGACGATGAATAGTAAATTGAAGGAGAATCTATTTAATAATGTCACAATTGGGAAAAGTAAATTTTCTCAGGAAAGGCTATTTCTTTCTACCTTTGGAAATTATAGAAACTATTTTGTTCTTGTTATTCTGTCTTTTGTTGTCTTTAGAAGTATTGAAACATGGGCAGAGGTTTTTCAAAGAAAAGTGGAATTCGAGTGGGAGGCCGTTTCAGGAGCAACTGCCTACGACATTGAAATCCAAAAAGCTCAGGGGTCCAAGCCTGAGGGAAAAGTGCATTCTTTTAAGACATCTGAAGCGACTTGGCGTGGAAAATTGGCACCGGGAGATTATCTCATTCGCCTGAGATCCCGGGATCAAAGGGGAGTTCCAGGAGAATGGAGTCTGCCCAATGACTTCAAAGTGAGTCTCGGCACATTGAGGATTCTTGCCCCGGAAGATCAAAAAGAAATTTCGACCACTGAGACAGAAAAGGAGACTGTCACTTTTAGATGGAAACCTGTCGGTGGCGCAAATAAATATATTTTGTTGATAAAAGATTCCTTAGGAAAAGATATCATTAAAGAAGAGCTTACAAAAACAGAATTTAAAATGACTTTACCAGTCGCCCAGAAATACCATTGGCAGGTGAAAGCAATGAATGAGACCGGTCACGAGAGTGAAGGTGTTTCGGGTGCCGAATTTATGATTACGGGGGGAAGCCTGGCGTCGCCGGCCATTGAAAAACCAGAAAATGAATTTGTCCGCGAATTGAAATGGTCCAAAGATCCAAATCTTGAAAGTATTGATGCTAAATTATCTCGGAGAGATCCAACTACTAAGAAATGGAATGAAATTGCCAAATTTGAAAATTACAAAGAAAATTCAATTCCCTTTGAAGAAAAATGGGAAGGCGGTCAATATCAATTTCAAATTTCAGGAAAATCACCAATGCGACGTGACACCCAACAAAATAAATTGTTTTTTAAAGTTCGGAATGGAAACCGATCTCCTGCCGCTGAATTTGAGGCACTTGTTCGAAAATCCATTGAGCGAGCCAAGGGCTGGTATGTCATCGCAAGCTACTTGATTACTCAAATGAATTATCAAGGAAAAAACTTTGAAACAGGTGGTGCATCCAATTTTAGGGCTCTAGGTGGAACTGGAAGGCTCGGGGCCGGATTTATGAAAGAGGAATCCAGATGGGGGTTTTTAGGAATCATTGATATGAGCGGATTTTTTTACAACGGAACCAATCATACATTTTCTAGTGCAGAAGCCAATTCAACATATAAGGTTAAGATGGGCCGTGGAGAACTGAGGACTCAACTTGGAGTGTATATGAAAGATATTCCAGATATTACGGGTGACCCTGTTACAGGTCAAGTGCTGCGAGAGTCAAAGGTGAGTTCGCTGGGACCGCATTTGGGTGCAGAGTATTGGTACTCCATGAGTCCCAAACTGGGATTTCAAATTAATTCTCATGTTTATTATGGAATTCAGAAAATTTATACGCCCAATGGCCAGGCCATGTCCCCAGCAGTGTCTTATCAAGTGGGATTTTTGGGGAGTTATCGAATTGGGCCTCAATTTACAGGACTCATGGGATATGCCAAGCGAGTCGATAGGGTAGCATATCAGGCTGAAACAGGCCCATCCTCTTTAGCTGATCCTGGTGAAGTGAATACGGCAGTGGTTTCGGGAGATTATTTAAACTTTTTTGCAGAATGGGATTTTTAAGCAATGAGAATAAATGTATCAACAAAACTAATTGTTCCAACAATCGCAATTCTGGCGAGTACCGCTGCTACTATTACCTTAGTTAGTTCTAAATATTTTGAAAAATCTTCTAGTGAACGCGAAGATACTTACAATTTAGCATCGGCCACGGCTAAAGGGAAAGAAGTTGAGAATATCATCGGATCGCAATATGAAAAAACTAAAAACATTGTGAATGCTTACTATAAGGCTCAAACAACCAATACCAAAGAATCCAATGATGAGTTCAATTCCAAATGGGAAAATAATAAAGATGTGATTTCAATTGAAGTTATTAAATTGGTCGGAGGCAGCTTAGAAATGGTGGGGCGAAGAACTAAAGAAGAAGTTCTTAAACCTTTTGGACTTAATTTAAATTACATTAATCAGTTAAGACAAATGCAGCGATTTCCCATTCGAGCCTTGACTCAAGGGGTGACAGGTTCCATTGAACTTAAAAATGCATCGGGTAAAAATGCTCCGTCGATGTTCACGATTGGATTTCCGCTGATTAAGGATGCTCAGGGAAGAATAACTCATATTGCATTGGCAGACATTCAGCTAGGAGTTTTGCAGAAGCCGTTTTCTGAGCCTTCAGAGCACATTCAATACATTGTCGATCGAAACGGGGAATTGCTAGGACATGTCGATGAACAAAAAGCGATCAATGCAGAAAATGCTTCTCAATGGATCATGGTAAAAAAGGCGTTAGTTGCTAAATCATCCCGATATCAAACAAAATTTTGGAATCCCAAAAGCAAATCCAACTTATTTGGTGCTGCGGTAAAAACTTCCTATGGTGTAACGGTGATTTCAGAAATCAGTGAAGATATAATCTTAGATCCAGCCAGGGAAGGCCGCCGTAAAATGATTTTTATTACAGGAATATCAATTTCTGTAGCTATATTCATTGTATTTCTTCTTTCGATGACATTAACCTCGCCCATCGAGACTTTAGCTCAAATGATCGGTTTAGTTTCTAAAGGAAATTTTGATGTTAAAGCTCGTAGAGAAGTGACTGCAAATGATGAAGTTGGAGATTTGGCCCAGGCCTTCGATGAGATGACGGAAGGGTTGAAAGAGCGGGATAAAGTAAAAAATCTTTTCAGTAAATTCCATGGATCTTCTGTCGCGGATGATTTGATGAATAATGAAATTGCTGTGGGTGGAACAAATAAAGATGTGGTAGTTTTTTTTAGTGATATTCGAGGTTTTACGGCATTCAGTGAAAAGCGATCTCCTGAAGAGGTTGTTGAAATGCTTAATGAATATTTCGGTGTGATGGTTTCAATTATAAATAGAAACAAGGGTGTCGTTGATAAATTTATTGGGGATGCTATTATGGCTATATGGGGAGCGCCTAAGGGATCAGAACAAGATGCCAGTAACGCACTGACTGCCTGTTTGCAAATGCGCCAAGAATTGGAAATGTTGAATGAAAAAAGAATTGCTCGAGGGCACCCACCCATCAATATTGGAATGGGTTTACATGCCGGAAGGGCAATTTCGGGAACAATTGGGTCAGATGAAAGAATGGAGTACACTGTTATCGGCAATACCGTAAATACCGCTTCGCGAATCGAGGCTTCTACCAAAGCTTTTGGCGCTGATCTGTTGGTGACACACGAGGTTTTAGAGAAATGTCACGACCAGTTTTGGGTAGAATTGGCGGGCTCGGCAGAAGTGAAGGGGCGATCCGACGCAATAAAAATGTATAAAGTCAAGGGCTTCAAAAAAGAAAATGGAGAAATGATCGAAGTAAAAACGGTCTACTCAGAATATGAAGCAGAAAAAGCTGACAAGGTCAAAATATCCGCTTAACATTCCTTATAAACAAGGAGTGTTGTTATGATACATTTAATTGCAGGGGCCGCCTTTTTATTTATTTTCGGTTGCGCCAATGGTGGATTGCTGCCGGATACTGAGATTAAAGGAAAATCTCAATCTGAACAGACGTTCGATTCCTCAAATTTTGTTTCAAAATCTCGATTGCCGTCAGGAAAAATAATGGATAGCAGCGGGTATCTTTATGATAAAAATGATAAATCGTGCGATGGTTTCCCCAAACTGGAAGTCCAGACGATGCCCGGAACTTGTCTGGGCCTCGTCTTACCCAAGGATCGTGCAGTAGATCAGCATATGGAATTTCTGAAACCCAAGGAATCAGCAATTGATGGAAATATGAAATTTGTGAAACCCAGGGTGATTGTTCAAGTACCCAATACACAGGACTTCTTGATTACAGATATGGGAAGTTGGACTTCCAATAATGGACGATTATTTTGGCTTCGCAAGGATTCTCACGGAAATTACTCTCTCAACCTTTTGAAATTTCCGTTGGATAATCCCCATGGATTGGTCTTTCATACGGACGGCTATTTTTATATTGGCGAGAAAAAGCAAATTTCTCGGTTTCATTTCGAAAATGGAAAAATTTTGGATTGGCAGATTGTGATTGCTAATTTGCGAAAGAGCAAAAGCTATATGCATCCTCTTTCGCAGTTTACATTTAACAGGAAAACCGGCGACTTACTGATCAATTCAGGGTCACCCAGTGATCATTGTTATGTAAAAAAAGAGGGAGATTTTCAGATTTGTCCAGAAGTTGAATCAGATCCATTGGGAGCAAAAATTCTCCAGATTCCAGGGCATCTCCTTAAGAGTCTTCCTGCCGGTGGAATTAAGACGGCAACTATTTTGGCATCTGGGCTCAGAAACTCCATGGCCATGGTCGTGAGCCCGAGTGGATTTTTAGTGCAGGGAGAGAATTCACGTGATTTTCCGGAAATGGAAGAGCCCTATGAGGAAATCAATGTTATAGATTTAAATAAAATCAATTCGGGAGTTTCCATCGCTAACAATTATGGATGGCCCTATTGTTACAATTTTCATGCAACCTCACCAGAATGGTTGATAGATGAAAATAAAAATTCTCCCATGAGAAAAAAATTTACGAGTCCCATTGACTGCGCTAAAGATTCGACCAACCAAGTTGGTGGATACCAGCCTCCCTATGCACTGATGCCTCCCCATGTGGCACCGCTGCACATGGACTATTACCAAGGATCAAAACTTTCCCATTTGTTAGATGGTCAACTTTTGGTGACTTGGCATGGCTATCAACCTATGGGGCACCGCTTGGTGGCCTACCATGTCGACGAACAGGGTTTACCTCTCTTAGAAATGGCTTCTAATAAATTGACATATGCAATGAACTTAAAGGGGGCAAATTGTCCTAAACAGGTGTCATTTACTCCCCAGGGAGGACTTTCTGCTTATGCGCCTTATACTGAAGTTATTTCTGGCTGGGGAGAAAAGAAGGGAATTCGTCCTAAAGGTGCACCCGTGAGCTTTACGGTGGCAGATGATGGTTCTATCTGGATTGTAGAAGACCGTAATGTAAATACCATTGTGCGATTGGCACCCAGTAATAATACTTTCCAAGGGGGTTGTTCTGATAATACAACAGAGGAAGCTATAGATGGGCGTATTGAATTATTAGCATGGCGGCGAAAAATAAAAAATACCCCAGAGCTGAATTCCAATTACCTCGAAATAAAATCTCAATTAGTTGATAAATATTGCCAATCTTGTCATGGGGGATTTGCAATTGCCGATATTCGAAAGGATTCTTATGCAACTCTTGATTATATCTTTTCCAGCGAATTAATTAGTCCCCATGAATCAGAAAAAAGTAAGATGTGGCAAGCTATTTCTCGATCTTCTGAGATGCCGCCCATGCCTCCGGCGGGCCAGCCTCAAATCACTGAAACGGCTGAGGGCGAAGCTTTGATTGGGAAATTGAAGACTTGGATCGATAAACTACCGACTGAGGTTACTTCGACAATACGTCGTCAGAAAATGGAGGAACGACGGAATATCCGGAATCGTCCTAGCGTTGAAGGTAAAAAATGTGGAGTTTATGAAAATGGCGATACTCTGTATATTGAAGGAGCGAAGGGCTTGGCTGTTACCGAGGGAAATTTCATTTGGATTCCAACTTATTTGGTGCCCAATCATTCGCGATTAATAGAGGGAGCTTGTGAATATCCTGAGGATGGAATTTTTTATTTTGCTGTTAAGAAATAATTTTCAATATCCAATAATCTCAGATTGAGATGGAGAAAGCGTTTCAGGTGATTATTACCCCCTTCTAACGTGGATATACAAAATATTTAAATTCGAAGTTTTAAATATTTTGATAATTAACATATACTGGTAGGAGGGGGAAGAATGGCAGCGAAGAAATGTGTCGGTTTTCTATTGAAAGGGACGCTATTGCTATTGCCTATTTTGATTATGGGCTATCAGGGATGTGGGAATGGATTTATAACAGAAAGCTCTGATGACCTTCTTTTGTCTTTTGGCCCATCGGTGGTTATTGATCTCAATCTTAAGGATAAATTGAATGACGATGAAATAGCCGTGGGCGAAGGACTCCCGGTGGTGTCTCAAATCACCTATAGTTTTAAACCAACGGTCACTAAATCAATAAAAACAGTTAAAGGGTTCAAAGGTGCACATGCAATTTCAACTCCTGCAGGGGCATGCTTGGTGACACGAGTGGGTCAGGAGGAAAGTCCTGAAAATGCAGAATTTAATTTATTTTGCAGTGTGAGTGCGGTGGCAACGGTGGTTTTTGAAATTGAATATGAAGATGGAAGTATAGAATCCGGTGATTCCGCAGGAACAGTAATCATTACGGCAAAATCTAAAAATGAGTTACGCTCAGTGGGAGCAGATCTTTACAATAAAACCTGTACGACAAGTTGCCATGGAGCAGTGACCTCTTCTTCTAAAGCAGGAAAAACTCCCGATGAAATTTTTGCGGCGATTGGACCCGCAGGAACTCCGAAATATCCAGGTATGGGATCGAGTACATTAATGGCATTGACTGGTACAGAAATTCGCGCAATTTCAGCTGCCTTGTCTCCAGGAGGTGCTTCTGATGAAACACCTCCGACTGCTAATGTCACATCGCCCACTGAAGGCAATACAGTCAGTGGAGTGGTTCTATTAACGGCAAATGCTCAAGACAATGTAGGTGTTACTTCCGTGCAGTTCTTTGTTGATGGAGTCGCAGTAGGGTCCGAAGATAATTCGGCTCCTTATGAAGCAAGTTTGGATACGGCAGCTAGCAGTTTTATGAATGGGAACCATATTGTCGTTGTCAAAGCGAAAGATGCTGCCGGAAATTTGGGACTATCGGCTCCTGTTTCTTTTAAAAGTCAGAACGGAGGAGGTTTCAATGGTGCCCAACTCTATCAGGATAATGGGTGTGCTGGATGTCATGGGGCCATAGTTAGTTCTACTGTTCGCGGAAAGACTCGGGCTCAGTTGGATGCCTCCATTTTGAATGATAATCCTATGAAAAAATATAGTAAGCTCACAAGCGAAGAGCGGGACGCTCTTGTCGCAGCACTTAAGTAGATTATACAAAACCCATTTAATTCGTAAAACATCGCTGTCCACGTCTTCATCTTATGTGGCCCAGAGGTACTGTGTTTCCGCGGTTTCCGCTTTGCGGCTTTCGTCTACTTTCTAACCGAGCTTGGTACTATGCCACTTTTATTATAGGAATCAACTCACGATATAAATCGAGGGTTAGTGAAAATAGTTTTCTTTCTAGGCCGGGAACGGCTTTTAGATTGAATTCCAAACCGACGAGAGTTGACTGGGGAGTTTCGCCTGGACGCCAGTGCTTGATGTATGCGATGACGGAGATGGGATCTTTTCCTGATATTTCAATTTTGCCGATGACCTCGGTATTCAGTTGAGGAGGGAGGTTTTGAGGCGTTACTATGATGGCACAGCCACCAATACTTATATCTTTGATAGGCACTTTAAAAAACGATCGATTTCGATTCCATTCCTGAACTAGAAATTGGGAGGAGTAACTACTTGGGATACGAAGGCGAAAATTTTGCCGTCTTTGTAAATGATAGAGATCTTCTGGAATTTTCAGATTCCAATGATTTCCAACTTTTGTCAAAGTTGTTTGAAAATAGTATTTCTCCTGACTAACGATCACGAAGCAGGTGACAGCTTCACTTGAAAAACTGGGCGCTAGTTCTCCCGTCGCCAATTTACAGATGATTTCATTTTTTATTGAAATTTCCAAAGGAGCAACTTTGGTAATGAACTCTCCTGATCCTTTGCAAACAACCGCGGATTTTTCAAAAATAACTTGTTTGAAGACATCCAATCTTTCTTGGTTCGTTTTAATTTTAGCAAATAGCTGTTTCAGTTCATTCATAGAATTTTATCATCTCTTGAATTAATCTCGTTGTAAAACCCAAGTTAATTCATGCTTGTTGTTGTAAAGATGAACAAGACGAGAGTCTGGTATTTGTCGAAACTTCTCAATACTTGAAAAGTCAGTTTCATTTTGAAATTTAATGGTGCAGAGAAAGTTTCTAACAAGTCCACTTTGATGCCATTTCTGAACAAGCTCCAGAAGTTTGGGTGGATAACAAATAATATCACTGAAGAGCCAGTCTACTGGGCCTACGGATTCCGGGGTTAGTGAAAATGCATCTCTTTTAATAAATTTTATGTTATGGTGATTTTTTAACCGTGGGTCTAATTCAGCTCGATCAACGCTAACCACTTCGCAATTTAAAGTACTTAAAACCCAGCTCCAGCCTCCTGGACTGCTACCCAAGTCTAGAACTCTGGATCCAGGCTTGGGAGTGGCCATATGAATTGTAAAAGCTTCCCATAGTTTTAAATAAGCCCGAGAAGGTGCATCTTTGGTTTCCTGGAATTGAATAGATCCGAGGGGAAAAGGGGGGCTGCTCGTATTCTTGGAGCAAAGTAACTCATTGGGGTGAATTAAACACCAAGATCCAATTTCCCTCTGAGGAATTCTTTTCTCCAGAAATTGAAGAGATGCTTCTTTCAGTTTTGGAAGTTGTTCTTGAATGAGCTGACTTCTTCGGTGGTGGTCGAAAGAATAGTTGGCCCACAAAAAATTTCGATCTTTTAATTTTTTAACGGCGTCACCAATAGAAGTTATTGATATTCGCTCTGGATTTAGCCAAGTCTGATCTACCCACAAAGGATTTTGGGAAGGACTGATTTTTTGATCTAGTAAAAAGAGACGTCCTAGCTGGGAGCATGGAGCTCCCAGCTCCCGCTTTAGAATGACATCCAACTTTTCAGGAGCAAGATAGGCAATCAAGAGAAATTAAATTTCTAAGCACTTTTTTTTGCTGGGCTGAGAAGACCGCGAACATTAAGAACATTCTCCAGTTCCTTCCAAAACTTATCTTTAAGCTTAATATCATTAGGCCCCATTTTAATTTTTGGAAAATCTGCTTTTTCAAAATGTTCACAGAATTGAGTTTCATTGCAGGCTCTTACGACCTTCATCATCAATACAAAATGAGCTTCTGAAAATCCTTTGGGATCGACGAGCATTTTACGTAGACCGTTTTCAGGTGTGTGAGCAAGAAAATTATAAACACTGGCACTGTCATATTGTTGACTCATGTAGAATCTCCTTTTTGTACATTCAGTCTCGGTACAGAAAAAGTTAAACACAAGCCTAAGGAGGTTAGACTGGCCCTAATCCCATAATAAGTCCAGAAAAATTGCCCTAATTAGTTTGCGGACGGTGTTCTATTTTGCTTTTCGGTTGCGGAAAAATCAATAATAATAGAACACCCGCAACAATGGCCATATCGGCTATATTAAATATGCCAGTGCGTAAATCTCCTATTCCCAAATTCATAAAATCGATGACTTTCCCTCGGAAGGCTCGATCAATCAAATTACCAATTCCCCCCGAAAGAACAAAAGTTATTGCAATTGCATTGATGGCGTTGTGGAGACGAAAAAAGAGATGAAATGCCAAATACATTAGAAAAATAAATACAAAACAGGTGAAAATCCAAAATCTGGCAGAGTCGGAAAGGGTCGAGCCCAGGCTTAGAAAAGCTCCGGAGTTTTCAGCATATTGAAAAATAAAAAAATCTCCCAAAATGTGAACAGGTCCCTTGTTAAGAAGATTGTTTTGGGCCCATATTTTAGTGATTTGGTCGCTGACTACACTAATAAGTAAAATGACAGTTGCAATCCAATTTTGTTGCTTTAGAGACATTTAAACTCACTTCCAATTATAATTTCTATTCCCAAAACTACTCTGATAAGATTTTATAAAACTCTTTTCATTGCTATAAAGGTCTATCCTGACTATAACAGCCGGATTATTTACTTTTAAGTTAAAATGAGGTAGAGATTATGGCAACAGTTCTTTTAATTTTTCTGTTTGGGTCCCCTTTTGCAGGGGCCTCGGAAGGCCGGAAGACGGATGGACATGTCCATTGGGAAAAAAGGCAAGGACTTCAACAATGGTTGATTACGGTGGACCCTGATTTTCATTTTAATACGAAAGCACCGGCCTTTCTAAAAATGGAAAAAGAAAAGCCGGAAATCGCACCCAGTATTCTTACAGAAAAAAAATTAATTTTTAAGATTCCCATGGGTTCTACCTGGAGCTCAAAAAGTCAGATTTTTTTCTATGTTTGCGATGATGCAAAAACAGTGTGTGAACCCCATGAAATCAAAGGGTCGGGAATTACTAAATCCCCATCAAGGATCCAAACAGAAATTTCGGATACATTTGCTACTTCGGCATTGAAAAAAGTCATTCATCGGTCCCTTCGAGAGAAGAAATTAGTTTTATTAGATTTTGGAGCAAGTTGGTGCCCTGCTTGTATTCGAATGGAAAACGAAGTTATCCACAACAGTGAATTTAAGTCCCAGATCCAAAAGAAATATCTTGTGTTTAACCTTGATGTGGACCGTCCAGAAAATGCTGCGCTCATGGAAAAATTTCATGTGAAGGCCTTCCCGACTCTGGTAGTTGTCAATGGAAAATGGGAGGAGTTAGGTCGATTTTTAGATTTTCAAGGTCGGACAATTTTTACAGATGCACTTTTAAAGATCAGTGATCGAACACCAGTTTTTTTCAAAGAGCTGGAAACAAAGGCTCATGCTGGTGATTCGAATGCTGCTCTTGCTTATGCCGATGCGTTAAGTGTTGCCTTAAGGACAAAAGAAGCTGATGGGATTTACCGCCAGTTCAATATTAAATCAAAAAAAGCAATTTTAAACAGAATTAGTTTTCATGAGCAGAGTCAACCAGATGATAAAAATGAATATGAAAAGGCCTTGAAGGAGGCTCTTAGTCTTTTTCCCGAAGATTACGAAGCTGCCGGATGGAAAAAATCTTTGGCAGTAAGCTTGGGGGAGAAGTCTCCTGAATACAAAGAACTTTTAACTGGTAAAAAGGGGGCTTTGGCGAGTGCTGAAGCCTGGATTGACGATCCCTCTAAAATCAAGGAGGCCCATCTAAAAGGCAATCTTTTGGAGATTAAAGATCTTGAAATATCAGAACTTTGGGGGATTAAAGCAGAAGTTTACGAACTTATTGGGGATAAAGAAAAAGCTCTTGCGGCCTGGGAAAAGGCATCCGAACAAATTGTTAAATTGTCTTTGGGAGTGGATTCCCCGACCCATATACTTTACTTAGTCCAATACTTAAAAAAATCAGGAAAATGGAGTGATGCAGAGACCTGGCTAAGCCGGTTGGCGCAAAAATATCCATCAGAATTTACTTACCCTCATCGTTTCGCCAAATTGTACTTTGAGAAAAAGGACTGGAAAAGAGCTCAAGAATATGCAGAAAAAGCCTATGGACTTTCCTATGGTTCGAATAAATTAATAGTGGGTGTATTGATCTGTAAAATCTATTTGGCAGCTAGAAAATCCGAGGATGCTAAAAAGCTTATTGCGAAATTGGTTGCTGATCCATTCCTCGAAAATGAAAGAAATCATCGATTGAAAACTGAAATTGTTGAAATTCAAAAAGAATTGCTTTCTGATAAAACAAAGGGAAATGAATAATTCATGCAGCAGGAAAAGCTTTCAGGAATTGTTGAACGGATCACTTTTCATAATGAGCAAAATGGGTGGAGCGTAATTAAAGTTGCCCCGTTCCGAGAGCCAAAGAAGCTTGTGACAGTCCTTGTTCATCAGGTTAAGATTTTTGCCGGCGCTAGCATGGAATTTCACGGAACTTGGTCCCAACATCCTAAACATGGGGAGCAGTTTAAAGCTGTAGTAGCAATTGAAAAAAAACCAGCAAGTTCAGCTGCTATCGAAAAATATTTAGGATCCGGGCTCATCAAAGGGGTTGGGCCTGTGACAGCAAGTCGTATTGTTAAATATTTTAAAGAGCGGACTCTCGAGGTTTTTGAAGATCATATTGATGAACTTTTGGAGGTTCCTGGAATTGCAGATAAGAAGTTGGAAGATATCAAAAATTCCTGGAAAGAGCATCGATCGATTCGCGACGTAATGATATTTCTGCAAAAGTATGGAATAAGCACTCTTTATGCAGTAAAAATATTTAAACAATATGGTGATGCTGCCATTCAAAAGGTGTCTGAAAATCCTTATAATTTGGCAAGAGATATTTATGGAATTGGATTTTTTTCGGCAGATCGTATTGCTTTGAGTATGGGCTTTGAGCCCCATGGAATTCCTAGGACG
>Ga0172367_10006465_pt1 | contig 13765 bp, 12 predicted proteins | sample Lak10m_FD_114542 | JGI IMG/M metagenome (GOLD analysis project Ga0172367, IMG submission 114542) | Freshwater microbial communities from Kabuno Bay, South-Kivu, Congo - kab_022012_10m | ecosystem: Environmental > Aquatic > Freshwater > Lake | place: Democratic Republic of the Congo: South-Kivu... | reverse complement strand
GGCGATTGTCACCATTGGCGGCAAACACTAACAAACTCTGGCCCGTCTCCAGAGAATCCAGGGGGTGCTGGGCCAGCCAGTCTAGCAGGTGCTGCAGCAACCAGGAGGTCTTACCGCTGCCGGTGGGCCCCCCACACCACTGGGGCTGAAGGACACCACCCGCACTCACCGCCGCCCGCCGGCTAGCCATCAACCCTCAACGTCTAGACCTAACTAACCCTGGGACACGGAAACCGCTACAACAAACAGGCCAATCACCAGGGCTAGGGCTAACCCCCCCATGATGGTGTAGTTACGCTTTTGATTGGCCGTAGGGGGCTCTGCCTCGTAGGTTTTGGGCTCGTTAGCAAAGTTATTCAGGCGACCGCCCTCTTCAGTGGTGTAAGGCATAACAGTAAACCTTTATAGAACTTATACTACCTTAGCAAAAGGTTGGAAAAGTTTAGGAGAAGCTTGAGGACTGGAGCCGGCAAAAGGTCTGGCTACCCCCCCTGAATGACCATAGCCCTGGGGCTATGGTCAGGTGACTAGCGCGAACTTGAATCCCTAAACCGTTGATAACCCTGATCGGGATGGTAGAGATGGCAATCACTGATAATCCGCTTCATCAGCCCCCAGGAGAATCGAGTCTGCTTGATCAGGGGGCCCCATTCTTTCTGCAGAGCTCCATAGGCTAGTCGGAGATTGTAGGAAGGAATGCCCACGGAAATGTGGTGGGGCACGTGGACATTGATGTCGTGGCAGAGCAGTTCTACCCAACGGGGATAGTCACAGTGTAGGGTGCCTGCCAACTGGGACTCTGTCTCGTGCCAATCGGACTGATGGTGAAAGGAGATTTCTGGAACGGTGTGGTGCACCAGGGTGAAGGTGCTCATCCAGAAGTGGTAGCCCAGCCAGGGCATGAGCCAGTACTTGACGACACCCCAGGGACCAGCCAGTAGCCACAGGCTAGGGAAGAAGATCAGGGCAAAGATACTCACTAGGGCGATGGAACGGAACACTCGGGAGCGATCGCGGGGCTCAAAATTTTGGAGATTAAAGTGTAGCACCACCCAGTGGGCCACCGAGGCTAGCCACCAAAAGCCGCCCCGCATGCTGCGGTAGACCGCCTTCATCAACCCACTGGCATCCTCGTACTCAGCCGCCGTCCAGGGGGTCCAGGCATTGTCCTGATCGAGGTTATTGGTATGGCGGTGATGCACATCGTGGAGCAGCCGCCAACTGTGGAAGGGATAGATCAGGGGAAGAAACATCAGGTGGCCGAGCCAATTATTCAGCCAGCGGCGATTCGAAAAGGACCGATGGCCACAGTCATGACCAATCACAAAGAAACCGGTCAAAGCGGTGCCGGTAAAGAACCAGGCCAGGGGCAACAGAAACCAGGGGGAGAAGGCAATGGCAGCATAACCGAGGACTACAGCCGTAACACTGATGGCTACTGATTTCCAGGCTTTAAATGCATCTTTCTGAAAATAAACCTTAGGAATAGTTTGAATAACCTGTTTAAGGGTGAGGTCTTGGGCGGCAAGGAAAGGGGAGGGAGGAAGGACGGAAGTAGAGGTAAAGGTAGCAGTCAAGGAATAGTCTCCAGAGGAAAGTCACAACGCCAGGGGATTTTGCCTACGCGATGGTAACGGCCATATAGAGATGGCTTGAGCAAAATAACTGAGCGGGAATTTTTACAATTCTTTAATGTTTATAACATGTTGCCCGGCCCAATTACAGTTTTGGCTAACACGCTTGGAGTAGAATTAAAGCGTTTTGACTTGCCTCTGCCCCCTTGCAGGTGGCTATAGCCATAATTTCTGGCTTAATTGCCTCGCCAATTTGGAGCAGGTTGGTGCCATACAACAGCAGGGCTCCCAGAGCCATGGCCCAGTTTGCCTGGGCCAGCCATAGCCCCACTACGCAGAGGGGCGGCATCAGGGGGGCAACTAGCATGGCACCAATAATCACTGCGGCACTATTGGCTAATAACCCAAAGCTGGCGATCAAACAGGAACTCACCACCAGCGTCAGGTAGGGCCAGGTTAACTGGGACTCCTCCATCATCTGTTGCCGGAGGGCGGCCAGATTAGTCGCCACCATCTGGCGCTGCTGGTAAACTCGTTTGGCTCGGTCCAGGAGAATAGGGATAAGCCATTGTTGTCTTGTCATGGGGCCATTGTGCCAATTGCAGCGGTGGGGGTCAAGGGAGGGTCCCCTGCATCAGGATCTTCCTTATCATTGAGGTCACCAAGGTTTGTTTATAGAACTTATAACTGATTATGATCTGTTCCCCCGTTCTTGATGGCCGCTGGTTTCGTGGTGTGATCTATGGAGTGGTGGTGGCTGATCTTTGGGATGCCGAGGCGGGTGGAGGGGGAGCACAGCCGTTAGACGAGGAGGGTTGGCGATCGCAATTTTTACAGATAGTGACGGCTGAGGCTATGGGCCAGGGAACTACGGAATACTCTGGTAAGGAGGTGTTTGTCCAGATGGCCCGACGTAGCCAGCCGGGATTGCTATTGCTGGCCCTGCCAGTGTTATTGGTGCAGGCCAACCCCTATGGTCAACGGTCCTACCTGTGGCAAGCCTGGACCGCCGGTCTGGGGCTGCCAGAGGAGGACCTGGCTGTGATGGACCAGGCCTTCCAGATGGTTTGTCGCGCTATGGCGGGTCGGTCGCCAGGCCTGTGGCCCCTTCAGGATAGGGCTTTGAACCCTATCCAGGGATTACTCACGGCTAGCCAGGGGGAATTTTCCCTGGCAATCCGGTTAGCCCGCCGACAGAGCAGTGATCCCCTGTTGGTGAGTTGGCTAGGGGCCGTCACCCTGATCCAGGGGGGGTGGGCCACCCTGCCCAGTAATCTTCGCCATGGCTGCCTGGAGTCTGTCACCTTCAGACAGCGCTGGGGCGACCTGGATGAGGCGGGTTTAAATCAGCTGGCCCTGAACCTCTACGATCGTTGGCGTGGTCGTCGACCTGGTCCCTTTCCCCAGAATCAGTTCAGCGTATAATAGGGATATTAAAACGTACAGTCTGGGTAAGTCTTCCGAGGCACATCCTGAGGTTGAAATTCCGCTGGGGACCCGATCCATTGGGGTACCTGGGAGCTGGCTTCCGGTGCCGCTGTCCCTGCTGCTATCCTTAGCTATGGCTCTTGGCGGTAGTCACGATTTTGAGTACCTTAACTGAGATGTTTATCCTAATGGGGCTGTTTTTCCCCGGGGGTGATTTTCCCATTTGCGATCTACAGCGGATGAATTTTCCCGACCTATGAGAGCGTTTGCACAATTCGTCGGGGTTGTGGAACGATGGCCCTGGCCCATGCTTAAAACTCCTGTCCAGGGTATTACCCGCTGGCCAGGATGGTGGTTAAGTCAGTCCCCCTCTGCTCTTCTCCGCCGATTTGCAACAGTATCGGGGTGGCAGCGCTTCGTCTCTCCTCCTCGCCTTCCCCAAGGTCAGCGGCATCGCCATCGCCTTTCCCCTGCCCTGACCTTTGCCCTGGCTCTGCTGGTGCTGACTGGGGTGCTGGGGCAGCGGTTTTATAATCAGCCTGGCTTACAGGTAGGATCGGTAGCCAATCAAACCATCTATGCTCCCGCCGCCGCCAGTGTAGTTGATCATGAGACCACTGAAGAGCGTCGCCTTGATGCTCGCAACGGGGTCTTGCCAGTGCTGCAGTTGGATACCAACGTTAATGGTGCGGTGTTGAGATCGCTGCGGGCCTTAACCGGTCAAATTACCACGGTGAAACAGCGCTTGGGGGACCTGCCCTTCGTTTCCACGGAGGTTCTCTCCACTCCCATCCAAGCCTACCTGCGTCGCTGTGAAGAGCCGGTCTGGCTAAAGCTCCAGGGGTTGCTCGCCCCCATCACCCAGGTCACGGGCAACGCCAATCGCCTTAGCCTCAACACCCTGTTGACCAATCAGGTGCTCCTACCCCAACAAACTAAGGCCCTGAGCGAATTGTTGAGGTATCACCAGCGCACGTCTACTCCCCAGTTGCGATCGCTGCTGGCCACCATTGAGCAATCCCGGCAATCCTACCAGCGGGCCTGGACTGATCTGGCCCGGTTGGAGTCTCACTACCAACCTTTGGGACCTCTGTTCAGAGCCATCCTAGACCTCAATGATCAAGACTGGCTAGGGGCCCAGGTGGGGATTTACCGGGTTACTAACCGTATGTTAGCCCAGGGTATCCCCCTGGGATTACCCCCGGAACTCCTGCACAACGCCATTACCCTGCAGTTACAGGGGGAAGTGCCCCCACCGGCCCAGGAGGTAGCGACGGGGTTATTGGCCACGGTGCTGAAGCCCAATCTGGTGGAGGATAGTGAGCGCACTCGACTGCAGGCGGAGAAGGCAGCCCAATCGGTACAAGCGGTACTAGTGGAGGCCGGCCCGGGGGAATTAATTGTGGCGGCGGGGGACATCATTAACCAACGTCAGTTTGTCCTGCTGGATCACTTTAACCTCAGTCAACGTCGCTTTAATTACTGGGGCCTACTCCTGTTTGGGGGTCTGGTTAGTGGTGGCCTGGCCCTATTTCTCTGGGTGGAGCAGCGTAGTTCCCATCAATTGCAACAGCCCGACTACCTGCTTCTCGTGGCCATGGTGGTCAGTGCGGGAGTCCTTAATATGTTTGATGCGTCGGCCTATGCCCTACCTGCCATTGGCCTGCTGGCAGGTAGTTTCTATGGCCCTCTCCTGGGGGGCACCCTAGTGCTGGAGCTATCCTTACTACTGCCCATAGGGGCTAGTGTCAGGGGTCTTTCCTTTGCCGCCAGCGCTGTAGGGGCACTGATTTGCAGCTTAATGGCAGAACGGCTGAGATCGCGGGAGGAGTTGGCCCTACTGGGGGGGGCGGCGGGTGTGATCCAGGGGGCGGTCTATCTGATCCTGACCTCTATGATCAACCCAGTTTCCCTGGACTCCGCCTGGTCTACCATTTTAGCGGGTGCCGCCCAACAGGGCACCTATGGGGTACTTTCCACCATTGTTGCCCTTGGCCTCAGCCCCTACCTGGAGCATGCCTTTGATCTGATTACCCCGATTCGTTTAGCGGAGTTATCTAACCCTAACCGACCGATGCTGAAGCGGTTAGCCTCCGAAGCCCCAGGTACCTTTCAGCACACTCTGTTTGTGGCCAGCCTGGCGGAGGCAGCGGCCCGGGCCCTCGGTCGCAATGTGGAATTGGTGCGGGCCGGCACTCTTTACCACGATATTGGCAAAATGCACGATCCCATGGGGTTCATTGAGAACCAGATGGGTGGCCCCAATAAGCATGACAAGCTACAGGATCCCTGGAAAAGTGCGGACATTATCAAACAACACGTTATCCAAGGTTTAGTGATGGCCCGCAAATGCCGCCTACCCAGGGCGGTTCAGGCCTTTATCCCAGAGCACCAGGGCACCATGTTGATCAGCTATTTTTACCACCAGGCTGCTCAACGATCTCGCACCGACCCTGGTACTCCCCTACGGGAGTCTGATTTTCGCTATCCAGGCCCCATTCCCCAGTCTCCGGAGACCGGCATTGTCATGCTAGCGGACTCCTGTGAAGCCGCCCTCCGGTCCCTCACCAATGCCACCCCAGAGGAGGCCCTGGCCATGGTTAATCGCATCCTCCGAGCCCGTTGGAAGGATCACCAACTGGTGGCCTCTGGCCTGACCCGTGAACATATGACCGTAATCGCTGAGATTTTTGTACGGGTCTGGCAACAGTACCATCACAAGCGCATTGCCTACCCTCAACAAGCTCTGCAATCCATTAAATAGGGCTTGCCGTCAGGTACATCCTTTTGGCCACCCTCCTCAAAACCCGCTTGACCGATTCAGAGGATGGATTAATTTATTTCGTAGTGCCACGATCTACGCTTGGGTGCGAGGCCGCACCCCCCAGTTTGTATAGACTTAAGCATCAGCGGTGACCAGGCGAGTTATGTCCCCCTGTCAGATAAGGTCTAATCTATTACAACTGTATGTTCATCAGCCTTCTAGTCAACCCCATGGATATCCCCCATGGATGATCATTGTCTTGCCTAAGCCAATCTAGATTATGGTATAACCTATAGCGGTAATTCAGAGGGTGACTGGCGCAACGGTAGCGCATCGGACTCTTAATCCGCTGGTTCTGGGTTCGAATCCCAGGTCACCCATTATCGCCCGCCGCTTCTTTAGATCGACTAGGTTGGTCTCTGCTCTTGGTTAGCACCTTAAGCCGAAATATACCGAATAGGGGTTGAATGTTGCCCTAATCCTTCTGATTACCGCGACCTTTGGGCGATGTTTTTCTGAGACCTTAGGAATCAGTTGGTTGTAACCAGTACTGGACTAAATATGGCGATCGCCGATCTTTATCGAGGCATAGAACCGACTCCCTAAAAAAATCCTAAAACCCTATGATTTCCTCTCTAGCCTTGGGCACACTCTGAGAAAGATCAGGGGAATTGGTGATCGAGCTCATGGAGCATGTTAATAATCTCGTCAATAGTCTGATGACCTACGGCTGGCTCAGTCCTAATCTGGCCATCCAGCGCCGCCTCTCCCAATGGCTGTTGACCCGGCCCTACCTCAGCTGTGAACAGTGGTTTAATCGTTATTGGAATCAGCCCGGGCTAGCCCGGACCTACTCTCGGGAGTTGATCGAGTTTCTCTACACCCATCTGCAGGAATACACTGGTCTGGAGGTGGGCCGTTTGCAGCCCAGCGATCGCCTGGTGGAGGACCTGCAATTTCCCAGTATTTGCTGGTTTGACTGGGGCCTGACCCTCTGCACCGATTTCTACGATACCTTTGGAGTAGATATTAGCGATCGGTTTGATGAGGGCTGTCTGGAAACCTGTGGCGATTTAGTGGATTTCCTCAACCTTGCTCTGGAACCGGCTGCACGGAGCTGCCGGGTGGTGGGGCTGAGAATGGGGTAACCTGGGAGATGGTTAAACTGGTAGCAATGGTTTATTGTTCCGCCTGTGACCGAGTCTTACTCCCTTATCCCACCCCAGGAAACCAAGGCGGATCTGCGTCGCCGTCTGGTCAAGGTGCGGCAGGGTATTCCCCCCCAGGTATGGCGACAAAAAAGCGATCGCATCTGCGCCCACCTGCTCAACTGGGACTACTTTCGCCGATGTCGGGTGATTTTAGCTTATACCAGCTTTCGTCGAGAGCCCGACCTCAGCCCCCTCACCGCATACCACCGCCACTGGGGCCTGCCCCGCTGCGTCGAGCAGGTGCTTCACTGGCACTACTGGTCTAAGCAGAGCCCCTGGCCTCTGCAACCGGGAGCCTACGGTATCCTGGAACCCCACCCTAAGTCTCCCCGGGTGGATTATAGTTTAGTGGATTTGATTTTGGTGCCGGCGGTGGCCTGTGACGTGCGGGGCTACCGCCTGGGATACGGGGCGGGGTACTACGATCGCCTGCTCAGCTCTTCCTCCTGGAAGGCCATTCCCACCCTGGGGGTAGTGTTTGAGTATGCTCGCCTACCCAGCCTTCCCCGCGATAGCTGGGACTTACCCCTAGGGGGGGTTTGCTCCGAAAGTGGGTTGTTCTTGTCGGATAGCCACCGACCCTAGGGGCCCGTCAAGCAGAAAGTCAGGCGACAAGCATGGTCCTGGCTTTTATTTTCTGAGGTCTGAGCCCCTGTCCCAATAAAATAAAATGCCCCGCCTGACCCTACTGCCCATCAATCCTCCACTCTCTGCCAGGACTAGGGCAGGTATTTTTGCACCACCTGCCAGCCAGACCAGCCCACCCCCACCAGCATCAACCCCAGGGCAGTATTTAGGGTAAGGTGCAGCCATCTAGCCCAGGGCTGCTCCAGATTAATCTGGCTGGCGCTCCAGGCGGAGGTCAGCACCAGGATCACCACTGCCAGCCCCAGGGGCAGGTGAATGGAGTGGCCCAGACGACCGTATTCCCCCAGGGTGCCTAGAATACCAATGGCTAACAAAACCAGCACCATCACCACCAGGGCAAGTCCCAGCAGGAAATGGAGAGAGCGCAGTAATCCTGGGGAATATCCCAGACGTCTACGCCAGTAGGCATGAGCCAGACCCGTTGCAGCCAGGAGCAGGTAGCCCGTTACCGCTAACCCCATTGACCAAGCGGCAATCCGCCACAACCATAGAAAGGACGGTAGGTCCAAACCCTATCACCCCATAATCTTCATTTTAACTGAAATCCCCGATGCTAAGCCCTCGGGGGGGGCTATAGTCGTAGACCTATGCCCTAGCCAGTGGGGCATAGGAGGCTACTTTGTAGATTACCCGGCAGTCATCACCGCAGACCGGTCTTGACTACGCTCTATCCCACTCCCCGTCATCAAGCCTCCCGGAGGCTCTGTATCACCTTCACTAATAATTAGACGCTCACAGGGAATAGTGTCGGAAATAATAGCGCTGGCCATCATACCACTGTGGATCTCCAATAGAGCCTTGGGCACAGTCTCAAAAATCAATCGCTGTCCTGGAAAGACAACCCGTTCAAAATACCAATCTGAAATATTAGTAATACGAGCTACCTGCATTTTACTGGTGGCATTTACATAGCAGCAAAAAATAGGGTCGGAATTATTAGAAGGAAGGGGATCAAGAATCTGTGCCATTTAAGTGAGGATGATAAGGGAATGTATCAAGTCGACAGCTTGGAGCAGCAGACTCGACTTACTCCAAACTATCCTAAACAAACCTTAACACCTAGTGTTAGCTAGGCGTTGTAAACGTAACTACCAACCCCCAGTATCCCGTCACATTCTGATAGATTCAGAAACCTTACTTAACCTGATTCAACTAATGCACGGTCTTGATTGCTTGCCCCAAAACAGCAAAGATATCAGCGAAATCATCCTTAATTTATTCCAAGTCTGATCAAGAGAGCGAACCTACCCCCCATCCTGACCCATTCCAGGTTAAAAAATTTAACTATTTCTTTATACCATGCATGGTGGTAGAAGCAATACCTATGGAAAAAGACGACCTTGTGGGTCAGTTTTCCGGTCGCCAGGGTGGCTGATCCATGAGCCCCAGGTCTTACACCGAGGAGCAGCGGCCTTAGTGGGTATGCTCCAGGGCCACCACCCGAATACTAGCCTCCCCCAGGTAGGGTAGGTGGGCCTGTAACTGCTGCCGTAGGGTAGCGGCGATCGCATCTCCCTGATGCAGGGTCAGGTCCGCTGCTGCCCCCAGTTCCACCTCGGCGTAGAGGCGATGGCCCAACCAGCGGGCCCGCACCCCCTGAACTACCACCCCTTCCGGCCGATGGCTAAGGGCATGATCCAGGGCCTCCAGCACATCGGCGTCAACCCCATCTAGCAGGCGGCCAAACACCGTGGTGGCGGACTGCCAGACAATCTTCAACAGAATTAGGGTAATCACCAAACCCATCAGCGGGTCCACCCAGCCGTAGCCCAGGCCCACCCCCAGGGCGCTGACCAACACCGCTAGACTGACCAGGCCATCGGCCCGGGCGTGCAACCCATCGGCTATCAGGGCGCCGCTGTTGATCTCCCGGCCCACCCGGATGCGAAATAGGGCCACCAGCTCATTACCAACAAAACCGATGATGGCGGCGGCGGCCAGGGCCCCTAGATGGGTGAGGGGCTGGGGGTGGATCACCCGATCAACCGACTCGTAGGCGGTGACCAGGGCACTGAGGAAAATTACCCCCACCACGGCGACCCCCGCCAGGTCCTCCAGGCGACCGTAGCCGTAGGCGAAGCGATCGCTGGGGGGGCGCCGACCGATCAAAAAGGCCACCCCCAGGGGAAGGGCGGTCATGGCATCCCCCACGTTGTGGATTAGATCCGCCATCAGGGCCACACTACCGGAGAGCAGGAACACGATCAGCTGGGCGATCGCCGTAATCACCAGTCCGACAAAGGACCACTTCACCGCCCATAGCCCCCGCTCCGAACTGGCAATGGCGGGATCAATGGCGCCATGGCTATGGCCGTGGTGACCGTGGTGGTGATCAGGGTGGTGGGACAGGGGGCTATCGACCTGGGCCACCAGGGGAGCAATCAGAGGGGTAGGGGCCATGACAGATTTAAATAAATGAAAAGAAGACAGGACTAACCACTAAAAGGCCTGGAGCAGCCACAGACGCACCTGCTCACCATTGGGGCTATTATCGTTGCCAGCGACCACCCCTCCATAGGTTAACTCTAGAGTGCCCCCCGGCCACAGATAGCCCCCCAGGGTCGCCCCCAACCCTAACCAGGCCATGGGATTGTTATTGCCTACACCATTGCTGGAGGTAGCTCCGCCGGTGACGTAGTAGGCATCCAGGGAGGCAAAGTACTTCGGCCCCAGATCGGTGGTCAGGTGGCCCTCCAATTTAAATAGGGGGTCCTGGGCGGTAACCTCTGCCGCCCCTGGTAGGCCCTGGCCGGCGGGGCTACCATTGCTGGTAAACAGATCCACCGTGGGTACCAGCTCTAGGGTAGTGCGGTTGCCGGGCGCCCAGTTGGGGCCGAGGTTAATCACCGTGGGCAGAGCGGCTCGAAACCCCCAACGATTACTACCAATATTTACCACCCGGTCAGCATCGTACTGACCGATGGGGATGGAGGTCACTGCCACCAAGCCATGCATCACCACATCCGGGTTCTGGGTGGCCAGGTAGGTACCGTACTCCTGCAGATCGGCGGCGGGGGAACCGAGAATTCCTACCCGTAGGTGAAGGTAGGCATCCGCCAGGCCAGAGACACTACGATTCACTTCAAATTGGCCGGCTTTGGCATCGATGTCCGCCAGGGCGTAGGGCAAACTTACAGTTACCTGGCCGGAGGTATTCCCTAGTTCAAAGTTGCGGGTATGGCCAAAGACGAAGGCGTCGGAGTCAATCGCCAGCTTAGGGTAGACAATATCGGTGTTGAAGGTGGTGTTGGCATTGGTATTCAGAATTTGCAGGGTGACCGCATTAACGCCGGCGGGGGCGGGCCAGAAAATCCGTGGACCGTATTGTTGGGCTGGGGCTGGATTGGCCGACAGCGCTGCGATCGCCACCCCGATCCCCACCGCTAGCAATGATTTTGGATAGGTATGAGCCATCGATACACACTCCTCCTGGTAAATAGATATACAGACCTCCTCTAAACCTTTAGGTCTTGGGGAAACACCGCAGGGCCTGGGTAAGGCCCAAGTAGCCCTGAGCCCAGGCGGTCAGACGGGGCTATACCAGATCGGTGAAGTATAGCAGCGCTCCTGAATCGTTAGGGGCACCTCCGCCGGCAGGGTTTGCTGAAACCGTACCTGGTCGTAGGTGGTCCAGCGGGGGGTGGGGATCTCTAACACCCGGGCGTAATAGAAGGCTCGCTGGGAGGGATCGAAATCCGGGTCAGTCCAGACCGTGGCCAGTTCGACGGCGCCGATGGCGTTGGTCCACTCGGCGGTGCCAGGGTTGACCGTATTGCCCACCGGCGGTAGTTTGCCGTCGGCCCCGGGTTGCCGTACTCCTGACCAGGCCACGTCATAGATTTTTTCCTGGGTTTCACCCCGGTTATCCAGCCACCCCTTGACGATTTGTACCCGGTCCAGGTTGGCACTGATGGGATCCTTGAGGGCCGCCACTAAAAAGCTGGGGGCCTTACCCCGGGGGGCCTGACGCAGGTCACTCCCCATCGGTACTCCCTTGGCGTAGCCCACATCCCCCGGATTACGGCGAATGTCCTGGGGGCGAAAGTCCCAACCGCCAAACAGCCGCACTGTCATGCGGGGGCCGGAGGTGGCGTAGACCTCCCGCCGTTCCATGGCATCAAAGAGGGCCTCCCGAGTATTTTCCCGGGCCCACACCCCGACCCACCCGGCGGCGCCATACTGCCAGCCGTAGCGCACCAGGTTAAGGGCGGGATTGTCCTTAGAGATATGGCCAGACCGCTCCGGATTAGGCTCGTAGGCAGGGAATTTGCCAGAGTAGTTATTTTCCTCAATGGAGGAGAGCCCGGTGTGGGTATCGCTGCCGGCGGCAAACCCATACTTGAAGGGGTTAATGCCCAAGCTCTGCTCAAACTTCAGACCGTTCTTTAAGGCACTGCGAATGTACTCATGCTCCAGCATGGCGGGCTGATTAGCCACGCTCAGGTCCAGATTGCCGTTATCCCATCCGGCAATTTCAAAGTTGGCAAATTCATCCACCGTGGACAGGAGGGGATGGGTTTCACTCGTCCCCTTCATTTGGATGATTTCGTAGAGGGGCTCCCACAGCTGGCGCCGTTTGGCGTAGTTTGCTGTCAGGGGGGCACCGCTATAGGTGGTATCGGCAAACATCAAACCGCTGCTGAGGTTGCCATTATGGGGAATGGCCAACACATCACCGCCGGTTTTCTCTTCGTAGGTTTGCATCCAGTCCCATAGGGTTTCTGGATCGGTGCTTTGGGCGGTGGTCTGGGGCACCAGCTGGCGGGCCCGATCGCCGTTGTCCCGATAGATGACGTTGCGATGCAGATTGTCACCCCCCGGCACCGAGGTCCACTCGTAGCCGATCAGGGCGGTAAATAGACCGGGGACGTTAAAGGTCTCCGCCGTGTCGATTTCGTCCTCCCAGGCAGTCTTAAAGTCCGCCGGGGTGGGCAACAGCACCGGGGAAATGGTTCCCTCACCAAAGGCTTGCACCAGTTCCACCTGGGCCCGGGCCGCTGCCTCTCCCCCAGTATTCACCGCTTCATGCCAGGCCCGAGCCTGGGGATCGGCAAGGATTTCCGGGGTGCCCTGGAGCAGTTTATTAAAGGCCCCCAGGCCGTCGCTATGGTCGGTAACCACCAGAAAATCCATGGGGCGGGACAGTCGGATGCGCTGTCCGGTGTTGGTGGTCACCTCCTCGCCCCGGGCAAAACGGTAGGCATCAGCGGGGGTGAGGCGGGTGCCAGCGGTGCCGGCATCAAAGGAATAGACCGTATGCAGGTGGGTATCGCCCCAAAACACCCGCTGGGGAAAGGTACGGCCGCCAGCGTAGGGGGAATAGCCGTAGTTGGGTACCAGGGTGGCCCCCTGCTCCAGCAGATCGGGGCGATCGTACTCGCCGGGGGGTGTCTGGGCTAGCACAATTCCCTGGGAAATTGCCCTTTGGCCGATCAAAGCCGTCGTTCCCAGGATAGCCAGCAGCACCAGCAGGGGTAGTAACCACCGGCGTAACCAGCGGGGTAGGGTTAGCTTCATTTACAGTACCTCCAGTTCGTAATTGACGTAGCCGATTTCATCACTACGGGCCGCCCACAGGCGATCGCCCTGGCGATAGAGGGTGGCGTTGAAGTCGCTGCCATCCTTGAGGTTAAACCGCAGTTGGTTATCCGCCACGCTATAGCGGGTGGGGGCCACGGACTCCAGCTCACCGCTGTGCAGGGGGGCATAGTGGGCGGACTCCCCCAGGAACCAGGTGCCGTCAGGCTGGTAAAAACCGAGGAACTGGGTACCGGTGGTGCGGTTGGTAATGCGCAGGGTCTGGCCCGTCACTAACCGGGTAATGTCGGTGGTGGTCAGGGCCTGGGCCCCGGCCTGTTGAAGTTTGGCCACGGTTAGGGCATTCCTGTCGCCGCGCTGTAACTGCTCCGGGCTGGGGGTATACCAGATGGGAGAGCTCCACACCCGTTCTTGAATTTCCACCGCCGATACGGGGTTGGGGCGAATACCCAGGCTAGCGGCATCCCGGGTGGAATAGCAGCGAGCCCGCAGCTCCGCCCAGGCTGGGTCAATAGCCTTACCGTTGAACTGCTGGGGCATAAACATCTGGTTAGCGCTAGCATTGCCATTGTGGGGAATGGCCAGCAGGGTAGAGCCCTCCT
>Ga0172367_10006464_pt1 | contig 13770 bp, 11 predicted proteins | sample Lak10m_FD_114542 | JGI IMG/M metagenome (GOLD analysis project Ga0172367, IMG submission 114542) | Freshwater microbial communities from Kabuno Bay, South-Kivu, Congo - kab_022012_10m | ecosystem: Environmental > Aquatic > Freshwater > Lake | place: Democratic Republic of the Congo: South-Kivu... | reverse complement strand
GTGGCCTCGAGCTCAGCGAAGCTGAACACGCTGCTGGCGGTGGCCGACTGCGCCGTGGGGATCACCGGCCGCAGGCTGGCGCCGCCGCCGCCCACCACGAGGTAGGTGATGCCATCGATCGGCACACTGCGCTCGTAGTTGTGCTCGTGGCCGTTGATGTAGAGCTGCACGCCGTGCTTGCGCATCAGGGCGGCGAGCTTCGCCTGCAGGCCCGGATCGTTGCCGTAGAAGCCCGAGGAATAGATGGGGTGATGGCCCACCACCACCTTCCAGGGGGCGGTACTGCCGGACAGCACCGTGCGCAGCCAGCTCACCTGGCGCTGCCAGTCGGCCTTGCCATTGGTATCGAGCATGAAGAACTCCACCGGGCCGCGGCGCAGGTTGTAGAAGCGCCCCTGCATGCCGAACGGCTTGTAGGCCACCTGCGGATCACCGTTGGCGGTGCGGATGTCGTGGTTGCCGAGCACGGCATGGAAGGGCACGCCGGCGGCCAGCAGATCGGCGTAGGGCCGCCGGAAGGTGGCCTCGATCAGAGCCATGTCGCCGGAGGGGTAGATGTTGTCGCCCCCCAGCACCACCAGATCCACCGGCCGGCGCCGATGCACCGCCGCCATCTGCTGGCCCACGGCCCGCTGGTTGGCATCGCCGCTGCCGGTATCCGCCACCGCCAACCACCGCAGGCGCTGGCTGGTTTCAGCCGCCTTGAGGGGTGGCAGCCAGGCCAGGCCGGCACCCGCCAGCGCGGCCGGCAGCAAGCGCAGCAGGGTGCGACGACGCACGGATCCTCGGCTCAAAGCCCGCCAAGCTTGGCGGATCCGCCGGGTGCGCAGCGATACACCGCCAAGGCTTCCTCCAGGGTGCGGCAGTGCTCCTGGCGCAGAGCGTCCGGCCGATCGATGCGGATGCCGCCAGCGAAGGCGAACAGCCAGCTGCGCAGGTCGATGTCGGCCGCCACGCTCCAGGGGGGCAGATCCAGTTCCACCGGGTAGGGATGGCTGGAGCCGGCCGGGCCGGGTTCGAGCACGTGCGGGGCCTGGGGGTGATGCCACCAGCGACCGCCCGCTAGCGGTTTCGAGAAGCGAACGTGCTCGATCGGATAGCGCTGCAGGCCCTCGCGAATGAAGGCAAAGGCCCAGGGGGCACAGCAGAAGCGCAGGGTGATCAACGCCTGGGTGCGGCGCTGGGTGGAGGCGCTGGCCACCGCCAGCTGCTGCTCCAGATCACTGCCGAAATAGATGCCGCCGCTGTGGTGCAGCAAGCGCTCCAGCCGGTTGATGGCGGCGGCGTGCTGCTCGCTGCTGCGGCGCAGATCACCATCGCCGCGGGGCATGGCGAGGCGATCGAGCCGTTCGCTGCGGATCAGCCCCTGCTCCTGGCCGATGTGGTCGTCTTCGTAGAGCAGGTACCAGCCCACGTTGTGAAAGATCAGCTGCAGCGGCCACACCCGCAGCTCGCCAGCGGGGCTGTCAGCGAAGCTGCCCACCCCCGGATAGCGCTGCAGCCGCACGCGGCGATGCGCCACGATCGCCGCCTCGATCGCCTCTCCGGATCGGCGCTCGGGGTGAATCTGGGCAGCACCACGATCAGCAACGGCTCCGTGAACACCAACTCGGTGCTGGCGTCGGCCTACGTCGACATCCCCACCAACAGCCGCTGGGTTCCCTACATCGGCGGCGGCCTGGGTTACACCAACGTGGGCTGGGGCGCCTACAGCGCCACCGCCTTCGGGGTGACGCTGACCCAGACACCCGGCAGCCAGGGTGTGTTCGGCTACCAGGCCAAGCTGGGCGTGAGCTATCTGGCCAGCAGGAGCACCGATCTGTTCGTTGAAGGCACCTACCAGGGGGCAGCGGGCTTCACGATCGACGGCATCAATTACGACCCGCTGAACAGCTGGGGGGCCAGGCTGGGGGCGCGCTACCGCTTCTGAGTGCTGGCTGCAGAACCACGGCAAACTGCCGAAGATCGATGGGCTGACGCCTGGCTTCGTGGACACAGAACTGGCTCAGCAGGAGTTCATCGGCGCGCTGGAAGCGATCGGCGGCTCGGCCGGTAACGGCCGGCTGCGGGAGCTGCTGGGCTGGAGCGAGGCGACCTATGAGAGCGTCCGAGCCACCTTGATCGCCAGCGGCCAGGTCACACCAGGCCGCGGCCGTGGCGGCTCGGTGGCCTTGGCGGGCCCAGGGGCGCCGCCTGAAGCCTCCTCACTTCGCAGTGCAAGCCAGCTCCCTCCACCCGTGACGATCAGCTCCACCGCCCCCGCCCAACAACCCAGCGGCAAGCAAAACCTCTCCGCCTTCATCTGGTCCGTCGCCGACCTGCTGCGGGGCGACTACAAGCAGAGCGACTACGGCAAGGTGATCCTCCCGTTCACGGTCCTGCGGCGTCTGGACTGCGTTCTGGAACCCACCAAGGCAGCGGTGCTGGAGGAGAAGGCCCTGCGAGAGGGACAGGGACTGGACCCCGAACCCTTCCTGCTGCGGAAGGCCGGCCACAACTTCTGCAACACCTCGCCGCTGGACATGAAGCGGTTGATGGGCGACGGCGACAACATCGCCGAGAACCTGCGCAGCTACATCCAGGCGTTCAGCCCGGCCGTGCGCGACATCTTCGACAGCTTCAAGTTTTACCAACAGGTGGATGAACTTGAGAAGGCAAATCTGCTGTACCTGGTCACCGAGAAGTTCGGACAGATTGACCTGCACCCCGAAACGGTCAGCAACGCCGAGATGGGGTTGGTGTTCGAGGAGCTGATTCGGAAGTTCGCCGAACTCTCCAACGAGACAGCCGGGGAACACTTCACGCCCCGTGAGGTCATCAAATTGATGGTGAACCTGATCTTTATCGAAGACGACGAGGCACTGACCCAACCTGGCATCGTCCGCAGCCTCTACGACCCCACAGCGGGTACAGGCGGAATGTTGAGCGTGGCAGAGGAACACCTGGTCAGCCATAACCCCTCCGCCCGTCTGGTGTTGAGCGGGCAGGAACTGAACGCAGAGTCCTACGCCATTTGCAAGGCGGACATGCTGATCAAGGGGCAGGACATCAACAGCATCTGCTTCGGCAACACCTTGTCGGACGACCAGCTGCCGGAGGAGAAGTACGACTACATGCTGTCGAATCCGCCATTTGGCGTGGAGTGGAAGAAGATTCAGAAGGAGGTTGAGGCAGAGTCAAAAGCGCTGGGCTTTGCCGGCCGATTCGGCCCTGGGCTGCCCCGAGTGAGCGACGGTTCACTTCTGTTCCTTCTGCATCTCATCAGCAAGATGCGGCCTGCGCAGGACGGTGGCTGTCGCTTTGGCATCGTTCTCAATGGCTCTCCGCTTTTTACCGGCGGCGCAGGCTCAGGCGAGAGCGAAATTCGCCGGTATGTACTGGAGAACGACCTGTTGGAGGCCATTATTGCCCTGCCGACAGACATGTTCTACAACACAGGCATCAGCACCTACATCTGGATTCTGAGCAACCGCAAGCCCGAAGAAAGGAAGGGCAAGGTGCAACTGATTGACGCCAGCAGCTTCTGGCAGAAGATGCGGAAGAGCCTCGGTAGTAAGCGGAAGGAGTTGGCCGCCGAACACATCGAGGAGATTACAAAGCTGTTCGGGGACTTCGAAGAAGCCGACAAGGACGGCAAGCCCATCAGCAAGGTCTTCAGGAACGAGGACTTCGGCTACCAGACCATTACGGTTGAGAGACCGCTAAGGGACGAGGCAGGGAACGTCGTTCTGGGGCAGAGGGGCAAAGCCAAAGGACAGCCCCAGGCCGACAGCAGCTTGAGGGACACGGAGAACGTGCCGCTGTCAGAGGACGTGGAGACCTATTTCGAACGAGAGGTGCTGCCGCATGTGCCCGACGCCTGGATTGACCACAGCAAGACCAAGAAGGGCTACGAGATTCCCTTCAACAGGCACTTCTACGTCTTTACGCCGCCGAGGCCACTGGAAGAGATAGATGCTGAGTTGAAACAGGTGACAGACCGGATTCTGGAGATGATTGGGGGGCTATCGGCGTGAGCCTTCCTCTTTACCCGGCTTATCAAGTCAGCAAGCTGGAGTGGGCAAAAACTCTCCCTGAGCACTGGACAGCCAAGCATCTAAAAAGGAACGTCCGACTACTCACAGAGAAAACTGATACAAGGAAATGTCCAGTCGGCCTGGAGAACCTTGAAGGCTGGACAGGTCGATTCATACAGACAGAGTCTGACTTTCAAGGTGAGGGGGTCGGCTTTGAAGCGAATGACATCCTTTTTGGCAAGTTGCGGCCCTACCTGGCAAAAGCATGGCTAGCAGACAGGACAGGAGAGGCCATTGGAGACTTCCATGTCCTAAGGCCCTTAGAAGGTGCCATTCCACGCTTTATCCAGTACCAGTTACTAACCAGAGAAGTTATTGACCTTGTAGACGGATCAACCTATGGAGCCAAGATGCCAAGAGCAAGCTGGGGATTCCTTGGCTGCCTTGAACTGCCTACACCTCCAGCAGAAGAACAACTGGCTATAGCCAGCTTCCTCGACCGCGAAACCGCCAAGATTGACGCCCTTATCGCCGAGCAGCAACGCCTGATAGAGCTGCTTCAAGAGAAGAGGCAGGCGGTCATCTCACATGCGGTGACCAAGGGACTGAACCCGAACGCACCGATGAAGGACTCGGGAGTGGAGTGGCTGGGAGAGGTGCCGGAGCATTGGGAAGTCAAGCGAATGAAGCATCTTTGCAAGTCAATAGAGCAAGGCTGGAGCCCTCAGTGCGATAACGAGCCTTCGACAGGAGAAGCCCCAGGAGTCTTAAAAGTCGGATGCGTGAATGGCGGCGTCTTTCGACCGGCCGAGAATAAGAGGTTGCCTTCAGACTTGGCACCTATTGCCCAGTACGGCGTCAAGAAGGGTGACCTTCTTGTATCGCGAGCAAACACCAAGGAACTAGTCGGTAGTGCTGCAGTTGTCGACAAAGACTTCCCTTGGCTGTATATTTGTGACAAGCTTTACAGAATCACTGTTAAGGCCGACTGCTCTATAGCCAACTATCTGTGCCTTTATTTGGCATCCAGCGAGGCCAGAGGAGAGATTGAACTTGGTGCGTCTGGAGCAAGCCCATCCATGCAAAACATCTCGCAGTCTGTACTGCTTGACCTTCCCGTGCCTCTGCCGCAGCCCCAGGAGCAAGAAAGCATCCGGTCTTTCATCACCATTCAGTGCGACCAGATTGATGAGTTGATAGCCAAGGCGATGGAAGCTATACGCCTACTCCAAGAACGCCGCTCAGCTCTCATCTCCGCCGCAGTAACAGGCCAGATAGATGTCCGGGGGCTGGTGAAAGAGGAGGGTAGCGAGCAGTGACCGCAACCCCCAAGACAATCCAAATCTTCCTCCCCAGCGGCGAGCCTCACGGCATTCGCATCGCTGAAATCACCACCCGGATTGTTCAAGTCATTGAGGTCCCCCGGAGCCTCCTGAGCAGCTTCCTATCCATGGAACAGAGCTCCCAGGTCGGCGTCTACTTCCTGATTGGAGAAGACACAGAGGACGGAGACCGCCTGGTTTACGTCGGACAGACCGGCGACCTTCGTGCACGACTGACTGCCCACAACCAGAAGAAGGACTTCTGGGAGAGGGCCTTGGTGCTGGTCTCCAAGACCAACAGCCTCACGCAGACCCACGCTCTGTTCCTGGAATGGCATTCCCTCCAGCAGATTCGGGGAGCCGGTCGCTTTGCTGATGAGAACGGCAACAGTGGCTCCAGGCCCCACACCCCAGTCCCGCTGGAAGCCGAGTGCTTTGAGGTGTTTGAGACGGGCAGCGTTCTGGTCTCAAGCCTCGGTTATCCCCTGTTTGACCCCGTAGCCAAGCCAAAGCAGAGCGAGGAGCCAGCGGAGGTCTTCAGCCTGAGAAGCCCGTCCAACGGAGTGGAAGCGAAGGGGCTCTACACAGCAGAGGGCTTCGTTGTATTGGCCGGTTCCGTAGGCCGTGTTGATACGGCTCCCTCTCTTGGAGAGACCAATGAACGATGGAGGCAACGACTCCTAGACGGCGAAGTCATGCAACCTGATGAGCAAGGCCGCCTGGTGTTCCCGAAAGACCACTTGTTCAAGTCCCCAAGCGGTGCTGCCATTGCCTTGCTCGGTCGCACCGCCAACGGCTGGAGAGAATGGAAGAACTCCCAGGGCCAGACCCTGCATCAGCTGGTTCGGGAGGGCTGACGGCACCACCAACCCAAGCCATGGGATAGACTACCGGTATATCCAGGGAGGGTGACCATGGTTGCGATCACCAAGTTGTTCCTCAGCAATCGCAGCCAGGCGGTGCGGATCCCGGCCGACCTGCGTCTGCCCGAATCCGTGAAGGAGGTGGAGGTGCGTGCCTGCGGTCAGGAGCGGATTATTGCCCCCGCGGGCCGCAGCTGGGACAGCTTCTTTCTGGATGGCCCGAGCGTGAGTGACGATTTCCTCCAGGAGCGAGCCTCGCAGGAGCAGGCCGATCGCGACACCTTCTGAGCCTGGCCATGCTCCGTTATCTCCTGGATACCAACATCTGCATCTATGTGATCAAGCGGCGCCCGGCCCAGATGCTGGAACGCTTCAATCGGCACTCCGGGCACATGGCGATCTCAGCCATCACGCTGTCTGAGCTCCTCCATGGCGTTGAGAAAAGCGCAGCACCAGATCGCAATCTTGCCGTTGTCGAGAACTTCTGCGGCCGATTAGAGGTGCTTCCCTACGGCGGCAAAGCCTGCCTCCACTATGGCCAGATCCGTGCCGGTCTGGAGCGCCAGGGCCTGCCGATCGGCGTGAATGATCTGCACATTGCCGCCCATGCCCGCAGCGAGGGACTGACGCTGGTGAGCAACAACCTGCGTGAATTCCAACGGGTTGACGGCCTGTTGCTGGACAACTGGGCTTGAAGACTTGGGCGGCCTGAACTATGCAAGCTCTGCATCAATCCCAGGCCTGAAGCGGCGCCTGCGATTAACCTGCCTGAATCGCCCGGTGTTGACGCCACCTCCTAGCCCATGAGCGTCTACCTCGAATCCGCCTTCGAGCGCGAGATCTGCGAGCACCTCGGCAGCCACGGCTGGCTCTACGAAGACAAGACAGCCGACCAGTACGACCGCAAGCTGGCCCTCTATCCGCCCGACCTCATCGCCTGGCTTGAGGAGTCGCAGAAGGAGCTGTGGGAGACCTATCAGCAGAAGAACGGCAGTAAAGCCGAGGCCTCTCTCCTCCAACGCATTCGCGAGCAGCTCGACCAGCAAGGCACCCTCGACCTACTCCGCAACGGCATCGAGGTGATGGGGTTGCCCAAAGCCCTCAGGCTGGCGGAGTTCAAACCCACCCTGGGCCTCAACACAGACATCCTGGCCCGCTACAACGCCAACCGCCTGCGCGTCGTTCGGCAGGTGCGCTACTCGCTGCACAACGAGAACTGTATCGACCTCGTGCTCTTCCTCAATGGCATCCCGGTTGCCACGGTCGAACTGAAGACCGACAACACCCAGTGCATCGACGACGCGGTGTGGCAATACAAGGCCGACCGCCTGCCCCAGCTCGCCGGCAAAACACCTGAACCTCTGCTGAGCTTCCCCAGTGGGGCCCTGGTGCACTTCGCCGTGAGCAACCGCGAGGTCCGCATGACCACCAAGCTCGCTGGCCCTGCAACAGTCTTCCTCCCCTTCAACAAAGGCAGCGACCCCGGCGGCAAGAACTGTGGTGCCGGCAACCCAGTTCCCGATGGCGCCGGCTATCCGACTGACTACCTGTGGCAGGAGGTGTGGGAGCGGGAGAGCTGGCTTGAAATCCTTGGCCGCTACTGCATTGCCGAGCGGAACAAAAAGAAGCAGGTGTCACGGGTGCTCTTCCCCCGCTACCACCAGCTTGTTGTCACCCGCCTGCTGCAAGATGCCGTGCGCCGTGAGGGGCCGGGGCAGAAGTACCTGGTTCAGCACTCCGCCGGCTCCGGCAAGACCAACTCCATTGCCTGGACTGCTCACTTCTTCTCAGAGCTCCACGACGCCGACAACAAGAAGGTCTTCGACTCGGTGCTGGTCGTGAGCGACCGCAACGTGATCGACACCCAGCTGCAGGAGGCCCTGGAGTCGTTTGAGCGCAAGAAGGGGGTGGTGGCTTCTATCACCAGTGAAGAGGGCAGCAAGAGCGGCAAGCTGGCCCAGGCCCTGAGCGGCGACAAGAAGGTGGTGGTCTGCACGATTCAGACCTTCCCCTTTGCCCTCGAAGCCGTCCGGGAGTTGACAGCGACAGAAGGCAAGCGATTTGCAGTCATTGCCGACGAAGCCCACAGCTCCCAGACCGGTCAAGCCGCCGAGAAGCTGAAGAAGGTGCTCAGTGCCTCAGAAGCAGCAGACCTGGCCGACGGTGGCGAGGTGGGAATGGACGAAGTGCTGGCGGCTCAGATGGCCGATCGCGTGAAGGAGAACGGCATCACCTACGTGGCCTTCACCGCCACGCCCAAGGCCAAGACCTTGGAGCTGTTCGGTCGGCGCCGGAAACCCAACGAGCCCGCAGGCGACGGCAACCTGCCGGAGCCGTTCCACGTCTATTCGATGCGGCAGGCGATCGAGGAGGGCTTCATCCTCGATGTGCTGCAGAACTACACCGCCTATTCCATGGCCTTCCGCCTGGCGCAGGACGGCCAGAGCGTTGGCGACGAGGAGGTGGAGCGCAGCGCTGCCAAGAAGAAGCTGATGGGTTGGGTGAAGCTCCACCCCCACAACATCGCCCAGAAGGTTCAGATCATCGTGGAGCACTTCCTGCAGTTCGTGGCGCCGCTGCTCGACGGCAAGGCCAAAGCCATGGTGGTGGTGGGCTCCAGAAAGGAAGCCGTGCGTTGGAAGCTGGCCATCGACAAGTACATCCGCACCAAGGGCTACCCGCTGGGCACCCTGGTGGCCTTCAGCGGCGAGGTGAAAGACGACGAGTCAGGACCTGAACCGTTCACCGAGCGCAGCAGCACCCTCAACCCCGGCCTCAAGGGCGACATTCGCGAGGCCTTCAAGGGCGACGAGTTCCAGATCCTGCTGGTGGCGAACAAGTTCCAGACCGGCTTCGATCAGCCACTGCTCTGCGGCATGTACGTGGATCGCCGCCTCTCCGGCATTCAGGCGGTGCAGACCCTCTCCCGCCTCAACAGATGCCACCCCGGCAAGACAACGACCTATGTCGTGGACTTTGCCAATGAGCCCGACGACATCCTGGCGTCGTTCAAGGCGTATTACGAAACCGCTGAGCTGGCCGAGGCGACCGATCCCCAGCTGATCCTCAACCTCAAGGCCAAGCTCGACAGCCAGGGCCACTACGACGAGTTCGAGTTGGACCGCGTGATCAAGGTGCTGCTCGACCCCAACGCCAAGCAGAGCGAGCTGATTGGTGCCCTGGAGCCCATCGCCCAACGACTCATGCACGCCTACAAGGAGGCACGCCAAGCAAAGCGGCACGCCGAGGAAATCAACGCCCCGGATGCTGCCAAAACTGCGAAGGACGAGCTGGACGCCCTGACCCTGTTCAGAAGCGACATGGGCACCTACGTGCGCTTCTACACCTTCCTCTGCCAGATCTTCGATTACGGCAATACGGCTCTGGAGAAGCGGGCCATGGTCTTCAAGCGACTGCTGCCCCTACTGGAGTTCGAGCGTGAGGTGCCGACCGTCGACCTAAGCAAGGTCGTGCTGACCCACCACACGCTGCGGAACAAGGGTCAGAAGACGCTGGACCTGGCTCAGGGGGAGTCAGTACTGCTGACTGGTCTTGCCCCTGGGGGCGGTTCGGTGCAGGACAAGGACAAGGCCCTGCTCTCGGAAATCATCGCCAAGCTGAACGACCTCTTCACCGGCGACCTGACCGAGGAAGACAAGGTCACCTATGTGCGTGCGGTCATTCGCGGCAAGTTGCTCGAATCCACCACCCTGCAGCAGCAGGCTGCAGCCAACAGCAAGGAGCAGTTCGGTTCCTCGCCGGATCTGGGCACAGCCCTGATGGACGCCATCATCACCGCCCTCGATGCTCATCAGACGATGAGCAGTCAGGCCCTGGGCTCTGAATCCATCCGAAATGGCATGAAGGATGTTCTCCTCAACCAGACCGGTCTTTACGAGGAGCTGCGTGAACGCGCAGGCGCTTCCGTCTAGCCATGACTGCCGACCCGAGCACCGTTGCCGTTGCCCAGGCCGCCCAGCAGATCGCCCTGCAGATGCTGGAAGAGCGCGGCCGCGGGGCCGTGCTGGTGGGTGTCGCCCGCGTCGATGCCGCCTTGGAGCACCTGCTGCAGGCGGTGATGGCTCCGGCGCCGGCCAGCGGCGATGGTTTGTTCCTTCCGGAACGCCCCCTGGGCTCCATCGGCGCCAAGGTGGCCCTGGCCAGCCGCCTGGGCCTGATTGATGCCGGTGTGGAGCGGGCACTCCATGCCCTGCGCAAGCTGCGCAACGCCTTCGCCCACTCCGCCGAATCCGCCTCCCTGGCCGACCCAGCCCACCGCGACCGCCTGGCGCCGATCGTTGCCGAGGCGCACACCAATCCCCTCTGGGCACCGCTGGACACTGTCCTGGCGTCCCAACCCCCGACAGCCTATGGCCCCCTGGAGCCAGCCCTGCGCGATTACATCCTGCTGATCACGATCCTGGTGGCGTTTCTCGAGGCCACCGCCCAGCAGCTCCGACCACTTCAGCCGGCGGTGGTGATGAGCCTCGCGGGCATTACCCAGAGCTCAAACACATCTCACCCCGCGTGAGGGGGTCTGAGCAAGAGCTCCCAGCACGCCCGATCGCCGCGCCGTTTGCCCTAGCGATCCACGCATCGCTTGATTCTCCACCCGCCGCAGCCGCTGAAACACCGGTGGCATTGGGTTCCTTGAGCGCTGTGGCCCGCCCATGCCGTTGGCCGCGCCTCGCGCTTGCGGTCCTGCGCTTGACCCTCCGTGGCTGTTTCATCTCCCGCCCGCTCCAGCGAAGACAAGCTGGTGGCCTCCCTGATCACCCTGCTGGAAGCCGGCACCAGCCCCTGGCGGCGGGAATGGGATGCCGCCGCCGGCGGACACCACGTGAATCTGCTCTCGGGGCGCCGCTACCGCGGGGCCAATCCAGCGCTGCTCACCCTCGGCCTGCACCTGCGGGGCTCAGCCCTGCCCTACTGGTGCGGCTTTGCCGAGGCCAAGGCCTTGGGGATCGTTCCCCGCAAGGGCAGCAAGGCGGTGCATGTGCTGCGGCCCCAGGTGCATCAGCGGGGTGAAAGCCGGCTGGCAGAGCCGGGGTCAGAGGCTGAAGCGGGGCGCAGCTGGGTGAGCTACCGGCCGGTGCCGCTGTTCAATGCCGCCGATCTCGTGGGTGAGCCCCTTGAGGCGCTGATCCGCAAGCGCCGGCTGGCAGAAGGCGCCATGCAGCGGTCTGAACCCGAGCGGCTGGCAGCAGCGGAAGCGGTGCTCAGCCGCTGGACCGTGCCGGCGGCCTTCGCTGGGGATCGAGCCTGTTACCTGCCAGAGCCGGATCGCATCCAGCTGCCCGATCGCTCCGCCTTCCATTCAGCCGGGGCCCTCTACGCCACCTGGGCCCATGAGGCGATCCATTCCACCGGCCACAGCTCACGGCTGGCCCGTGATCTCTCCGGCGGCATGGGTGCCGCTGGCGATGGCGGCCGGGCCTATGCCCGCGAAGAGCTGGTGGCCGAGCTGGGCGCCGTGCTGCTCGGCGATCGCCTCGCGATCGGCAGTGCCATGGCCAATCACGCCGCCTATCTGAGCCACTGGGCGGAGCTGCTCCAAGAGTCGCCGCGGGTGCTGCTCCAGGTGCTCAGCGATGCCCGCAAGGCCGCCGATCTGATCTGCCCCGAGAGCTGCGGGGAGTCATCCCCCTGATTTTGCCGCGCAGGCCTTTAACGCTGCGCAAGCCCCCGCCCGCCGGGTGCAGATTGCGCCTCGTTCAGTGCTGACGCCGCGGTTCGGGGAATCAGAAGCGGGGGCAATCCACCCGTGGGATGTCGATCTGCTGATCACAGCCCCGGAGGCCTGGCTGGCCCAGTTCGACCTGGTGCTCCAGTCCTGCACTGAAGCGAACCGCCGCGCGGGATTGCCCTTGAGCACCTTTGCCCTGCAGGAACTCAGCGAAACAGCCCGCCGTGCCAACAACGCCGAGCTGCTGTCAGTGCTGCGCCGCCTGGTGCTGGCTGATCGCCTGCCCGAGCAGCACGCCCTGAGGGCTCTTGCCACCAGCCAACAGCTCGGCCTACGACGCGCTCTACGTGGCCCTGGCCGAACAGCTGGGCGCCACCTTGCTCACGGCCGATGTCCGCGCAGCACGGGCTCCCGGGCTGCAATGTCCCGTGGAGGTCATCGCCCCATGAGCCCGTCAGGGTGCCTCGCGCCGCTCCTGGCCCGGCGTCGCCAGTGGCCGGCGGTGGGGCTGGTTGCCGAAATGCTCGCGCGCCAGGGCCAGCAGTTCCGCTTCGCTCAGGGCGCTGTCGTCCACCGTCACCACCCCAACGATCCGCTGCAGCAGCTGGGGATGGTGGCGGCGGAGGTGGGCCACCAGCAGCTGGCGCACATCCGCCTGGCCATGGCCATGGCCCAGCAGCAGCACCGCATCGGCCTGAGCGATGGCGTCGCTCAGCCCCTCCAGATAGGCGTGATCCAGCGGGGCACACTGGCCGGCGATGTCGCGCTCATGGCGATGGCTGAGGTTCTGATCGCTGCCCCACAGGCCATGGGGCTCCAGCTCGGCCTGCTCCACCGCCTCGCCCACCAGATGCCAGAGGTCGGCGCCGCGATGGTCGAGCCGCACCTGCAAACGATGGTCCGACAGCCGCTCCACCTCGGCGCCGAGGCTCAGCAGCATCCCCTCCACCAGCGAGCAGCGCAGGCCGTGCTGCAGCGGGTGAGCGTAGAGAGCCTGCAGGGTCTGCCGGTGCTGACGCTTCATGGCGGCGGGGCGGGGGCTATCGCTGGACCCTATGCAGACGACCTGCGGTCGGCGCGGGGATGCAGCTCAGTCGCACCACCACTGCGCCACCACCTCCGGAGTTCCATACCAGCGCGGGCCCAAGAAGCCCTGCAGGCAGGCGGAGCCCACCGGCACTAGGCCGTCACCGGCCACCGCCTTGGCGAAGCAGGCGCCGGGGTAGCGGCGATCCAGCAGCGCCGCGGTGCGATCCAGCAGGCGCCGCCAGCCTCAGGCCCCCACGGTGAACAGCCAGCGGCACATCGGCGCCTAGGCCTCGCCGGTGATCAGAAAACCGCCCAGGATCACGATCGGTTGGGCGGCCATGGTTCGGTCGTTTCAGGGATTGGGGCTATGGTGATCGCAGACGGGCCGGTTACCCAACACCGGCAGCTGCGCCGGGTTCCCAACACCGGCCAGCGGGAACGAGAAGAACAAGCGAGTCAAAGAGTCACCGAGTCGACGACCAGGCCACGCCAACACCGGCAACGCCATTTCACCCGACGCAGTCACTGATCGTCTGATCAGTTCAGCTCAGATCAGCTCCTTTCAGATCAGCTCAGTCCAGCCGTCTCCGGCACCCATTCCTTTCCACGCGACAGTCACATCCGTCAGACAGGACTCCGCCCCACAGGGCGGTGGTGCGCGATCGATATCTCTATCAACACTGTTCAACCATGCAACACAACACCCGCGCCTATGCGCCCCACCCTGCCCGGCCCCAGCGGTTCGGCAGCGTCACACCGAACAACGCCGGCAGCATCCGCCTCGCGGCGGCGCCCGCAGCACCCCCGAGCCCTGCCAGGGATTGCCCCAGCTGGGAAGAACTCCTGGGCCAGCG
>Ga0172367_10006462_pt1 | contig 13777 bp, 19 predicted proteins | sample Lak10m_FD_114542 | JGI IMG/M metagenome (GOLD analysis project Ga0172367, IMG submission 114542) | Freshwater microbial communities from Kabuno Bay, South-Kivu, Congo - kab_022012_10m | ecosystem: Environmental > Aquatic > Freshwater > Lake | place: Democratic Republic of the Congo: South-Kivu... | reverse complement strand
TGTTTTCCTTTATTAGGTTTATATAGTGATTTATTTTTCAAGGAGAAGTAAATGATGTAAAACTATAAAATTGTTTCTGTGAATAATCTATATCATATAACTTCATTAAATCTTTAGTAGTTCTAGTATCTTCACAAAAAAATATATTAAGCTCTTTTAGAAGCCTTAATCATCTCAAGGTAATATCTTCTCTGTTTCAAATAGGTGTAGGAATAATATAAAGCATTAGATTATTTTAACTTACATAAAATTTTAACATAATTTTTTGAACTATTTTCAAATAATTTCACAATATTAAATCAATTAGAAGTAAGAATATATCTCAAATTATCAATTGAATACTTACAAGAAAACTCAGTAAGAATTCTTTCTCATTTTTTAAAATTTAATTCATCATGTTCATATACAATATCCTTATCCTTATTAAATTTAAAATATACATTAAAAACATCCAAATCTGGAAAAAATCTATATTTGGTTTTCTCATACTCCATAAATCAATCCGAAAGAACTATTCATAATCTTTTCAAAGGGACAAAAGAAGAATACAAATAATCCATATTGTTATACTGTTCAAGATAGCTGTTTTCATTTAAGACAGAAACTCAAACTAAAAAATAATCATCATAAGTCATATTTTTCCTTATCAAATTCAAAAGTTCAGTTTGATGAAAATTTCATAAAGTATTTCAAAGTAATGTGATAAAATTCGTTTTATAAAAATTCTTTCTTATATTTGGAATAATTTCGGTCATATGCTCAAATCAAGAAACAAATGAATTTGAATTAATTCACAGATTTTTTAATCTTTCTAATGCAACCCTTATCATATCAACAGAAGAGTCTATCAAGAATGAATTCACTTGTTTAACTTTATGTAACTTATTTAATATAATTAAGTCCTTTTCTCAATTTCAACATCATAAATCTATGTGATTAAGCTCAGTCTCAGGAATAAAGGATAAAATATCATCAACTATATTATTTAAAAGAGCAATAGAATCTGTATAGGGAGCATAATCTCTGAGTTTGCATAGATTAATCCGAGATTGGGTAGACTCTTCTCACCAATACCAAAATTTAGATGGAATTTCACGTAATCTAATATATTTTAAAAACTCTTTTTCCAAATTTTCGTTAGTCTCATGAATATTAATATAGATATTTTGAAATGACGATGAAAACATATTTTAAAAGAGTTTTTATTTGATAAATTTATTTTTTAAACTTCTCAATATCATAATGATTCAAATGAATAAAACTAATTTTTACATCCAAGTTATTAGTATTTATAAATTCAGATAACTTATACATAGTCCAGTTACAAAACGAAGTAGAAAAATTATCATTTATATCTATTTATATTTCTTTTATATAAAGATTATATACTTCTTTTCAATCTTTTGAAACTTTCTTATTTTTATTAAAAATATTTACACATACAGACTCCATTTTAGACTCTCAGTTATTGTCTGCAATTCACAATATATAATTATAATCTCAATCAATAAGTATTTCTGTGATTTCTTTAAATGATTCTTTTAATTTATCAAAAACAAAAACATCAGGAAATAATGTTTTAAGCTCTGAGATATATGGATAAGTTCTAAATGTATAAACTAGTATAGTTTTCATATTATTTTTTATTCATGAGTTCAATCATTGTATCAAAATATTTCTGTTTATCTCAAAGTCATCTCATTATAAAAGCAGGATGATACATCGGAAATAGATCTATTCAGTTAAAATTAAATTTTTTATAGACAATATTGTCTAATTTGTCAAAGTCTCATAAAAAAACTCTGGAAGCAATACTACCCAATGGCACTATTAAATTAGGTTTAATAATATTTATCTCCTCCAATACATATTTCCTACAATTTTTTATCTCATAATTTTTGGGAGATCTTAGATTTGGCAATCTACACTTAACTACATTACTAATATAAATCTCTTCTTTCTCAATTCAAGCTAGAGAAAATATTTTATCTAAGATTTTTCCAGATCAACTAGAAAATGGAATTACACGACTATCTCAACTTCATCCGACACTACTTCAGTAAAAAATTACTTTAGATCTGATATTACCGAATCCACAACTAGACAATGTCTTAGATTTTTTACAGTTGAGTCATTCGCAAATATTACAAGAAAATACATCATTCTCTAGAGCTTGAAAATTCATATATAGTACCTTACTTATAAATATATAGTATATAAATATATTAACATTTTTTTCAAACAAAAAACACGCAATGCGTGTTATTTATACGGAACAGATTTTTTCTCTCTTGCTCACGTTGATTCGAATCTTTTAAGGCACCCATGGGATTCGAACCCATGAACCAAGGTTTTGCAGACCCGTACAATAGACCACTCTGTCAGGGTGCCATAAAAATGTGTAACATATAATATAAATATTTTTTACACATTTTCAAATAAAAACATCGTTTTTAGTTAATTCAATTTTGAAAAATCTCATTATTTGCTTTTAACCAAAGCTCTGGAGTTCAAACATCCCATATTTTATGCTTAGTAACATAAGGAAGTATAGGTACAGTACTCATCAAAATCTTTAATGCATCAGGCAATAAAATCTCTCAAGATTTTTGATCCATAGGAGTTTGTTCTATTACATCAAATATAGACCTAGGTAAGACATATACTCATATCATAATTAAGTTTGATGGAGCTTCTTCTTTTTTAGGTTTTTCAACCATATCTGTAATTTTTCATTCCTCTATTTTCACAACTCAATATTTACTTACATCATCCATCGGAACCTCCTGTAATCAAACGACAGGAAATCATGTTTTTCTATGTAGTTCTATCATATCAGAATATATTCCAGGATGAAAAATTGTATCTCAAACAGTTAAAATAAAATAGTCTTTTTCAACCCAAGGCTTTGTTTCTAGTACGGCATGAGCAAATCACAACTGTTGTTTTTGTTTTACAAAACTATAATTTGCCAAATTTTTGGGTTTATTTACTTCTTCTAATAATTCTAGTTTGCCTTTCTTTTTTAGTACTTCTTCTAATTCATAATTCTTATCAAAGTAGTCTTCTAAGGCCTGCTTTCATTGTGAAGTAATAATAACTATATCCTTAACACCAGTTTGAACAAGTCACTCAACTATATACTGAATAACCGGCTTATTTCATACTGGCATCAATTCTTTAGGAATAGATTTTGTAATAGGTAACATTCTCGTTCAATATCATGCTGCTGCTATCACTGCTTTCATTAAAATTATTGATTTAAATTATAAATAGATTTTTAATATTACAAAAATTGTAACTAAGTAAATAATTAGAACAGTATTACTTTATTAAAGTTTTCATTCTAATATCTATCTTATTTTCTTTTATATATGTATAAACAGACTTTGGTACATAAGTAGAAAAGTCTTCATCATTATATATCAGTTCTCTTATCTTTGTTCAAGTACACGGTTTTTCTGCTCAATCTTTTTCCCACATAACTTCGATTCTAAGTCATAAATTAAGTAGTTCTTTATACTTATATCTTCACCACTCATCATAAATAGTCATAAAATAAATAGCATCAATTGGCGTATAAAATTTTATTAATTTAGGAAAATTTATAGGAAATGGAACTATCTCAAATTTTTCCCTTTTAATTCAATATTCTAACATAGCATCTCTGATCATCTCTAATCTTTCGAAATATGTAAATGGATTAGATAATTCATTAGAACGATTTAGATCATTTATATTCTCTTTAACTAAAACCTCATCAGGATTTGTTATTCAAATATAAAGAAAATCACATCTTTGTTTTCATGCTAGCAAATATTCTATATGTCATAAATGTAATCACTGAAATCTACCATGAATTACTCAAACTTTATATTTCATTGAAATTAAAATAAGTCATAAAATTATTAGAATTTTTATAAAAATAGGAAATAATTAGTCAATAGATTTTAAATTATTATTTAATTTTTTAATAATTCTGATAAGATTTAAAGCTAATCCTTCTAAAAATTTCTTCTACATTATTTACTAATTCTTCTAATGTTCAGTTATTCAATATCTGAAAATCGGCCAACTCCATAGTTTTTAAAACTTGTTGTCAGCTTTCATCCTGTCATATACCTGATTCATTTTTCTCAACAGCTAAAAATCACTCCCAAGTTTTTGAATCAGATTCTTTAGATCTTTCCAAAACTCTCTGATATCTAATTTTCTGATCTGCATCAATTGAAATAAGAAAAAAATCATCATAATTTCTTAATTCCAAGACTTCTCAAGGATTTCTTACACCATCAATAATATAATTTTTGGTTAAGTCCAATTGTGAAAATATTTTTTTAACCCAATATCAAGATCAATATATTTTCCTCTGCTCGTTGGCAACAAAAGTAATATTTTCCCTAGTCATTTCTAATCATCTCAAGGATACTTCTTCTCTAATGGCCTGTGACATAGTAAAATACTCAAATCATTTCTTCAAAAACACATCTACAACGGTTCATTTTCAAGCAGCAATTCTACCAGTAAGTCAAATAATCATAATATGATTTTAAAATGTTAAATCATCTCACATAATAAATGCTAAATTATAAAAACTGTTTGAGTTTATTATTTATAAGTATTTAAACATTAATTTTCTATAAACATATTCTTTGATCTATACTGAATTGCTTCAGCAATATGATTTGTCATTACTTTTTCTGACTTTTCAAGATCTGCAATGGTCCTAGATAGTTTCATAATCCTATGAATAACTCTCGGAGACAAAGTTAAAGATTTTATAGCATTTTTCAACAGACTTTCTGCTTCATTATCCATAACTATAAATTTGTGGATATCTTTTGAAGTTATATTTGAGTTAGAACTTATGGACATATTTTTGAATCTTTCGTTCTGTATTTCCAAAGCTACTAAAACTTTATTTCTTAATACTTCAGAAGAATCAGTCTGAAATTTATCTAATATTACATCAGTTTTCTCTCTAGGAATATCCAAAATAATATCAAATCTATCCAAAAGTGGTCAAGAAATCCTAGATTGATACCTCTTTACGTCATTAACTCAACAAATACATTGTTTTTCAATATCTTTATAGTATCAACATTTACAAGGATTCATTGCTGCAACAAACATAAAATTAGCTGGATATTCAACACTTCAATTAACACGAGATATTACAATACTTTTATCTTCTAAAGGTTGTCTAAGTACTTCCAAAACTTGGGAAGGAAACTCTGGCAATTCGTCAAAAAATAAAATTCATTTGTGAGACATACTTATCTCTCAGGGTACAAGATTTTGTCATCAACCAACAATAGAAATTTTTGATGCAGTATGATGTACATGTCTAAATGGTCTATTTATCATAAGTGGATTATATTTGTCCAACATTCACAAAATGGAATATATCTGACTAACTTCTAGGATTTCATTAAAACCCATAGGTGGTAAAATAGATTGTAGAGCCTTAGCTAACATTGTTTTTCAAGTTCAAGGAGTTCATATCATCAATAAATTATGAAATCAAGCAGCAGCTATTGTTAGTGCTCTTTTTGCTATAAGATGTCACTTTATATCTTGAAAATCTACATCAAAATTCGTGTCCAAAGTAGACAAAGATTGTCCACCTTCTATGATATCTATTCCAAAACCTTTCGATAAAAAATTAACTATCTGAGAAAAATGATTCAATCAAATAATATTAATTCATTTTATATATTTTAACTCATCGATATTTTCATAAGGCACAAAAAAGTTTTTGTATCCATGTTTTAAACTAGCTATAACCGAAGGCAATATTCAAGTTACTCTTCTTATACTACCATCCAATCAAAGTTCTCAAAAAAATAATGAGTCTTCTATAAAAGAATTATTTTTAAGGACTCAATCACTTATCATAACAAAAATGGCTACAGCCATTGGAAGATCGAACCTAGTTCAAACTTTTCTAATATCAGATGGAGATAAATTTAAAATAATTCTGCGAGGAGGTAAATCTATTCATACGTTTCTAAAAACAGATCTTAGTCTTTCTTTTGATTCTTTAATAGAAGCATAAGGCAATCAAACTATTTCAATACTCGGTAAGGCTCTGGAACTATCTACCTCAACTAAAATTTCATAACCATTTAATCAAACATTTGTAAAAGTATTAACTTTGAATATAGGCATTTTATTTTTGTTTAATAATAAATTACATTAATAATATACCATAAGATATTCTTTTCAACAAAAAATGTTTGAATTCAAAAATAAATTATTTATAAATTAAAAACTTTTTAAATTTTAAAATAAAAACATGAATTTACATAAGCAACTTCCTTTGTGGGCTGATGAATCAAAATGAATTGTAAACACTATAATTGAGATTAACTCTTGATCTATGGTTAAATACGAATGGAACAAAGAGTATAATGTGGTAGAAGTAGACAGATTTTTTACTGCTCCTATGCCTTTACCATACAATTACGGGACATTGCCACAAACTCACAATGTTTGAGACTGAGATCCATTAGATATGATTCTGATATCAAATTATAGTATTATGCCTTGAGCTATTTCAGCAGTTAAAGTAATCTGAGTATTACATATGATTGACTGAGGAGAGTCTGACGATAAAATTATCTGAATTCCAAATAAAGAACCAAACTTTTGGCATATAAATGACATTAGCGAGATGCCAACTCATTTAAAAAATCAGATAGAATACTTTTTATCAAACTACAAAAAACTTGAAAATAAACCTGTAGAAATTACTTGATGGTCAAACAGAGAAAAAGCGTTAGAGATAGTAAAACAATGTGAAAGAGATTATCAAGGATAATTAATCTATCATTTTGAAGGATATCATAAACTTTAATTTAAGTTAAAAAGACAAATTTACCCCTCTTCATTTCTATATAGAAAGACTATAAGAGGGGTTTTCTTTTAACAAAAAAACGCATAAACCGCGTTTCTAAAATTATAAATCTATGAAACTTAATAAAACATTTGCTATATTCTTCAGTTAACCAAAAATGACAAAATTTAAGTATTTATAATCAGTTAGAACATATTCACCAAAAGTTTTACTATAAAATATGAAGAAACGGATATAACTATTCATACCAAACCGTATACAACAAGTTTATTAGCTTTTTTTAAGTAGGCACTATCTCATTCAGCTGTTATCAACCAATATCATCAAACAATAAGCATAATCATAGCTACCAAGAAAAGAGCAAACCAAACATATTCATTCGCCTGTTTCATTAAACTCATCCAAGAAGTTGTCTCTCATATTATTGTATCTCAATCTGGAGAAATAATATCATCACTTCAATTAATAGGCGGAATTTCAATTGTTACACCGAAAGCAAATGACGAAAATATACTAATTAGTAATAATAGAATAGGCATAATATTTCCTAAAATTATAAAGCAATAGTACGTGCAAGAGAGTTGATCAGGGCAATTATTCACATACTTGCTAACGCAAGAACAATTCAAACTCAAGCCAAAAATAAATTATTTCTAGCCTTTTTCATCTTTCAATCATCTCACATAGAAAGTAAGAACATTATTCATCATATAAGAAACATGGTAACTCAGACAGCGATAGTTATTCTTAAAAGCAACTTTCATACCCTAACAATTATTGGATCCTGAGATTTCAATCATTTTAATGATAAAGTTTTTCATCACTTAAAAATCTGATTACCTACAGCATCAGATGTATTTCATATGTCCACTACATTATCATAGCTTTTTGACTCACTAAATGCTTTATCCAAAAGATCATTAGCTCAAAAAGACAAGCTAGACAATGTAGACAAAAATAATACGAAAGTAAATAATAACACTACGATCTTTTTCATTAAAAAATTTATAGATACTAAATCCTGTCTAACAAAGCTTCTGCTTCCAACTCTTCCTCAGATTTATTTCTTTCTTCAGCATCATGTATCTGAGATATTTTCTTTATATATCACATTTGTTGCCATTTTAATAGATATTTCTTCTTGATATCTTTCTTTTTATTTTCATATTTATCTTCTATCTCTTTCAATTTTTCTTTTTCTTTCTCTAGGATTTGTCTCAGTTTAACCAATTGCTCGTCATTCATCAAAGGCATAAGATTAAACCAATTTTGCTTTTCTTCATCAGTATCAATAGATTTAGATCTGATAACCATTTCTATTAAATCTGGAGTATCAATAAGAAACTCTTCAGGGATATCGAATTTTGCTGCTAACTCCCAAATATCTTCTGGTAAATATTTTCTTATCAAAGTAACGTTAGACATTTTGTTATTATTTTATTTATCTAAATTGTTTAATGTATCATTCAATAAATATTCTGCTTCTATTTCATCCTTTTCTTTGAGTTTGTTGCTTTTATCTATTATTTTATCAACTTTTTGGAAAGATTTTTGCATTTTTCTTTTTAGGTTTCTAACTTGACTACGACTCATAGATCAAGATCATCAAGAATAATAATTTTCAGACATAAATAGTTATAGTTATTATACTAAACTGCTACTCAAGTATTTTTAGCTCCTACGATCCATGCTACACTTTCTTCTTTTACCATACCAGCATCCAAAAGTCTTCTAGCGTACTGATCAAGGGTAATCATTCACTGTTTAATTCATGTTTCCATAATGTTATCAATTTGTGAAATTTGTCTTTTTTTGATATTATTTTTAACAGCAGAAGTATTAATCATCACCTCATAAACTCAAACTCTACCCTTAGCATCTGTTTTTTTTACAAGTCTCTGAGACTGAACTCAGATCAAGGCATCTCAAAGTCTATCAGCCACACTGTCTTGTATTTCTGGTGGAAAAAAAGAAATAAATCTGCTTATAGTTTGGGCTGCACTATTCGTATGCAATGTAGAAAACACCAAATGTCATGTTTCTGCCAAATTTAATACAGCTTCTGCAGTTTCTTTATCTCTAATTTCTCAAACCAATATAATATCTGGATCTTCTCTCATAGCTGCCCTAAGAGCATTCATAAACGCCCAGGTATCATGTCAGACTTCTCTTTGAGAAATTAATGCTTTTTTTGGATGAAAAACAAATTCAACCGGGTCCTCAATAGTAATAATATGATCAGCTCTATTTTCATTAAGATACTCCAACATAGCTACAAGTGAAGTAGATTTTCATGATCATGTTGGTCATGTAACCAAGAACAATCAATGTTTTTTATCCAATACTTTTGTTTTTAAATTTTCTGCAATCTCTGGGAACATAACATCTTCTAATTGTTTTGCTTGTGAATTAATTTTTCTTAAAACAACTCAAAGTTTTCAAAGTTTATAAAAGGCATTTACTCTATACGGGGTATTGTCAGATCAAATATATGAAAAGTCTGCTTCTTTATCAGCAACAAATTTTTCAAAAGCCTTTGCATTTCACTTCATCAATTGCCTAACAATAATTTCCATCATCTCATCATTCATTCTATCGTTATTTTCAAGCTTTTTAATTTCTCAATTAATTCTCAAAGAAATAAACTCATCAGCAGAAAGATGGATATCAGAGATATTGTCTTTAGTAGCTATCTGTCACAAAATTTGATCGATATTAATATTTCAACCTAAACTAGACATATAATTTAATATAAAAAAATAAATATAAGAAATTATAACTGTTTGATTTTTTTTGTCAAATTTTTAGCAATATTTTCTATTTAGGAATATTTTTGATACACCAAAAGTAATTAACGAAAGTATATTAAATAAAATTTTATACATATCACAAGTTTTTATTGTTACATCGAATATAGAACTTAATCTATCAAAGTTTTGTTTATCTATAAATTGTTCGTCAAAAAGTTTAGACACATATGAATAATCATCTTTTATTGACTGAAAAAAGTCCCAGAAATCATATACATCATGATGAGATCAAAAAACAAATTTTTTTTTGTTATCAAATATAATATCTAATGCTCAATTGTATTCTGTTATATTTTGTTTGTTAATATAAATAATTCTATTGAACATATATATTAAATAATCCAAATCATACTGTATTGACTGGATCATTTTTTTTATGTGTTTAGACATAACCTTTAATCAAAATCAAAGTGATATAACCAATATCAGATACAAAAAAACATAAAACATAAACTATATATTAATATCTAAAACGTATTTTATAATGTTTTCTTTAGCAACAACGGGAACAAACTTTCTCCAAAAAATTGGAACTTTTGCATTTATAAAATATTTATTCAAGGTCTTTGATTTATAAATATCTGACTCTTGTGGAAATCTTAAAAAGCATCATATAAACTCATTATTTGAAACATCAATTTCAAAATCTCATAATTTATACCTATCTAATTTAGTTATTTCTATCTGTTGTGCAATGTTTTTTTTATAAAAATTCAATGGTGCTCTGATAAAATATATTTTTCAGTGCGACTTAAATATATAAAGTCAATTGAAGTATTTAAATCAACTTTTAGAATTACTAACAAACTTAAACAGTTCTATAAGAGTTGAACGGTATATATTATTATAAACTCAGAAACTTTTTAATAAATAAATTAATCAATCAATATTTAAGATATCTCAATTATATAAATAAGCGAATTCACAGTTCCAATAAGCAGATTTAGTTATATCAATTAAATTATTTTGACTAGTATTATATCATAATTCTAAATATTGATATAAATTTAAAAAACTACTAAAAAATTTATTACCAAATTCACTATCATAAGTTGAATTGTCAGATATAAGTGAAATAATATTGTTTCTTATTAGATTTCTTTTAGAAAATGATATATCGAGATTAGTATTATCCAAAAAGTATCTAAAATTATTAATGTCACATATACTATTTATATAATCTTTAGGAAGTTCTATCAATGGTCTGAGAATGTTTATTGTTTTCGATCAAATATTAATTTTTCAAAAAAAACTCATATTTATTATTCAATTTATACTAGATCAACGCATCATATTCATAAATGTAGTTTCTATACGATCTGTAAGATTATGTCATAATATCAAAAAAGAATTATCAATATTATTAATATTTTTGCTAAAAAAGTTATATCTAAAATCTCTTAATGTGTTTTCTCTAAAATCATCTCAAACATATTTATCGGTAACAAAATTGTATTCGCTAAAGAATGTCTTTAATTCTTTTTGTTCATTTAACGATTCTTTCCTAAAATTATGATTATAATGAAGAATTACAATATTTTCTTTATTTAAATTTTTGATATCAAAATAGTTTTTTATGATATTAAATACCAATATACTATCAGATCATCATGAAACTCAAAGATACACCTTTGAATCTTTGTTTATATAATTATCAAGTTTTTTGTAAATTTTATCTATTCAATTAAAATTCATAACTTCTATTTTTGATCTTTATTTAAAAAATCTAATACAAATGATATTATTATTATAACAAATGCAACATACATTATATACTTATAACCTATTTTCATATAATCAAATATAACTTTACCAAATACTCATAATAGATATCATATAAAGGCTCTAGGAATAACATAAGACAATACAGCAATTAAAGAACCTAATAAAAATTTTTTTAAATTATATTTGTGTGCACCAAAATATATTCACATAATAGGTGATACAAATCATATATTTATAAGTACTGGAAACGCCCAAAAATGATATTTATCTAGATATGAATCTATTTGTAGAAAATATGTATCTACATGCGTATATTTTTTTCTAATTTTTATAATAAATTTATTTAGAAAATATTTTCCTCCAAAATAAGATATAATTAATCATAAAAATATTCCTAAACTAAATATTACCAAACAAAGTAAAAATAATTTCATATCTACTATCAAAAAAGCAAATATAGTAACAGATATAATATTACTTGGCAAAAAATATCATATAAATCATACTGTTTCTATTATTCACAAAAAAAGAAAAAATAGTGGTACATAAACAAAATAATAATTTGAATTCATTAATATCTCTACACCATATTGAACATTTGAACTAATAAGTTTAAAAAATTCTATAAAAGACTCAAACATAATGTATAAATATTATAATATAATTGATTTTAAAATTTAACTATTTATTGAAATAAATCAACAATTAAATATAAAATGAAGCACTTTTAAAATTAAAGTTTAAAAAATGTTAGATTATTGATTTAAAATTAAAGTATCTGATTTATTAAAAACTCCTTGAACACACGATACCATAAATTTTGTTTCAAAGTTTTCAAATCAAATTGAATGATTACAATCAAATTGAATAAGTTGATCAGTATTTTTACAAAGTCTTGATTATGAGACACTTTATGTAAAATTGGAAAATATAAAAGCTGATATATATGATAGTTGTGATATATGTTGAAAACAATACATAAGGAATATTAATATAGAAATATTTGAAACAAAATTTGTTGCTCCTGAAAACCACAAAAATCCTAAAGAAGAAGTACATGATGAAGAATTTACAATAAGCGTAAAGGATGAATCAATTGACATTGAAGATTTAGTATCACAATCAATTATATTGGAAAAATCTGTAATAAATAAATGTGAAGATTGTTTAGAAAAAACAAATGACGGAAAAAACGAGGAAATAGAAGAATTTGAATCTTGAAATGCTATTAAGTGGATTAAATAATATATCAATATATTTTGTTAAATTGTTGAAAGAATTATAAATATTAATAAACTATATTTTTTCTTTAATAAAGTTTTCAACATTTCAACAAATACTAATTACTATAAAAATAATTATTTTTGTTTACTTGAAGATGATTATATATATATTAACATTTTTACATTATTTTTACATTATTGTTATTATTATTTCTTATAATTATATATTACTTAATACTATAATATATAAAGTAAAGTTTATTAAATGAATATTTTAAAAATCAAATATTTAAAATTATTTTTACATTAATAATGTTATAAAATGAAAATATATTATCAATGAGTACCTTGAGCTTATTCAAATATTGTTGCTTTAGAATTTGCAAAGCAACTTTGAGTTAATAATGAAGATATACATTGAATGTTAACATTTAAAGATGTTTTTGAAGAAATTATAAAATGAAAATTTTGAATAATTCCTATAGAAAATAGTTATGCTTGATCTGTTCATGAAAATTTTTTTCATTTGTCTACTTATAATGTTGAAATTATATCTGAAAAATATCTTAGTATAAATCATTGTCTTTTATCAAAATCCAATAACATATCTAATTATTAAAAAAGTATACTCTCATTATCAAGCGTTAATGCAATGTGAAAATTATATAGATAGACACAAGTGGACAGCTGAAGAATTTTGAGATACAGCATGATCTGCAAAGTTTCTTTATGAATCAGGTAATGAAAACATGGCTGCCATAGCTTCAGAATTAGCTTGAGAAATTTATTGATTAAATATATTAGAAAAAAATATACAAGATCAAGATTGAAATACTACCAGATTTTTTCTTGTAGCCCCTAAATGACATAACTTGTCAGTTAATAATATTTTTGTATCTAATAAAGTATCAATAATATTTAAAGTTAAAAATATACCTGCGGCATTATATAAATGTTTGTGAGCATTTTCTACTAGAGCTATAAATCTTACTAGAATTGAGTCATTACCAGCAAGAAATAATCCTTTTGAGTATATGTTTTGGTTGGATTTTGAAAAAAATACTACAAAAGAAATGATTGATCAGGCCATGGAAGAGTTGGCATTTTTTAGTAAGGATATTAAAATTTTAGGTGATTACTAAAAAACTAATTTAATTTTA
>Ga0172367_10006461_pt1 | contig 13777 bp, 10 predicted proteins | sample Lak10m_FD_114542 | JGI IMG/M metagenome (GOLD analysis project Ga0172367, IMG submission 114542) | Freshwater microbial communities from Kabuno Bay, South-Kivu, Congo - kab_022012_10m | ecosystem: Environmental > Aquatic > Freshwater > Lake | place: Democratic Republic of the Congo: South-Kivu... | reverse complement strand
ATACGAGTGCTTTCATTCTTTATTGAGTCTGATGATAACAGAATATTAAGAATGTCTCATCTTCCTGGAGGGAATACTCTTAAATTAAATGATATTGGTGATACTCCAATTATTAATCAGTTACTTGATACGATGTTAGAGAGGATGAAATCTACCTCAACACCACGTCCCCCATCTCGTCAAGAACTACAACAAGCCATTGATGAATTAGTACCAGCAATTACAGCAGAAGTTTATCGCTTACTACCAACACAAAGAGAAATAAGAGATGATGAATTTATCTCCTCTTCTGAAACTCGGCAATATGAGCTAACAACAGAAGTTTTATCTTCTTTTTTAGCATCTAAATTCATTGAACACTTTACTTCATTAATAGAGATAATTCATGACACGGTAGAAGATGAAATTGGTCGTTTGCAATATTTGGGTCCATTCCGTACCTATCCACCTCGTCATTTTGCCTTGTCTCGGCAGAAAGATGCTAATTGGGAAGCTGGTGGTGGTTATGCCTGGGACATTTTATTGAATAATGCTGAAGTTCGCAACAAGGTAAATGCTTGGTTAGGGGATAGTGACAGGATGAAAACCCCTTATGAGCTAAAGGTACGTAATTTATTATCTGATTCACATCTGCCTATCCAACTAGCCAGACTGCTAGAAAAAGGATTCCACGATCTTGCAGCTCGGTTGATCTTATATGCAGCAGGATTTGGTGAAGATATGGAGAAAGAAGTCGAAAAACTAGCATCTGTACTAGAAAATGAATTTATCGACTTTGATGATCCTAGTGTTCTTTTCTTGGAAATAAATGAATTAGTATCTAGTTTTACTGATACAGAAAGTTTATCAGAGTCTTGGGTGCGGGAGATGGCTGCGGATAGTGAGCGCATTTCAGATTTAGTCTTAATTGATAAGAGAACGGACACAATTGTGAGTCATCGTGATGTGGGAATTGGTATTAGTCAAGTAATTCCAATTCTCGTATCTTGTTATGGTTTATCTGATGCTGTAGTAGCGATTGAACAACCAGAAATTCATCTACATCCTAAATTACAAGCTGAACTGGGAGACGTTTTTATTGAGTCTGCACTGGGAGAGCAAAAAAACACATTTATACTAGAAACTCACAGCGAACATTTACTGTTAAGAATTATGAGGAGGATGAGAGAAACCTATAATAATGAACTCCCTGAAGGTTGTTTACCTGTACGACCAGAAGATGTTTCTGTGTTGTTTGTCGAATCAGACAGTAGGGGTAGTTTTGTACGGGAAATGCCTTTGAACAAGAGAGGTGAACTTGTCAAAGCATGGCCAGGAGGTTTCTTTGAAGAAGAATTAGATGAGATTTTTTGAGTAAATATTTTAATTTAGTTGTGAATTAAAAATATGTTAGTTGAATATGCCGTAACTCCTGATATCTTTGATGCTAACAGCTACGATTACCCTGAATTATGTAGCTCACGTATTGAATATATTAAAGATGCCCTTTTAGAAGAGGCTTTAGTTCGTGACTTGAGAAATGGTGAGTGGTGTAAATATTTTCAAACTTGTATCAAAAAAAATGGAGATGCTTGGCCACAACGTTCCAGAGAAATTATCAAAGAATTGATAAAGCAAAACCGATTGCGTCGTGTTCCTGCTATTCAAGAAACTATTCCATCTAGCTATCTTGAATGGTGTAATGAGGCAATTATTTCTCATGAACAAGAACCTTTAAACGGAGTCATCACAACTCAATCAGTAGCTACAGCAGTTTCTAAACCTGATTTAGTAGTATCAATTGATAGACTTTCTAGTGCAATTTGGTGGCAAAACAGGAGTCCTTCAATTCGTTTACTCAGAACTACAGAAGATTATATTCACCATCTTCAGTTGGTTTTCTGTCATGCTAATTCAATTATGTTTATTGATCCTTATATTGATCCAGTTAGGTCTAACTATAAGGGATTTCATAAATTACTAGCAGCAATTAAAAAAACTGATTTACCCCCAGTTATAGAAATTCATCTATGTCATTTAGCAAACTCCATAACAAAAAGTGAATATGAAACAGATTTTCGTAATAAATTATCTAACGTCATTCAAAAAGCAGGACTGTCTGTAGAAATTTTTATTTGGGATAAATTTCATGATCGTTATTTGATTAGTAATCTCATTGGTATTAACCTACCTCACGGATTTAGTATTAGTGATCCTGATGATCCGCATCCAGTAACTACATGGACTAGATTAGGACGTAAGGATAAGGATGATGTTCAGCGCGAATTTGACCCAGCATCAGGAAGGCATAAATTACAGCATAGATTTACTGTATCGTGAAATTATAGATGTCATCTAAATATTTAACAACCTCTATAAATTCAGTTTCTTAAATAAGACATTATTCCGCTTTTTAGCATCGTTAATAAGTTTAGTAAAAGACAGGATTTCTACATAGGTATTGAGTCTAGGATTATAACCAAAGTAACCTTGTAAATCTGGTGTTGGATAATAGGTAGCATCTTCCGCAAACCCTTTAATTTTTGGAGTTAAATCACAAATAATATAGGCATAAAATGGCATGTGTTCAGGTAAATTAACTAATCTACCTTCTCTATCAACAAAACTACCCGACTTAATTTTTCTAATATAGTCGTAGACTTGAGTAATTGGGTTTTCATTATCTTTATACATCCCACGCATAGGGCGTTTAAATTCAACTATTACAACTGATGAATAAGGTTGTTCTTCTCCTTCAACAAAAGCTATGGGGTTATTAAAAATTAGCAAATCTGGTCTTTCAGTGCTATCAACTTCTAAATCCTGAAGAGTATCTAGAGGTTGATCAGAAGCTAAGTATTGATGATAAGTTAATTTTTCATCAATAATCCATAGGTTTTGTCTCTCAAATGCGACATCCTCAGATGTACTTCTGAGGGGAAAAACAATTTCATGGATGTCCTTTTCTAATTTATATTTGCCATTATCATCTTTTTTTAAATTCTTTTCAAAAATATCCAATATGACTTTTTTGTGAATCACATACTCTGCTAGTTTAGACTTACCAATATCATTATATTGTTCAAGAAATTGGTGAAACTTATGAGTATATTCGGGGTATTTCTGGAAATCTTCAACAGTGTAAGTAAGAATTTCTTTTCCTTTCTCTTTTATTTCAAGCTCAAACTTTGACTGAAGTTTATGCAGTTCAATATCAAGTTTAGCTGGTAGTAATCCGGGGGGAATTTGCTCTAAACTTTCAGTAGCATATTTTAGCAAAGGACGATATTCGGGAGCATCATTAAAAATGAAATTTCTAATTTCTTGTTCTTTATTTTCTCTAATAGTTTGTAAAAATGGAGATAATTCTTTCTCGATCATGTCCACAGCAGCATTTCTAATTTCTTTCAAAGAAATATCTCGTAATTCTGCTATGGCAAAATCATCAGGTTCGTCAGGTATATTAAAATTTATTCTTTCTGAATTTACACGATTATCAAGATATGATCCAGAAATATATGCCAAGTAGGTAAATGGTTTATTATCTTCATCTCTAATTTTTCTATTTTTAGTTAAATCAACTATATGTTTATCAAGATTTTCGGATTTAACTTCCCTATGATTGGCACAGTAACATAGTTTATGTTCTGAGTTTTCAGAACCATAAAATTTTAAGCTTTTTAAAGAAAATTTATGCCCGGATAATTCAAATTCGCGTTCTTCTGAATTAGGCTTGAGACTACTTACAAAATAATTATTCAGATTGATTGAGTGTCCCCCATCAATTACCTCAATTAAAGGGACTGTATCTAATAAAAAATATGAAATACAGTGGTCAAGAATTTTTCGAGCAATAACATTAGCTTCCTGGGGACATTTTGCTTTATAAGGACTTTGAAAATCCATTAATTGTACAGTTGTCTCGCATTTTATATCGGATGTATTCAGATTTTCATGCGTATGTTCATAAACTCCTTTTTCTGTACTGAAGTTAAACTCACGTTTGCAATACTTGTCAGCACTTTTATAAACACTACTAACTGTAATATTGCTAAAAGCCTTTAGCCATAAAAATCTACCTATACCCTTTGAACCTCTCGATATCTTCCAGGTTGAATCAGAAGTGCAAAAAGACTTGTAGTTTTTTTCGTCAAACCCTATGCCATTATCTACTACTATAAAACCTTCTATTGGCGCAAAGCCACCTTCACCTATTAATCCAGCTTGGAAATGGCCTCTTTGAATCAATATTTTGATAAATCCATTATTGATTTTTGCGTCCTCAACTGCATGAATAGAATTAACTACAGCTTCAAACAGAGGTAGTAAAGCTTTAGAATCAGGTAAATTTGTATTTCTAATCCGTCCACTTAAATCAACTAGCATAGGAAAGGAGAAAATTCCGTTATTCTCAAATTTAGCATTTAGAGAAGATATTTACACATTAATTTAGTTCATTTATACTCAACGTTTAATTAGCACGACCCTGTGATACTTCAGCATCTCCCCAACAGGGGTAAAACACTTGATGAACACAAAATGCGATCGCCTCATTTCCCTTTTCCTTGATTTGGCGCAATCGTTCCATCCTCTTCAGCTTTTCTGATTGCCCGTTTCAAAATTAACACAGCCATTTGAGACAAAGAACGATCCTCTGCATCCGCCAGTTGTTGCAGAGCTTCTTTGTCTTCTTCTTCCATGTAAAGAGTCACAGTTACTTTAGCCATAATCACTATCATAAATCGTTCTGTGTGTTTTTATAAATAGCACACAAAAACACATAAAAACAAACAAAAAGTGTATACTTTATCTATAGCAAAGGCTTCTTTTAAGGCTTTAGTTGTCCAATAACTTAACCCAGAAGGCCAGACCTTCTGTAAAATGTAAGCTGGTGCATAGGGTGGTGACTCTTCAGCACGTATCTTTTGACAATCTTTCAGTGCTTTTAAAATTACATCTTGTTGATTATTTTTACCCTTGACATCGCTGGAATCTTGTGAAGGCAATGTATAGTGCATCAAGCCCTTGGGAGCTTTCACTGGGTCATTAGCAGGGTAAAATAAATGGCGATAGGTATTAGTTAAAGACACTCTTACCCATAAATCCAAAAAACTTTTTTTATCTTTTAGTTGTTTCTGTTGACTTTCTGACAAATCTTGCAAGCGATTGGGAGAATTGAGAATATTTTGAATAGCGCGAAACTCCCTAGTATTCTCAATTGCTCGGTGTAATTCTTGTTTATTAGCAACTAAAAATAATAAGCGATTCCTAAAAATCCGAAATTTACCCGACTCCCCTGTTTCATTAAAAATTCTCTCCACAAGTGGAGGTGTTCCGTCAGTGGTTGCAGAAATAGTTGCTTCATTAAAGCCAATTAAACACAAAGCAATACTATCTGAAACATCATCTACATCACAGGGTGATTGCGGTGCGGAAAATAGCTTGAAGAATTTATTAGCAAAAATAGTATCCCGGCGATTTTGTAAATCTTCCTTGGCTTCAGCAATTCCCACTTGGGCTTTTTCTTCGGCAATAATTTTATTAATTGATGGTTCTTCTTTAAAGCGAGCCAAAGTCGTCATGGGGTCGTCGTCCAAATACCAAGCAACTTTATTCAGTCTTTCTAGGACTGTATCCACAAATCCAATTTCTAACCCCGGTGTCAACAAAGATAAATTTAATTCAGCGCGACGAATACCAGATGCTGTCCCTTGGTTAATAGAATGTAAAAAAATAGTCCGGGCTACCCAGGTGGAAAAGGGAGGTTTACCCCCTGCTGACCATTCTGCATCTTGTAACTGGGCGTGGGCTTCTCTCCCGGTGGGATTCTAAATATCAGCCTGGATTGTTATCCGCATCAAGGGACGTTCTAACCGGGAAGTTAAATCACTGGTAATTTCTTCCTCAATCCCCACTGGAATGTGGTGGGGATGAATTAAAGGTATCCAGTTTGTTAACTGGTGACTGGTGACTGGTGAGCTATTGTAACTTTGCCAAAGATAACCTATGAGTTTGGCAAATAACCGCAATGCGCCTCTAGTGCGTTGGAAGTTGGGAATGGAAGCGATTTTTTTAGTTAGTAAGTTAAATAGTTCTGGGTGAAAAGGATAACTCTGTTCGATGCTCTCAGCGTAACGCGCATCTTTACAACCATCCGGTAAGTTAATGCGACTAGCTTTATAACTTTGTAAATATTCCCTGGCTGCATTAGCAGCAGCACCGGGTTGAATACTGCTGAATATTCGTTGTTTGACAATATTATAAATTTCAATATCCGTACTAGGTTTGAGGATGCGTTCTTGACGGGAAGTGGCAGAAATTGCTTCCCGGATTTCCGTGGTTTCTTCCCCAAAACTGTCGCTAGAAGAAGCCAGGGTATAGACAAACACTAAGTTATTACAAGCTGCGGCTAAGTCCATCAAGGAGAATAAAAACGCCACAACTTGTCCTGCTAAATCACTGTTACCAACTATGGTGGCTTTGGCTGCTCGCAAATATCTGGCGATTTCGTCTAGGATAACCACTGTGGGTTGTCCTTGGAGTATCTTTTCTAAAACCACTGTTCCGGGACTAACTCGCTGTTCATCGGAACCTTTCAGTAAACTATAACCTTCTACACCACCAATTTGATAAGCAATTTCACCCCACAGGGTATAGGTGGTAATCCCAGTATCTTCATGATAAACCCCGTTTACTGGGTCAAGGTCTTGACAGGCTATGGCGGTTGCTTGAATTGGTCGGTGTGGAATTAAATTAACATCAGCAAATCGGTCTAATCCAGAAATATCCCGCCCATTTTTGGCAATGTGCCACAAAGCTATTTCATCGTGGGTTTTACCACCCCCAAAGCTTGTTTCTAAGCGAATAATAGGAGAACCAACACTAGCCCCCGTTAAACGCCCAAACACTTCAGAAATTAAAGTTTTTAAACCTTCAGTAGCAAAAGTATTGGCAAAAAACTCTTGGGGGTCTTGGTAGACACGGGGTGCTTTCCCCTCTACCACCAGTCGCAATTTGGCAGCAAATAATTCGGGAGCAAGTTCCCCTGCTAAGATTTCTTCTCTGGGAATGCAAGTTTTGAATACTGATGGAAGCATAGGACTAAGGAGATAGTTTATACTTATTGACTCACACAGTTAACTCTTCTGAAACTTCAACCACTAGCTCGACGGATTTATCATCTCAAAATCAGGACTTTCATTAAAAATTCAATACCCTTCAAACAGCTTGTAGAGAATTGTGAGTGCGTAAGTAATAAAGTTAAAGCTACACACAAACTATGTTTGACATACTAGCACTACTGCAATGACGGCTACCACAAATCGAAATAACATAACCGAGAGTGTCTGAGCAAAAACATCAGCCATGGCCTCACTTTCCCTAGCTGATGCCAATACAAGCAAAGAAATTCATTACACTGAAGTTAGTTGCCATGCTAGGATTGATCCCATAAAGTCCATGACTGAACAAACTACTAGAATATGTATCCTTGGTGGAGGCTTTGGTGGTCTCTACACTGCCCTTCGCTTAAGCCAATTACCTTGGGAAAACGGCGAAAAACCTGAAATTGTCCTGGTTGATCAAAGCGATCGCTTTATATTTGCTCCTTTGCTCTATGAATTACTAACCGGTGAACTACAAACCTGGGAAATTGCCCCACCTTTTACAGAACTGCTACAAAGCACAGGAGTGCGTTTTTGTCAAGCTGTTGTCTCAGGAATTAATACAGAGCAACAACGGGTACAATTACAAGATGGGTTGGAAATCTCCTACCACCGATTAGTGTTGGCTTTGGGGGGAGAAACACCCCTAGACATGGTTCCAGGTGCCACATCTTACGCTTACCCATTCCGCAATATCAGCGATGCATATCGTTTAGAAGAACGTCTGCGAGTTTTAGAAGAGTCCGATGCAGAAAAAATTCGTGTAGCCATTGTTGGTGGTGGTTACAGTGGTGTGGAATTAGCCTGTAAGTTGGCTGATAGACTAGGAGAAAGAGGACGTTTACGCCTGATTGAAATTGGTGATGAAATTTTACGCACTTCCCCAGAATTTAACCGCGCAGCTGCCAAGAAAGCTTTAGAAGCAAAAGGCGTATTTCTGGACTTAGAAACCAAAGTTGAATCCATCCGTCAGGATACCATCTCCCTACAATACAAAAGTCAGGTGGATACAATTCCCGTGGATTTAGTAATTTGGACTGTGGGAACAAGGGTTGCACCTGTAGTCAAAACACTACCTTTAAAGCAAAATCACCGTGGTCAGATAACTACCACACCTACTTTACAAGTATTAGATCACTCAGAAATCTTTGCCTTGGGAGATTTAGCAGACTGTCATGATGCTGAAGGTCAACAAGTCCCCGCCACAGCCCAGGTAGCTTTTCAACAAGCCGATTATACTGCCTGGAATATCTGGGCTTCTCTAACTAATCGCCCTTTACTGCCTTTTCGTTACCAACAGCTAGGGGAAATGATGGCATTAGGCAAGGACAACGCCACCCTCACCGGTTTAGGTGTCAAATTAGATGGTTCTTTGGCATATGTCGCCCGTCGTCTTGCTTATCTCTATCGCATGCCAACTTTCCACCATCAACTCAAAGTTGGTTTTAATTGGCTAGTTCGTCCTATTATAGATACACTTTCTTAGTAGTATCTGGTGTATTCACCAAAATCTCACATCCCACATTCATAATTATACAAGGTTTGATGGAACCACCGAAAGTTATTCTTTTAGATGCTGTGGGCACACTCTTTGGGGTAAAAGGCAGTGTGGGCGAAGTTTACAGTCAACTAGCCAAGGAATTTGATGTTGAAGTTTCACCAGAAATATTAAACCAAACCTTTCTGGAAAGCTTTAAAGCATCACCACCACCAATATTTCCCAATGCGGAATTACAAGATATTCCTCAACAGGAGTTTGATTGGTGGCAGAAAATTGTCTTAAATACCTTTGCAAATGCTGGTGTTCTGGAAAAATTTGCTGATTTTCCTGGTTTTTTTAGTGAACTCTATATTCACTTTGGTACCGGGGAACCTTGGTTCGTTTATCCTGATGTATTGCCGTGTTTGACAGATTGGCGAAAACAGAACATTGAACTAGGGATATTGTCCAATTTTGATTCCCGTATTTTCTCAGTGTTGCAAAGTTTAGAATTGAGCAGTTATTTTTCCTCTGTCACCATTTCCACCCAAGCCCATGTAGCTAAACCTGATCCCCAAATTTTTGCCATGGCTTTAGCAAAACATAATTGTCCCCCTGAAGCAGCTTGGCACATTGGCGATAGTCTTGTAGAGGACTATCAAGGAGCCAAAGCTGCTGGCCTAAGGGGTATTTGGATTAATCGGGAAAAAACTTCTTGACCTATGTCGTCAACTCCTTACACCCCACCCCACAAGGGTAAGTTTTTTTACGTTGTGGTGAGGGTAAGACTTGGAAGACAAGGAGGTTTATGCCAATGTGTGTTTTTCCACACATTTAAAACTTATTAAAAGCAATCGATGGAGAAAAACAAAGGTGCTAACTATAGCAAAAACCGACGCGCCAGCATAAAACTAGAAATTGATTTAGCATCCACCGGGTCCCCTTGGAGAATAGCTTTCTCCAACTCCTCTGGAGTCATTAACACAGTTTCAATATCCTCATCTTCATCTTGTTTTGGCGGGTTGTCCAGCTTTGTCAAATCTCGCGCCAGAAAAGCATAAATAATTTCGTCAGAATAGCCAGGAGCCAGGAAAAATTCCCCTAATGTGTCCCACCTTTGGCTGGTGTAACCGGTTTCTTCCTCAATTTCCCGCTGTATTGTCTCCAAGGGATTTTCATTTTGTTCCAAGGTCCCGGCGGGAAACTCTAATATCCTTCTTTGAGTTGCAAAACGATACTGGCGCACAAGTACAAGTTTCCCCTCCGGGGTGACAGGTACGGCTAAAGCTCCACCAGGATGACGAATACATTCCCAATCTCCTTCTGATTTGTTAGGTAAACGCAGGCGATTGACTTCAAAATCAAACTTGCGACCTTTGTAAAACAAGCATCGTTTCAGTAGTTGTGGTAATTCTCTACCTAATGGCATAGTAAACTTTTCTTCAGGGTACATATACATACAACACTGTTCTTGAGTAAAAACAGTATTTTTTATATTTATGGGTAGTAAATTTAAGTAATGGCGTTTAATAAATGTACATCACAACAGTCCACCTCTTTAACTAAATCTCTAATTCCACGCTGAGAAATTGGTTCCACCCAATCTGGGGCAATTTCTGCCAGGGGTATTAAGACAAAAGCCCGCCATCGCATTCGGGGATGGGGAATCTGGAGTTGGGGCGTATCCATGATTAAATCCTCGTACAACAACAAATCTAAATCAAGCGATCGCGCACCCCAGCGCTCTTGACGTACCCGCCCAAATTGTTCTTCAGTTGCCAATAAAGTCTCTAATAGCAAATATGGTGGCATTTGCACTTGTAATATGGCGCAACCGTTTAAATAATCTGGCTGGGGTGGACCTACCGCTTTAGTTTTATACCAACTGGATTTAGCTTGTAGCTTAATTCCAGGTGTTTTGGCTAACTTCTCAATAGCCGCTTCTAAAATGTTATGAGAATCACCAAGATTACTACCGAGGGCAATGGCAGTAACTTTATCTGTAGTACCTTCACTAGATACCTTTAATGAACTTGCTGGGTTGAACAATTAGCTAAAACTGATGTATTAATACTTACAAAAAATTAACGAATTTCCCTAAAATATTCTTATCTATTACTGAATTCAGTTAATTATTTATAGGCTAATATACTAACACAACCATGGTGCGCTAACCCAAAGAATGTTATGCAGCCAATTTCATCTAAGTGAGATGTACAACACCAGGGAGGATGGTTACCCCACAAGATTTATCATCTTGAAAGTTGTACTTCTTTTACTTCTAAAGTGCTGTATGTTGGGTAAGTCTTAGGTATTTCTAGAGGAGACATAATCTGGGAAAGCTCACCTCCTAGTTCAAGCAAAAATAAACCAATTTTATGAACTTTGATAAGGAGGAAATGCCATTGACCCCTGGTAATCATTACGAGGATGAAGCAGCTAAAAATCAGAGCTTACCACCCACAAGATTTATGATATCAAGGCAGTTATGGAGTCAAATTAACCGTGTCTCCTCTGGAATACATAGTGTATTTGGAAACCGCAATAGACTTTTTTATCGTACCATCTGGTTTTGGGCAAGTTTGGGCATAGGTATTACTGTAGGTGGCACAATCATTGGCTTACAGTACTTTATCGGCAGAATAGATCAAACTTTGCCAGATAAATCCCAACTGCAAGTAGCCAGCCGAGGGGAAACCTTAACCATCAAAGCCGTTGATGGAACCATATTACAACAACAAGGTGAAGCCACCAGGAAAACACTGAGAATAGAACAAATACCTGAAGAACTCAAACAAGCCTTTATTGCCTCAGAAGATAGAAGATTTGCCAATCATCATGGTGTTGATGTTCAAGGAATTCTCAGAGCAGCTTGGAATAATTTGCGATCGCACACTGTAGTAGAAGGTGGTAGCACCATTACCCAACAGCTAGCCCGAATTCTGTTCCTCAAACCAGAGCAAACAATCTGGCGCAAACTCAAAGAAATCCGTCTAGCTCAGAAAATGGAGCAAGAGTTGACCAAAAACGAGATTCTGGAACGTTATCTCAACTTGGTTTATCTAGGCTCTGGAGCTTATGGTGTAGCAGATGCTGCCTGGGTATACTTCGGTAAAACCGTAGATGAACTCACACTAGCAGAAGCAGCAATGATTGCGGGATTAGCTCCGGCTCCCAGTTTATACTCCCCAGTGCAAAATCCCACAGTTGCAATACAAAGGCGAAATATGGTGTTGCAGCGCATGTATAAAGACAAATTAATTACAGCAGTGGAAAGACAAGCATCTGCTCAAGAATCCCTCAACCTGAATAGTAATTTTCCCCAACGCCTAGAAGTAAAATTTCCTTACTTTGCCAGTTACATCCTTCAAGAATTACCCAAGTATGTTTCCCCTGACCTAATGAAACACGGAGGTCTAGTAGTGGAAACCACCCTGAATCCCACTTGGCAAGAAGCCGCAGAAGCCGCAGTTACTAAAACACTAAAAAATCAAGGTCGCTGGCAGAACTTTACCCAAGGAGCCTTAGTAGCCATAGACCCCCGCAATGGTGAAATTCAGGCCATGGTGGGAGGCAAAGACTTTAGTAAAAATCAGTTTAATCGAGTTACCCAAGCAAAACGTCAGCCAGGCTCAACATTTAAGGGATTTGTCTATGCCGCAGCCATAGCTACAGGTAAAAGTCCTTACGACACCTATGTGGATGCACCTTTTGTCGTTGATGACTACGAACCAAAAAATTACGGTAGAACTTTTCGTGGTTCCATGACCATACAAGATGCCCTCACCCGTTCAGTTAATGTAATTGCAGTAAAGGTATTGCTGGATGTGGGATTTGAGCCAATTATTAATACTGCCCGCAACTTGGGGATCAAATCACAACTCCAGCCCACCTACTCCTTAGCCCTGGGTTCACATGAAGTAAACCTGCTGGAATTAACCAATGCTTACGGCAGCTTTGCCACCCAAGGACTGTACATAGAAGCCCATGGCATTCGCCGTATCCTCAACCGGCAAGGAGAAGTAGTTTGGTCAAATAATTTCCAACACCACCGAGTTCTTGACCCCACCACCGCCGCAATTATGACCTCCATGCTCCGCAACGTTGTGGAAGCCGGCACTGGGGGACCTGCCCAATTAAGGAACAGACCCGTAGCAGGCAAAACAGGAACCTCTGACGAAGCCCGGGATTTGTGGTTTATTGGTTACATTCCTCAACTAGTCACAGGTGTTTGGTTCGGTAATGATAACAACCGTCCCACATCAGGCGGTAGTGGCAGTGCTGCTTACACTTGGCACCAATTTGTGGCAAAAGCAGTGGAGGGAATGCCCGTAGAAAAATTCCCCGACAAACCTAAACTAAAAGGTCGCCTAGGTAGTATTAAACCCAAACCTATCAAAGCTAAATCAGTACAGCATCCCTAGCCATTTATAGGTGAGTTTTTCCATCTTTGATCTCAAGTATTTGAGCATATACAAAGGGGTTAACCTTGGTTAACCCCTACTTATTTGACAGCAATCAACTTGATTTTTTGTAAAAGGACTTAGTTATTACTCATCCTTTGACGTGTATCAATGGTACTCAAATTTTTCAGGATGTGTCCACGTTGTTTTGAGCTATGTCAAAGTTTCCACTGAAAATCAACAGGGACACATTGAGATTTTGTTATCAAAGCCGATATATTTTTTCTCTAATCAGCGAAGGGGTCAACTCCCATGTTTACAACAGCATTTCGCAAAACTGTAATTTGTTGACCAAAATCAAGTTCCTTAATAGCTTCTAGTAATTGTATGACCTCCGCACATGGCTTGTAGCTGGAAGGAATTGGCGCAACTAAGCCTTGGGCCATCAATTCTGACAATTCAAACCAAAAAGCCAATTTTGTATTAACGCTCCAAATTCCATAGGAACGGCTAATTTGTGTATTTCTTTTAGCAGCTATGTCTCGCATCACCTCTAACTGTTGAGTATGAGACATTTGCTTGATTTGATTGAGTACACCCTCAGCAAACTGCATACGTGCAGCCCCTGGGGCAGCAGGGGTAATAGAACGACCCATTTCAGTGTACACACACCATAGTAGCGCTAGCTGGTCGTCAACACTAAGAGACTTAAATGACGTGGTGGTGGCGGTAACACCGTTTTCCCAATTGGT
>Ga0172367_10006458_pt1 | contig 13783 bp, 12 predicted proteins | sample Lak10m_FD_114542 | JGI IMG/M metagenome (GOLD analysis project Ga0172367, IMG submission 114542) | Freshwater microbial communities from Kabuno Bay, South-Kivu, Congo - kab_022012_10m | ecosystem: Environmental > Aquatic > Freshwater > Lake | place: Democratic Republic of the Congo: South-Kivu... | reverse complement strand
TCCGAAGCTGCTCGGCCCTAACGGGGATTCATCGCCAACGCTCGGATTATAATCATTACTCCATTGGTTTTCCACAATTCCCGTCGGAACAGAATTTTCCAGACGGGATTTTTTATGCTGAAAAATGAACTCATGCATTTAACCTGAAATTATTCGTAAAATTGTCGTGCGAATAAACCTAAACCCAACAACCATGAGAATTTCAGGCTTACTTTTTATCCTTTTCTTTTGTGCATTAACAACTTACGCACAATCTGTTCTCGAAATTAAATCGCCCGATCAAAAGATCAGCTTTACCCTTCAGCATAAAATGGAAGCCGAAGACGGACTTTTTTATTCCATTCGCTATGGAAATCAGGCAGTGGTGGAATGGTCGAAACTGGGAATTACCTGCAATGGCGACCCATGGAACAAACAATTAGTGGCAGTGGCATCTGCAACTCAATTGCACGATACGACCTGGACGCCTGTTTATGGCGAACGCGATCGCATCCGCGACCACTACAACGAATCGGTCGTCAACATCACCCGTGAAAACCGGAAATTTCCGGTGCTGCAACTGATCGTGAGAGCCTATGATTCGGGAATTGCCTTCCGGTACAAATTCGCCACCAACGAAAATGGTGGTCCTTATCTGCACATTACCGGCGAATCAACCGAATTCAATTTTCAGGAAAATACCAAGGCTTGGTTTACTGCCCGCGCACAATCGTTACACCAATTACTTCCGCTAACAAACTGGCCCGATGAGTCGGATCGTCCACTCACACTGGAATTGCCCAACGGGTTGTTTGCCTGTTTGGCTGAAGCCCAAATGACCAACTTTTCGCGCACCAAATTCAAACTGAATCCGAACAAGGGAAATTCTATCCTGACTTCCATTTACGGCGATGTGGATGAAATTGCCCCTTTTGCCGCTCCCTGGCGGGTTGTGATGGTTGCCGAAAAAGCGGGAGATCTGCTGGCCAATAACGATTTAATCCTGAATTTGAACCCATCCTGCCAGATTGCCGATCCATCGTGGATCAAGCCCGGAAAGGTGATGCGCGAGGTTACACTTTCGACTTCCGGAGCTAAAAAACTGGTGGATTTTGCAGTGGCCCGAAACATCAAATACATCCATTTCGATGCCGGATGGTATGGCTTCGAAAACGATTATTTGGCTGATGCAACTACGGTAACCGTTGATCCGCGCCGGAATCCGAAAGGCGACCTCGATCTTCAGGAAGCCATTCGCTACGTCAAATCGAAAGGAATCGGTGTGTTTGTTTACGTCAATCAGCGGGCTTTGGCAGCACAACTTGACACCATTCTGCCGCTTTACCAGAAATGGGGTGTAGCCGGAATTAAATTTGGGTTTGTTCAGTTGGGCTCGCACCGGTGGACAACCTGGCTGCACGAAGCCGTAAAAAAATGCGCCAAATACCACCTGATGGTTGATATCCACGACGAGTACCGGCCCACCGGATTCAGCCGCACCTATCCCAACCTGATGACTCAGGAAGGCATTCGCGGAAATGAAGAAATGCCCGACGCGGTGAACAACACTGTGCTGCCATTTACCCGTTTTGTGGCCGGAGCTGCCGATTATACCTTCTGCTATTTTTACCGGAAAGAACTGGGCCATCCTACCCGGCACATTCAAAATACTTCGGCTCATCAACTGGCGTTGCCGGTAATTTATTACAGTCCGCTGCAATGGATGTATTGGTACGATAAACCCGATGATTATCAAAACGAACCGGAGCTCGCTTTTTGGGATGTGTTGCCAACTACGTGGAACAATACCAAAGTACTGAATGGCGAAATCGGCAAATACATTACCGTTGCACGCCGCAATGCCGACAAATGGTTCGTGGGTAGCATCACCAATACCGATGCCCGCGATCTGAAAGTTCCGCTCGATTTTCTGGAACCGGGGAAAAAGTATGAAGCCACGCTTTATTTCGACGACGATCAAGTTGCAACCCGCACACGCGTAGGAATTTCAAAACAAAAAGTTGACGCAAAAACGGTGCTGAACATTCAACTCAAAGCTTCCGGAGGACAGGCGATTTTGATAGAACCAATTAACTAAAACATTAACCTATGAAATTTCTGATCATCCTGATTTTTGCCCTATCCACTCTGCTAAGCAATGCCCAAACGCAAGCAGAAATGAATATCGCTGCAATAGATTCATACCATAAGACTGACAAACAACTGAATGACATTTATAAACAAATACTGGTAAAATATAAATCTGATACGATTTTTATAAAAAACTTAAAAGCATCACAACGAATTTGGATAACTTTTCGTGACGCTGAACTTAAAATGAAATTTCCAGAAAAGGATGAGGGCTTCTATGGAAGTATTCACCCGGTATGTGTTGCGGGATATTTGGAGAAATTGACCAGGGAAAGAATTTTAACATTGAGCGCCTGGATAGATGGACATATTGAAGGAGATGCCTGTAATGGAAGTATAAAAAAATAACGATTAACGATTTTAGATTGGGCAGTCTCCCAATCTAAAATCGTTAATCGTTAATCATCAATCGTTAATCACCTGCTTATTTTTCAGAAATACAATACAAATTCTTGAATCCGCGAAGGAACAGATCGTTTCCAACCATTATTGGCGAAGCATGGAAGGTGTCGTCGAGTGTATTTTTGGCCAGAATCGAAAATTCCGGACCTGCCTTAACCACGTTGATAACATTGGTGGCCGCAATATAAATTTTGTCTTTATTGCCCGTTGGCGACGAGAAAATATTGGTAATTCCATCCAGTTTCTGGTTGCTGTACGCTGGCTTGCCGGTTTTGGCATCCAAACAAGTCATAATTCCGTTGTTCCCTTTCAGGAAATACAGATAACCATTCATCAGCACCGCACTTGGCGTGTAAGGTGTATCCTGATTGTATTCCCACAAAATGGCCGGAGTACCGGTGATATCGCCACTCGCTTTGGCCAGATCAACGGCTTTCAAAGCCGTTCCGCGAAAACCACTCATCAGGTACAAAATGCCGTCGGCATACATCGGGTTCGGAATTACGTTGCGCGTCATACCGGTGCATTCCCAAATGATTTTTCCGGTTTCGGCATCGTAACTGCGCACTTTATTGGTGGCGCTGGTAATCAGTTGTGCTTTGCCATTCACCTCCACAATCAGCGGAGTTGCCCACGAAGTTATTTCCTCGCGTTCTGCAGTCCATGCTTCCTTTCCGGTCTTTTTATCCAGCGCATACAAATACGATTTTTGCTGATGGTCCCACTGTACAAAAATTTTGTCTTTATAAATGGCGGGCGAGCTTCCTTCGCCAAAACTTGCCACAATTTCCATCTGCCCGAAATCTCGCTCCCATTTCACATTCCCTTCCATGTCGAGGCAATACAATCCGCGCGAACCAAAGAAAGCATAAATATTTTCGCCATCGGTAACCGGCGAGTTCGATGCCCAGCTGCCCAGATCGTGCGTGCGTTCGGCCGGAACTTCTTCTTTCACCACAGTTTTCCAGTTTATTTTTCCTGAAGTTTTGTCAACCGAAACAACAGTAAACTGGTGTACTAAATCGGTCTGATTGGGGGCCATCGGACTGGCTTGTCCGGCATCGGTCTTTTCTACTTTTTTATCGGTTGCAACAGCCGTTTGAACAATGATCTGATTGCCCCAAATGATCGGAGTAGCATGGCCTTTCCCCGGAATTTCAGTTTTCCATTTTACATTTTTAGTCTCACTGAATTCGACAGGTGTAGCACCGCCATTCACCGCGCCATTATTATACAAGCCGCGCCATTCGGGCCAGTTAGTGGTAAAATCGGACGATTTAAGCTGAGCAAAGACATTATTGACAGAAACTGAAAGCAAAAGCGATAAGCAAAAGGCAAATAAACAACAGGTAGGTTTGTTCATAGGTAATAGATTTATAGGTTGTTAATTAATTTCTGATTGCTCTTATGACTAGAATTTGACGAAATCGTTTAATCGATAAGGAATTAGCAGCGAAAATATACAACTATTTTTGCGATACTGAAAACTTGTTTTTTTAATACAAAATATTCAGCAATATGCTTTAAAAACAACAGAATTAAATAGTTTTAAGCCTCGTAATTTGAGATTACCGAACTATAAACTCATGCTAAACCGATGAAAAAACTCTTTCCTCTCATTCTTTTTCTTTTCATTATTAAGTTGGTGTATGCCCAACCCATCGACCCCACAAAATATCAGGCACCCATTAAAGTGGCCTGTATTGGCAACAGCATCACAAAAGGTTCCGGCATGCCAAACTGGCCCCGTGATTCATATCCCGCGCAACTTCAGCGAATGCTGGGCGATCGATGGGAAGTACGTAACTTCGGAGTCGGTGGCCGCACCATGCTAAAAAAAGGTGATTTCCCGTTCTGGAACGAAGAAGCCTGGCAGCAGGCTAAAGCTTTCCTCCCCGATGTGGTCATCATCAAATTGGGCACCAACGATACCAAACCTCAAAACTGGAAATATGCCAATGAATTTTTGTCCGATTACCGGGCAATGGTCAACGAATTGAAAGCGCTGTCGTCGCATCCCAAAATCTATGTATGTAAGCCCGTTCCGGCCTATGCCAGCCGATGGGGAATTAACGATTCGATTGTGGTTCATGGAGTAATCCCAGCGGTTGAAAAACTGGCCAAAGAAGAAAACTTACCGATAATCGATTTGTATGCAGCACTTTTAGGAAAAGCCAGTTTGTTTCCTGACCAGATTCACCCCAATGCCGAAGGCGCAGGATTAATGGCAAAAACCATTTACAAAGCGCTGACCGGAAATGAAGGTCAGCTGGTTCAGGCTCAATATCCCGGGAAGCAATCGGTTTGGCATGGTTTCACACGTTTCGATTTTCAGATAGACCGCCGAAATGCACACATCATTGTTCCCGACAAAGCTGCCCCCGGCAAACCGTGGATTTGGCGTGCCCGCTTTCCCGAATGGCATTACCAAATGGACAGTATCCTCATCCGCAAAGGGTTTCATGTGGTGTACATCAATACCGACTACCTGTTTGGCTCGCCCCAGTGCGTTGATGTCTGGAACAATTTTTACATTTACCTGACGGCGCAATATGGCCTGAACAAAAAAGCGGCGCTCGAAGGCGTGAGCCGTGGTGGATTATATGTTTTCAATTTTGCCAAAAAGTATCCTGAACGGGTGGCGAGTATTTATGCCGAAGCTCCTGTGTGCGATTTTAAAAGTTGGCCGGGTGGCAAAGGAAAGGGAAAAGGCGACGCCGAATCGTGGAAACAGCTGATGAGTGCCTACAATTTCAAAACCGAAAAAGAAGCGCTGGAATATGCCGATAACCCGATTGACAACCTCGAAAAACTGGCAGCAGCCAAAGTCCCGATACTTTTTTCTATCGGATTGAACGACAGCATTGTTCCCAATGATGAAAACACGTTTGTGCTGGCCAACAAATACATCCGGCTGGGCGGGCCGGTCCTGATCTATCCGAATACCAAAGGGAAACAATCGCTTCAGGGGCATCATTTCCAGATCGACGACCCGAATGGCTGTGCCAATTTTATCCGAAACAGTTATCCGGAAGTCAACCCCAAACTCGACAGCCGGAATTACCACACGATGCGCAGCAAACTGCATAATGCGCAAATGGCGTTTGAGCGCGAAAAGAAAGGCCGCGTGGCTTTTCTGGGCGGCTCCATCACCGCCAACGGCGGCTGGCGCGACAGCATTTGTGCCTACCTGCGAAAACGCTTTCCTGAAACCAAATTCGACTTTATCGCCGCCGGAATCCCATCGATGGGATCAACTCCCGGCGCTTTCCGTTTCGAACGCGATGTACTGAAAAATGGCAAAGTCGATCTGCTTTTCGAAGAGGCTGCGGTAAACGACCGGGTAAACGGCTTCGGGCCCGAAACTCAAATTCTGGGCATGGAAGGCATCGTTCGTCATGCCCGCGAATCGAACCCAACGATGGACGTTGTGATCATGCACTTTGTCGATCCGGATAAAATGACAGAATACCGAAAAGGGATTACTCCTCCGGAAATACAAAACCACGAAAAAGTGGCCGCACATTACGATGTGTCAACCATCAATCTGGCCAAAGAAGTCACCGAAAGAATCGACAATGGTGAATTTACCTGGGAAAACGACTTTAAAAATCTGCATCCTTCGCCTTTCGGTCAGCATATCTATTATCAGTCGATGAAAACTTTTCTGGAAACCTGTTGGAGCGGTTTTGTGGCCGAAGACGATAAACTGACAGCTTATCCACTTCCGGAGAAATTGGCCGAAGCCTGCTACAACCGAGGTGTTTTACTTCCGGCGGCAGAAATGAAACCTACAAAAGGCTGGGTAGTTGACATGAACTGGATTCCTGCCGACAAAACCGGTACGCGCGCCGATTTTGTAAAAGTGCCGATGCTAATTGCTGAAAATCCGGGTAAAACGTTAAAGTTCGACTTTGAAGGAAATGCTGTGGGAATTGCCGTAGCTTCAGGATTGGATGCCGGAATGATTGAATACCGCATTGACAAAGGCGCGTGGCAAAAACAGGATTTATTTACGCAATGGAGTTCACAACTGCATCTTCCGTGGTTTTACACTTTAGGCTACGGACTAAAAGACGGAAATCACCGCCTTGAAATTCGTGTTTTGCACGAAACAAATATCCAAAGCAAAGGAACCGTCTGCCGGATTCGGTATTTCTACGTGAATAATGCCAATCAAGGGTTGAAATAAAATTGGATATAATGCCGAAGGCATGATAGGATTATAGCAAATCAGGATGAAAAGAGCCAAAAATGCCGTAGGCATGACAATATAATTTCACCACTCCGTGGTTCTAATGCGCTTTAGAACGTATTTTCTATAATCATAGCAACCCTTCGGGTTTAAAAATTTAACACTTGATTCGAATGAATAGCTAATTCAATTCCACATACTGAAAACAAAAAAACCCGGATTACTCCGGGTTTTTGGTTTTATCGATCGGTGATCAATTATTTTGCTCTCTCTAAAGCAATTGTTTTGGTTGGCTGATCGCAAACTTCGGTTGGTCCCCAATATTGGATCGGACCCGGATAAACAAAAGAGGTTTCAATGGCCCATTTTTCGCGGTTGGCGGCCAAATATTTAAATGGTGCGCTATCCAGTTCAACAAGCGCTTTCTGGATAACCGGTTTCATGTGACCGTGACGGCGTTCCATGTTCATCATCATCGTTACCGGCACACCACCAGCAATCCACTCGGCAGCGGGAGCAGTCAGGTTACGAACCGACGACATATATCCGGTTTTTCCTTCAGCAATCAGGAACGAAGCATTGAAACCTAATGAATAGCAATAGTCGGCATCGAAATTCGACGGAGCAGCGCAACGTCCTTCGTATCCGAAGAAGTGATACTGTGTTCCAAATTTTCCGGTGAATTCGCCGGCTTTTTTCATTTCTTTCAGGCGGCTTTTTACCATTTCACCCAACAGTTTTTCGGTTTCAATCAGCGAAACCTGAACGTTTCCGTGTGGGTCGCGGTCCAAAGTGAGCTGATCGGCAATTCCTGAAGGAAGAGAAGTATAAACTTTGGCTGATTCGGCTGATAAAATTCCGGCAACAAATGCACGGCCTTCAGCCTTGCTGGTAAATGATTTGAATTTCTTTTCGGTTTCTGAACCTTCGGCCAGCAGATCGTTCAGTTCGGCAATCAATGCTTTCATTTCAGGAACAAACTCCACCAAACCTTCAGGAATTAAAGCAACTCCGAAGTTTTCGCCATTGGCGGCGCGTTTGGCGACAATCTGAGCCATGTAGTCCACAATTTCGCCCAGAGTTTGCTTTTTCTCGGCCACTTCTTCCGAAATCAAAGTAATGTTTGGCTGAGTCTGAAGAGCACACTCCAAACCAATATGAGAAGCAGAACGGCCCATCAACTTAATAAAGTGCCAGTATTTTTTTGCTGAATTGGCATCGCGTTCGATGTTGCCAATCAGTTCAGAATAAACTTTGGTAGCAGTATCGAAACCGAAAGAAGTTTCGATCATGTCGTTTTTCAGGTCTCCGTCGATGGTTTTCGGGCAACCGATTACCTGAATTCCTGTATTCTTTGCGGCATAATATTCGGCCAAAACGCAGGCGTTGGTGTTGCTGTCGTCACCACCAATAATAATCAAAGCCTGAATGTTCAGTTGCTTCAGGATTTCTTCACCTTTGTCGAACTGTGCAGTTTCTTCGAGTTTGGTGCGGCCTGAGCCGATAATATCGAACCCACCAGTATTGCGGTATTCATCGATGATTGCGGCAATAAGTTCCACATATTTGTGATCGACCAAACCACCGGGGCCACCCAAGAATCCGTAGAGTTTGCTTTCAGGATTGATGTTTTTAATACCATCAAAGATTCCTGAAATTACGTTGTGTCCGCCTGGTGCCTGTCCTCCGGAAAGAATAACTCCCACATTTACTGCAGAATAATTTTTCTTTTCGTCTGTTGAATTGAAAGTAATCATTGGCATTCCGTAGGTATTCGGGAAAAGCTGTTTGATTTCATTCTGATCGGCTACCGACTGCGTTTTTTCACCTTCGACCAGTTTCACTGATCCTTTTAACGAGTTCGGAAGTTTTGGCTGGTATTTAGCCCTTGCTGATTGTAATGCGCTGATGGTCATAGTTATAATTTTTTGATAGGATTTTCGTTTTAAAACCGGCACAAAAATAGACGAAAACCTTGGTTTTGATACCAGATTGAAAGCAGATTGAGCCTGTTTTAAAGAAAATTTAAACCGGTCAGCTTATCCAATCAAAAAATCGGCAACATTACCCAGCGCACTGGCCGAACCTTTGTAAAACTCTGAATATTTGCACCGGGTACAGGTAACCACAGTAAACTTTCGGTTTTGAATGTCGAAAAAACGCGAAAATCCACTTCCGGTTGTTCTTATTTCGTCAACTTCTGCCTGTGTGTTCCCGCATTTTGGACAATGATATTTGGTTTGATTCATGGTCTTGTTCTTTTTTTTATGGTTGATATTAGGGTTCTGCAATGTTATTCATCACTCGATTGCGAATCGCTTACGTCCTCGCCGGAAGAATCGCCCGCCCCCTTGACGACCGTGCGACGCGCATCTTTCAGTGCCTTATTGATGATCCATTCTATTTGTCCGTTTGCGCTGCGAAATTCCTGTGCTGCCCATTTTTCAACGGCATCATACACATCAGGATCAATGCGCAGTACAAATGATTTTTTCTTTGCCATATCTTAACTCTCCCCAATTTTCAAAATCGAACAAATCAACAACAGATTATTTTCCCAAATTATTTCTGAATAAAGGAAACGATAGCCGGAGCCAGTTCCGGATGCAAAGACAATTCGGGCTGTGAGTAAGTTTGGATATTCTTCATCCGGTCGGCCTCTGCTGTTTTCAGAACGTGATTCATCCCTTCAATCCGCACCATTTTGGCATCGGGTTTGGCAGCCTGAAGCCGATTCGCATCAGCAACAGTCACTTGAATATCGGTGGTTCCCTGTATAATCAAAACCGGTTTTTTCAATTTGGCGACTTCCTTTTGCGGATCGTATTTGAACCACGAAATCATGTACGGCTGCACACTGGGCCTGAATAGAGGCATTAGCATCTGAGGCACGTTTTCAACAGTATTCCCTTTCACCAGTTCATCCAAAATCGGGGTTGATTGTTCCAAAACCATTGGCGGCTGGGCTGCCAATTGCTCTCGAATAATTTTATCGGCCGGTTGTCCTACGCCGGCAATAGAAACAAATTTTGCAACTTTTGCACTTTGCGAAGCCACTATTCCAATCAGTGATCCTTCACTGTGACCAATTACCACAACAGAACCAAACCGTTTGTCGGTAGACAATAATTCAACCCAATCGGCCGCATCTTTGATGTACGTTTCGAATCGCAAATCGGCTTCGCTTGTTGCTGCTGCTTTGCTGGCGCCGATGGCGCGCTTGTCGTACCGAAGAGATGCGATGCCGTTTTTTGCCAGCGATTCAGCAAGCATTTTCAGACTATTGTTTTTCATCATCGGGTTATTCCCGTCGCGGTCGGTTGGCCCCGAGCCTGCAATAATCAACGCCACCGGAACCGCCGATTTCGCTTCGGGCATCAAAAGTGTTCCATGAATTTCACCTGTTGGAGTTTTCAGAACGATTGGCTCCTCCGTTTGTGCCATTGCTGCCAAGGCGGCCAGCAAGCCAATCAAAAAAGAAATAAACTGTAGTCTCATTGTTTAATTGTTTTTGTTTTTTTATTTACGTTGCTTTTCAGCCATCACAGTATCCATAGCATGTAAAATTGCCTGCTGTCTTTGCGTTCCAAAAAGAACTTTTTTATTATTATTCAGGTAAAGTTGTAAGCCAATATTTCCTGAAATGTTGTAGGCTCTTCCCCATTTGAAACTTTTCTTCATCCCCCAACCACCGTAGTCAACAATTGGTCGGTATTGCCTGATTTCATATCGCTGAATTTCATAAATGGAGATCAAACGCTCCTTGAAAATCAACGGCCAAAACCGGTAATGAATACCCTCCTGATCAATCCACACCTCCAGTTTCATAGCAAGGTACGACCACAATAAAGCCATCATTACAACGATAAAAATTGCCAAAACAGCATTGGGCGCCGGCTCATCGCCCACCTGAATACCATTGACCGTTTGCTGATATAGTGCGTACCCCGAAAAAACCATCGCTGGCACAGTTGCCACCAAAATCAGCAAAATATTCCACCACTGCCTGAACTGTTGCTTTTCAGAAAATAATACCTTTTTCATCCGTGAATAATTTGTTTTTTAATTGTCAGATAGAACTCATATGCCGACATTTTCACCGGTGTTTGTCTCGCCTGAGGCGAGATGTTCGTTTCATAATTACTGGTACAAAGTACCTGTATTTACAACCGGAGTAGCTTCCTTGTCACCGCAAAGTACCACCAGCAAGTTGCTCACCATCGTCGCCTTTTTGTCTTCGTCAAGGTTCACGATTTCGCGCTTGCTCAATTCTGCCAATGCCATTTCAACCATGCTCACTGCACCTTCCACAATCTTGAAACGGGCTGCAACAATAGCAGTTGCCTGCTGACGCTTCAACATCGCCTGTGCAATTTCTTGGGCATAGGCTATGTAATTAATGCGAGCTTCAATCACATGAATACCGGCAATTTCCAATCGTTCGCGAATTTCATTCTCCAAAACCTGGTTCACCTCCTCACCCCCATCGCGCAAAGTGATTTTTGCATGATCGTCCTCAATATTGTCATACGGATACAAACCAGCCAGCTTGCGTAAAGCTGCCTCGCTCTGCACCACCACAAAATGCTCGTATTCATCCACTCCAAATGCAGCTTTGTAAGTGTCTTCCACTTTCCAAACCAACACCAGGCCAATCATGATTGGATTTCCCAGCTTGTCATTCACCTTGATGGGTTCGCTGTTGAAATTTCGGGCGCGAAGTGAAAGTTTCTTTTTCGAGAAAAATGGATTCACCCAGGAAAAGCCATTGTCTTTCAGCGTGCATTTATATGCACCAAAAAACACCAAAACATACGACTGATTGGGATCGACAGCAATAAATCCTGGCGCCACCAGAATAAACACAACAAGCAATGCAATTGAAGGGACAATCATCTGCATTACAAAACCGATAATTGCCAATGCCAGAAAAATGATTTCAAGCGCTAAAAACAAATAACCGGAGCGGGCGGTAAATGACTTTTCCATACTATCAGATTTAAATTGATTTAATATTATTTTGATATCACAAATATAAAATAAAAAAGCACCTTTGTCAAGATGCTTTTAAATATTTTTCAGGATCTAATTCAGATTCAATTCAATATTTCCGGTTTGTTCCGATTGAAGTACATCATACTGTAAGGCAAAGTTCAAAATCGCATTAATACTGTTTTGCGAAGGTTCAAATTCACTCTGATCCAAATTCAGCAAGTCATTTTCAGAAACTTCTTCTAACTGCTGAAACAGTTCAACTTCTTTTTTCCCAGCCTGATATGAATTGATCAAAAAATTTAAGGTAGAGAATTTACTCATAGGCATTATTTCCGTTTTTTTGATTACAGAATTATAACGCCACAATGTTCCGAATATTGTTCGGGTAAAATTATATTTTCGTCAGGCTCAGATTTTTTTTCTCGATCAGCTTCCGGAGATTGATCAACGCGTAACGCATCCGGCCCAAAGCGGTGTTAATGCTTACATCGGTCAAATCTGCAATTTCTTTGAAACTCAAGCCTTGAAAATGTCGCATCATGATCACCTGGCGCTGGTCGTCGGGCAATTCTTCAATCAACAAACGAACGTCGCTCGTAATCTGATCGTACACCAGCCGGTCCTCAATATTCTCTTCCGAATATTTAGGCGAATTAAATAAATCAACGGTGGCATCGTCGTTCGAGGTCGTATTCAATAATTTTTCCTTCCTGAAATGATCGATAATCAGGTTATGGGAAATGCGCAAAACCCAAGAAATAAACTTACCATTTTCGGTATATTTTCCGGTTTTCAGCGAGCGAATGACCTTAATGAAGGTATCCTGAAAGATGTCTTCGGCAAGGTGATGATTTTTTACGATTAAGACGATGTAGGTAAAAACCCGCTTTTTGTGACGTTCGATGAGAATCTCGATAGCAGCCTGATCGCCATTAACAAATTGGTTTACGAGCGAATTGTCGCTCAGATCTTCGGTTCTGAACATTACTCTGAATTATTTATGTGACTGTTTTCAATAATTATAGAGTAGAGTTCCGTTCGATAGGCTTGCTTTTTTGAGTGAGACTAAAACAATTTGTTAATTTTGTGCTTGTAAAAATGAAGCAATTTTTTCAAAAAAACAAATTTTTGCATTTAATAATAACATAAAGAATGAGTTCTCCCTCAAAAAGTTCATCATACATTCAGATTAAGGGTGCCCGGGTTCACAATCTCAAAAATATCGACTTAAACATCAACCGAAATAAATTCATTGTCATCAGTGGATTATCAGGTTCCGGCAAATCGTCACTGGCCTTCGATACATTGTATGCTGAAGGTCAGCGCCGATACGTGGAAAGTCTGTCTTCCTATGCGCGTCAGTTTTTGGGGCGCATCAACAAACCTGAAGTTGATTTTATACGGGGGATTCCGCCGGCAATTGCCATCGAGCAAAAAGTAAACACCCGAAATCCACGATCAACAGTGGGAACATCAACCGAAGTTTACGATTACCTGAAATTGCTTTTTGCCCGTATTGGAAAAACCATTTCGCCTGTTTCAGGAAAAGAAGTAAAGCAACACCACGTGAGCGACGTGACTAACTTCATCCAGTCGTTTCCGGAGAACACACGATTCATGATAGCTTCTCCATTAAAAGTAAAAAACGGAAGAACGCTACTTCAGGAAGCAGAATTGTTACTTCAACAGGGTTTTTCCAGACTTGAGATAAATGGTGAAATCAAACGGATTGATGATTTGCTGAAGGAAAACCACCCGGACGGTTGCAACGGAACAAATTGCAATATTGTGATTGATCGCGCCTCGGTATTGAATGACGAAGATAACCTTAGCCGCATAGCCGACTCTGTTCAGACTGCCTTTTTTGAAGGACACGGCGAATGTCTGGTAAAGATATTTGATGGCCCCGAAATAAAAGAAGAGCATTTTTCCAACCTTTTTGAAGCCGATGGCATTGAATTCGAGGAACCTTCGGTGCACATGTTCAGTTTCAATAATCCGGTGGGAGCCTGCAAAACCTGCGAAGGTTACGGAAAAGTGATCGGGATTGATGAAGATCTG
>Ga0172367_10006457_pt1 | contig 13784 bp, 25 predicted proteins | sample Lak10m_FD_114542 | JGI IMG/M metagenome (GOLD analysis project Ga0172367, IMG submission 114542) | Freshwater microbial communities from Kabuno Bay, South-Kivu, Congo - kab_022012_10m | ecosystem: Environmental > Aquatic > Freshwater > Lake | place: Democratic Republic of the Congo: South-Kivu... | reverse complement strand
TTAGAAAATATAAACTCTAAAGAAGCGTATGAAGAAAGTCAAAATTTAAGAGAATTTAAGTCTATTTACGAAGCACAATTACTACATTTAGAAGATAATTATGCCAATGGCGGTGGGGTTGGTGAGTTAGATACTCCAAAAGTTTGGATTGGAGAATGGTCTTTATACAATGAGGGTAAATTAATAGGGCAGTGGGTTGATTTGAGTGAATATGAAAGTGGAGAGGAGGTAATGGAGAAAATTCAACAACTATTAAACAAGTGGAGCAAAGAAACTGGAAAAAAACGTGAAGAGTATGCAGTTTTTGATTACGAAAATTTTCCAAGAAGTTTGTATAGTGAAGGAATGGGAGAAGAAAGTTTTGACAAAGTAATTAATGCTTGGAAGATTAGTCAAAAAACTGAATTGCCAATGGATGTAATTGGTCAAATTATTTCAGAATATGACCCAGAAGATGTAGAAGAATTTATTGAAGATAGATATGTTGGTCAATTTGATTCAGATACAGATTTAGCTTATGATTATGTAGAGCAAATAGGTGGATTAGAGCAGTTGGGTATGAATACCCTTGAAATGTACTTTGATTATGAATCTTTTGGAAGAGATTTGTCTATAAACGATTATAGAGATTTGGGAGGATATTATTTTAGATCATATAAAAAAGGAGGAAAAATTGATTCCTATGATTTAAAAAAATATATCAAATCTGGTTCAAAAGATTGCGGATGCGAAGAGGGAGGTGTTTATCACAATCCATTCTTAAAATCAATTTTCGGAATTTAAAATAAATTAAATATGCAAAGTCCAAAGTTTTACTTGTATGTAGCAGGAGTAGGCGCATTAGCCGACTTAGCGGTAAACAAATATGTGTCGAATACACAAGTTACATCTGATACAGCATTAGGATTAAAGTCATTTTACTCCAAAGTGTCTGCTCCAAAGGCTATGCTTTTAGCTGCTGCAACATTCGTTGTAGTTGTTTTAATTGCAGATGGATTGATGACTACTATAAATAAAAAATAACACCTAAAAACAAATATATATGAATCCTATTACAATGGAAAATCTTGGAAAAATGGAATATTATGAACCACATTGGTATTCTGCCGAAGGTGCTGACTATAAAAAGCAGCTAGAAGAACTTCAGTCTTTTACCCCTTCTTTACAAAAGAAAGTGGCTGATCAGGAAATAAAATATAATGCTACTCTTGCAAGGTACAACCAAGCGAGAAACAGTGCGCTTGACTGTAAAAGACTAAGAGATGAAAAGAGTTCTGGTATAGGCAAAAACAATGCTTGTCATATTACCACATTAGATCGACTAAATACAGATTGGAGTTTTTGGGATAAAGCAAAAGACACTGATTTACAAACTCTTAACACTTATAAAAAAACACTTTCTGATCATTTATCAACTATTGATAAAGTTACTAAACAAGCAATCGAGGCTACACAGGCTGATCCGAAAGTTCAGATTGAATTTAAGAATATTGAAGCGCAAAATAAAACTCAAAGAGAGGCACTAAAAGCGCAAGGTCAGTTGTCATTGAAACAGGCTGAAATGTCATCCAAAAATAAAAAACTTCTTATTACTGGTTTGATTGTTATTGCCGTAGCAGGAATAGGATATGCAATTTTCAAATTAGTTAAAAAATAATTTTAAAATAAAACAAAATGGCTCGTAAAACAAACAGAGAACTGATTGCAGATTGCTACGCAGGTGGTGGAAATCCCATCGTTACCGCAGGTGGTCAATTTATTTCGTGTGAAGTAAATAGTGTTACTTTAAAAAATTCGCCAACAAGACTTAATGCTATTGGCGACACCAATCAGGGTGTTTATTCTGAAGTGGAAGGTTTCTATGGCGCAACAGGAGGAGTTGATGATTATTATAATGCAGTAGGTGATAAGTTTGCTGAATTTTTGGATAAACTTGTTCCATCAAGAGGTCAAAAAGCATCAACTATGCAATCTGAGGCAGAATTAAATTCTGCTATTGCAGAAGCATTAAGAAAATCTGGAGGATCAAGTCCTGTTACACCTGCTCCAAGTAAAACACCTATGATTATTGGAGGTGTTCTTATTGTTGCTGTATTAGGATTTGTGATTTTTAAAGCAGTAAAAGGATGAACAAAGGTTGGTATTTTATAGGAGGATTTATTGGTGCAGGTATTTTAGCGTATTTGTTGCTAAAAGACCTTGACTACTCAAAACAATTTGATGTTAAAGTATCTGGACACTACCTTAAATTAAATCTATTAAAGCCATCTGAACTTGAAGTTTATTTGAATATTAAGAATAAATTGCCAGTGAGTTTAACCATTAGTGGTTATGACTTAGATATTTATCTGAATGAAAATTTGGTTAAAAACTTAAATTCTGCTTTGAAGCAAACATTAGTGAAGGGCGAAGAAAGTAAAATTGTAATATCTACAAGTTTTAGTCCATTGAAATTAGGCAAAAATTTATTCAACAAAGAAGCGATTAAAGACATCTTATCGAATCCTACTAAAAATTACATTCAAATTAAAGGTAAATTGAATATTAATGCTGTTGGATTTGATTTCAATAACATCGAAGTTGATTCAAAAATATCTTTATCTGATTTCATTAGCGAACCACAATGAACATAAGTAGAATTTTAGGCTTAATGAGGTTCAAGCGGTATAAAGTATATGATAAACCCTATGAATTGAATATTGTTGGAATTAGAAATAATTCTACTAAGCCTAATTCGTTTGATGATCAGATTTTAGTATTTTTCAAAGATGACAGAGGCAAGTGGGACTTGCATACATTCAAAGCCACCACAGACACAGGAACTTATTGGTTATTAAATCCTATGGCATCAAAAGGTTCGGCTTTGCTAAAAGATGGGCAGTACCTTGATAGTCATAAAATAGGGCTACATCGTGGTCAATACACTGCTTTAATTCAACAAAATCCCGTTACAGTTGTAAGAGATTACAATCGTGATGCTGTTTTAGACTTTAATAATGGTAAAGAAGAGAAGGGGCTATTTGGAATAAATATCCATAGGGCTAATTCATCTGGAACTACTCAAGAGGTAGATAAGTATTCAGCAGGATGTCAAGTATTTAGTAATGCGGAAGATTTCTCAAACTTTTTGTCGATGGCAGAAAGGCATAACAAATTGTACGGAAATAATTTTACATATACTCTTGTTGATGAAAGGGCTTTGAACAGAACATTGTTAAGAAGAGGTTTATATTCTGTTGCAGCAGTAAGTATTTTAGTGGGTATATTTTTGTATGTGAAAGCAAAAAATTAAATTTGTAAAAAACACACAAAAATGAAAGAATCTATAACATTAAAATTGCTTTCACACGCTTTAAGAAAATTTTCAAGAGAACTTGAAGTAGATGCTAAACAAACTCAAATCATCATTTTTACTGAAGATGATTCTTATGGAACGGGCAGATACAAACTTTTGAAAAATTACAAACCTGTTAGAGAAATTTCATTTTCCGAAGTTTGGGATGGAGATTTATCTATTTTCTCATTCGGAGAAAGAGCAATTTTGTCTTTAGCAGGAAGTTCTATTGATAAGACGATTGAACAATTTATTGCCAATATGCTCATAGATTTAGGCAAAAAGCATTCTGTGAATACATCTCAAGTAGAGATTATGATTTGGTCAAGAGATGTTCAAGGTGAAACACCAACATTTAATTTGTACCTTTCAAAAGAAGAGAATAACAAAAAAACAAAATCTGATAAAGGTCAGGTTAAACTTAACGAAATACTTAAATAAAATGGAAGGCAGATTAGAAGCAAGAGCAGGATCAATTCACGTTGCAGCAGGTGAAGTTATTATCATTAGTGAATTCAATGGCGGTATTTATCCTTACGGGGCATTTGCTATGATAGCGCAAGAGGACACAGAATTTGATAACTTATTAGACAATTACGGTAATGATTTACAAGTTACTTGTAATTTAAGTGGGAAAACTTTAAAGGCTGGTTCACTAATTACTGTTCCTGATAATATTAGTATTGACACTGTAAGACCAAGTTTAGGCAGTGTAATTTGTTACATATTTGATCCTAAAACTACTGGATAATGCCATTTATAGGTGTAGGTGTAGGCTTTTTAAATACAAAATTTGGTTCAAGTCTTGATCCAGATGCAAACTCATTTATAACCGCAGCAGGTATAACTGATCCTACTGAAATTTTAGCTATAAATCAATTAGTAATTGATTTAAAAGCCTATTCTCTTTGGGATAATTTGTATGCTATTTATCCGTTTGTTGGAGGTACATCCAATAGTAACAGTTATAATTTGAAGGATGTTCTTGCATTTCAGATTACTTGGTATGGAGGTGTTACATATAGCAGTAATGGAGTAATTTTCAATGGGATTAATTCTTATGGAGATACGGGATATGATGAACGCAATTATGAAATATCATCTGATACACATAGGTCAGTTTATGACCGTTCAACATCAGCAGATTTTGGAGCACAAATAGGTTGTCAGGATTCAGGTGGTGCAAATCAACGACACGTGATTTATACTAATTATTCAGGTAGTTACTATATGGATTGTTATGATGCACTTGATAATTATGGTAGATTGACAGGAGCAAACGGAGGTTCTGATGCTTTTTGGTTGCACTCCAGATCGAGTTCGGCAGCAGGGGCGTTTAAAGCATACAAGAATGGTGTTTTTTTGCAACAAAGCACACAACCTGTTTATGGCACACAACCTCACTTACTTACATACATAGGTGGCTTGAACGCAAGTGGTGTATTATCTCAAGTTACAACCCACAATCTTGCATTCGCATCTATGGGTGCTTCTATACCTGATAATTTAGTTGATGATTATTATTTAGCGGTACAAACTTTTCAAACAACTTTAGGTAGAGAGGTATAAGTATGTTGGTAGGCTTATTAACAATACAAGAGAAAGATCAATTAGTTGGGCAATTATATACCGACTACATTTATTTTAATCCGATTCAAGATGGTAATGGAGATTGGATTATTTCTTTACAAGAAATTGATAATTGCACGAATCCTAATTTCAGTTGGGTATCTGATTTGCCGTTGATTGATTATGTGCCAATTCCTCATCCTCCTGCATTAGTGTAATTTCAAAAATAATTTTAAATGGGCTACGGAGCAGGTTGGATAGGTAGTAGTTTTGGTTGGCTAACGAATCCTTTAGATGTCGTTGGAGATGGAACTGTTACATCGGTTGGTTTATCTATGCCATCTGCCTTTACAGTAAGTAATTCACCAATTACTACTTCGGGTACAATAAATGTTACAGGAGCAGGAGCAACTTCTCAATACATCAGAGGAGATGGAAGTCTTGCTAATTTTCCTCAATATAGCGGTGGTGGGGCATCTGTAAATTATTATTTAAACGGAGGAACAAATCAAGGTTCATTTGGTGGTACTACATACTATCAAATGAGCAAAACGGCTGTTATTGGAACTGGTGTAGATTTTAATATTGCAGCAGATGGTTATATAGCTTCATTCATAACTGATGCCAACGATCCAAATCAATTAACTATACCTTCTGGCAACTGGAATTTTGAACTTTATTTTTCTGCTTCTTCTAATGGTGGCAATCCAAGTTTTTATGTAGAATTATATTCGTATGATGGTGTTTCGTTTACTTTCATTGCTTCTTCATCTGCATATCCAGAAATTATAAATAACGGTACGGCTATTGATGTTTATTTAACAAACTTGGCTGTGCCTCAAACTTCTTTGGCATTAACAGATAGGTTGGCTTTGAGAATTTATGTAAGTCATTCAGGAAGAACAATAACTTTACATACTGAGGATAATCATTTGTGTCAAATTCTGACAACATTTTCTACGGGTATTACTGCTCTTAATGGTTTGACTTCTCAAATTCAAACCTTCGCTACGGGTACTTCTGGAACTGATTTTAATATTAATTCGTCAACTTCAACTCACACATTTAACTTACCTACCGCCTCTGGAAGTAATAGGGGTGCTTTAAGTACAACCGATTGGAATACATTTAATAATAAACAAGATGCACTTTCAGGTACGGGCGTTGTTCAAAGTGCAAGCGGAGTAATTAGTTATGTTGGAGGGTCTGACAATGACTTAATGCAGAGAAAAGCGGGGGAGTGGACAAATAGAACTTTAAATCAAGTATATACAGATTTACAACCATCAGTTCTTAGTGATGTATATTTTACTATACCGTTTTATCCTGCTGTTTTAAGTCCTTCTGATGCAGTTACCTATTACATAGGTGCTGGTGCAATAGCCCCTAGTACTACGGCTACAAATCAAGATATATCATTTGGTTATGATTTCACTGTGGTAGGGGCTATTATAATGGCAGGTGCTAATTCTTCTCCCGGAACAACAGAAAATAGCACAATGTCAATTAGAAATACTACTACATCTACAAGTAGTACAATTGGAACATTCCAAACAAATGGTTCATCTATTGTTGTTAGAACTACTACAATTACAGGACTTAGCATAAACGTAGATGCAGCTCAATCTTTTTGTTTGCAATGGTTAGCTCCTACATGGGTAACTAATCCAACAGGAGTAGCAGTACGAACTATTTTAATCTGTAAAAGAAGATAAAATGGCTATTAGATATACATATTATGAAGCAGCTAGTATTGAATATCCCTCTAAAGAAGGTGTAAATCGTATTAGTTGGGAAGATAATAATACAGAAGATGAAATAAATTGGACTGAGATAACAAGAGAATATTTTCCTTCTGATCCTAGACAAGAAAATGGAATAGCTGTTAAATCTCTTCTCGCTGCATCAGATAAGGAAATAGAAATAATTAAATCAATTTTAGGAATTAAATAATATGGAAAACACAGCAATCGCAAACACTGATGAAACTCTAAAAGAGGTTCGTGAAAAAATGTGTTCTCAAGAAGTAAATGAGATTCTTAAAAAATATGATTGCACAATAAAAATTATATTTGTTTTAGAAGAAAATGGCAGTAAAATGTCATTTCACAAAAATATTATTGCCAATGGCTAAAGCACAGGTATTCACAGGTACAATTACAAATGCTATCTTGACCGTTGAAGAGGATGATGGGGTAACTATGATTTCATATAAAGTTTCTTCTACTTCATCGGCTAATGGAAGCGTAACGGGGAACGCAATGCTAGGTAATATTGCTCCAACTGCCGTAACTTTGACAGTAGGTGATGGGGGTACAATATTTGCTCCTGCAAACGGTTTTATTTCTGGTCTAATTTTAAATGCTCCCGTAGGATGCGTTATCAACCTTATAGCACTCCGATAAAAATATCTAAATCGGAAAACATTATGCCTATGCTGAAATTCATTCGGTATCATTTTAGGTATAATAAAAAGTGCGTAGAATTGGGATCAGGTGATGTAAGCACTCCTTTCTTGAATAATTTTTATGATTTGATTTGTATAGAAGAAAATCAAGATTGGATGAATAAATATTCGGGCGTTAAGTACATCTATGCTTCAATAATTGATGGATGGTTTGAGCATAATACCGTTAGAAGATGTATTCCGAATGATTATGATTTTATAATTGTTGATGCGCCTTGCGATGTGAATTGGAGAGCCAATATTTCCATATTTTGGAGTATTTTTAAAAGAAAAAAGCCCATCATTATACACGCTGAATATGACGTAGATGTTTTGGCTTGTAAACAGTTGTCTGAGAAATTAAATAAGAAATATGAATTTATCACTACCGATAATTGCCATTTTTGCGTTATTGGATTAAGTAGATTTCATAAAATTAAATCACACATTAGAAATTTTTTCGGTAATTTATTTAGAAAAGATAAAATCAAATTAAAGTGATTATATTTAATTCTTAATTCAAGAGCCAAAACATTAAAAATTATACTATGACCCTTTCAACGATTAAATCAAAATTTATGGTATTTTTATTAGCGATTTTGGCTTATTTTGAGCCTACTAAAATTGCTTTATTAACTGTTGCAGGTTTGTGTTTTTCCGATATGATTTTAGGAATGATTGCATCAGTAAAACGTGGAGAGAAATTATCCAGTAAAAGAGCAAGAGATACTGTAAACAAAATGGCTTCTTATGGAATAGCTATCTTGGTATCATTTGTTATCGAAAAGGAATTACTCAACAATGATTTTCCTGCTATGAAAATAGGTTTAGTTACAATTTCTTTATGGGAACTTTGGTCTATGGATGAAAATTTTCAATCTATCAATGGATTTTCGTTATTCAAACCATTAATAAATGTTCTAAAAAAGACTAGAGATGGAACAACAGGAAAGAATTGATGATTTAGATAAGCGACTAAAAAAGTTAGAAAATTTGCATAAATATGCTTTTATTGTTGTTGGAGTTGTAGCCGTTTTACTTGTAATAAGAACCATTTCAAAGTAATGAAAAATTATAGTGTAGCTGAATTAAAAACAGAATTTAATCGCTTGGGGTACAAGTGGTTTTACTTCCATATCATAGGAGTAAGATCAAATGCTAATGAGCCAAATAAATTTGATGATTTAATTGGTATTGTAAACAATGATACTGTTAAATGGTTCAAAGCAACTACAAACGCTGGAACATATTGGTTGCTTAATCCTTCTAATGTAGATGGAACTGCCGTTTTGAAATGCGGTCAGTTTATTGATACATGGGCAATAGGACTTCATCAAGGAAAATATAAAGCATTGAGGCAAATCAAACCTGTAACTGTTTATCGTGATGGAGATAAAGATGCTATTGCAGAAGAGCAAGGTAAATTAGATACTGGTATGTTCGGGATAAATATACACAGAGCAAATGAAGTAGCTACATCAGTTAAAATTGATAAGTGGAGCGCAGGATGCCAAGTAATAGCAAACGGAATAGATTTTAAAGAGTTTATTAAAACCTGCGAACTATCAAAGATTAATTTCTTCACCTATACATTGCTAAAAGAGTTCTAATGGATTGGAATGCTTTTTTAAAATCAATCTTTTTATCATCCCTTCTTGCTATTGGATTGTTTTTTTTGTTACCTAAAAGTTGTAACATAAAACCAATAGCTGATAATTCTGATAGTTTAAAAATAGTTATAGAAAAATATCAGAAAAAGGCAGATAGCCTTGTTGGTGTTGCTAATAAATTAGATAGTTTACTAAAAGTAAAAAGCACACAGGTTTCTATTACCTCCAATGGAGTTATACAGTATGTTACCATTTACAGAACGAAACATGATACTATTGAAAAGCTAATTGCTTGTGATAGTTTAGCTTCTTATGCTGAATCCTTAGTTAAGAAATGCTATGAACAAGATAGTTTGCATATTAAAAAAGAAATTGCATTAAGCGGTGCGATAGATCAAATTCAATTAGGATTAGATACCTGTCAAAAGTCTTACGATGACATTTCAAAAAATTATGAAAATCAAAAAGATAAGACTGTAAGGAACAGGCGCATAGCAATAGTTTCTTCATCTATTGCAGTTGTTGAGGGTCTTATGATTATATTGCTTTTGAAGTAAATTAATACTTCACCGCATCCATTACAACAATAGGATTCTTAGCTAAATCTTCATCGTAGCCATAACGTGCAATCATCTGAACCGATCTGTGTCCAGATATTTTCGCAATAGCGGAATCCGAAAATCCTTGTTTCTGCATTGAGTTGATGAAGAATCGTCTGAAACTATGTGGGGTTAATTTAATTTCCTCCGCAAAAGATGTGTTAGATAGCCATCTTTGGGTTACATTGTAAATGTGTTGAGTAGTTACTTGTCTAATTCCTTTAGTTTTTTTAGTTCTTTTGGAATTATTTGTAACAATAAATATTTGACCATTAGAGAAACTTTTAACGCCTTTAAACCAATCTGGAATAGGCAATTTTTTCATTTCTCCAGTCTTTTGCATATAAACGTGAATACACTTATTAAGAGTATCTATGTTCTCCACCCTAACACTTGCAATCTCACTTCTACGACATCCCCAAGCGAAGAAAAATAAAATCCATTTATCATTAATATCTCCGCTTTCGTGAACATAGTCGCATATCTCAACGTAAACCTGATCGTTAATACGAACTTGCTTTTTAAACGCATTGGTGTCTTGGGTGGTAATCCAGTCAGCATTGAACGCTGATCGAATGTCAAGTTTTAGGTCTTTGAAATTAATAAATTCAAAAAACTTGCGGATGGACTGCATTTTAAGAGCAATCGTATTTTGAAGTATGTCGCCTTGCATTAGTGTTTTATTGTAAACAATAGCAAGATTTCTTAATTCTTGCGTTGTATCAACTCTCTTGATATTATAATCTACCGCATTACACCATAGTAAGAATTGTTTTGTGTTCCATAGGTAATTTCTACGGGTATTTAAAGAATTAACTCGCTTTGAGATATCCAAATATTGAGCGAATCCTTGAAGTATCAACTTAATATCATTTTCTCCTTCAAAATCGGATTCTTGCATACCTTTAAATGACTTGGCTACATCTGGTAGTCTGGTGATGTCCCATTTATCAGGAGAATCGTCATTATTGATAGGAATAATTTCAAATTCATTTTTCATGCTATGTGTTTTTTATTAAATTTGCTTTCAAAACCAAATCATTTAGCCGTGTATTGGTCGCATTAGATTTACTGATATTTATCGGTAAAGTCATTTTTGAAGGAAGTCGAATGTTCGCTCCTTAAATTAAGCCCCCTTCAAAGGGGCTTTTTTTTAAATAAATTTTTGGTATTTTTGCATATAACTAAAAACTAAAGATATGTTGGACATCAAAAATCCTAACACATTCTTGGGAGGACAAAACGTACACAACCTGATCATCATCGGGCTTCTCGGTTTCCTTGTTTACAAGAGTGTAAAAGGCTAATTTTCTAAGCCTGACAAAAAAGCCCTTTGCAGGGCTTTTTTATTTACGCTTTTTTACTTTAGAAACATTAGTGGAAGTAATTTTTTTATCTTCCTTTTTAGCGTCAACATAGACTATTTTCTCGACTACTTTCTCTACTACCTTTTCGACTACTTTCGGAATCTCCACAATTTTAGTTTGCACTTTTGGTTTTATGTTTGCGGATAAATGATCAAACGCTTCCTTGACTATCTTCTCAATGAGATTTGCATTTAAACCTAAAATTTCGTGAAAATCTTTTCCAGTATGATCTTTGGATATTGAATTTAAAATATCTTGATAATTTGCCATGACATAATTTGTTAATGATAATTGTCAAAAATAAAAACTAAGCATTTGAAAAGCAAATAATTAAAACTCTTAATCGGTAGCAAGAAAACATTGAGATTGGGGAGTTATCTCAATGAGAACTCAATATCTCAACCTTTCAATTTCTCCTTTATTAGTTTCTTGCCGTATTCAACGAACATAGTGATTATTACATCTTCAGATATGTGTTTATCTGCTTTAATTACTGATGCACACCATAAAATGTATTCTTTACTATTTAAGTGTGGTATTGGCTTCTCCTTCGGCATTGTGTTATGATTTTGCTATACTAAAAAATATCGGTACTAAAAATCAGTACGGTACTGTTTTAGTACCATTTTTGGGTGGATAGGTCTGTATATTACCGACATATAAGCTAGTTATGCGCAATATTATTTTTTCCCCAACACTTCAAAGACAATCTGAGTTGGTAAAAGTTTCTGACAAACATAAGCACTTGCATAAGGTGGATTTGTGTCTGTTCCAGTAATATCGTATGACTTCATGTATTTTACTCTTGTGTTGAAATACATAATTTCTGGCGGATTATTTTTAAAAAGCTCAAATCGTTCTTTGCTTCCAAATATCCCCTCAATACCAACAAGCATTGCAAAAGGTTTCCCAATTTCAAATAGCTTTTTAAAAACCTGTGTTTTACAACTGTATGGTGGATTTGAAATAATGTAATCACATTCGGGAGTAGGTATTTCAAAAAAATCTCCATTCTCGTCAATATGTGTTCTTATTACATTGCAACCGTGCTTTTCAAGTTCAGTTACAAACCTACTCTGTGGCGGGTCAAATGGACACCATACAGTTGTTCCTTTCTTTATGTATTTCAATAAAGGGGTAATTGAGTATTCGTGTGTATAATACTCGTCATTTGTTCCGTTAATTAAATCTTGTTTCATTCTATTTTAAATTAAGTTATTGCCCACGCACAAAAAAAATAATACAGCGTATAACAGCGGTTTGGCGCAAGCTACTCCAACCACACAATGCCAACGCTTCGTAGCCATCGCCAAGCCGCAAAACGTTAGCAGCTATTTTGCGACAATTAAACTTAGCGTAAATATACCATCTTTTGGGAAAATTGCAATGGGGTCTAAAACTTCTTTTTCCTGATACCCTTTATTTACGCTAACAGTAATTGTCGCAAAACACATAGTTGTTCTTTTTGATATTCAATTACTTAGAATTATTTAGCGAATCTGATTTTGCCTTCCAATATTCAGCGCAGATCGAATCGTTGTCATACTGATTAACAAAAATTTGTTTTTTAACTGGAAGAGCAGTTGGCTTATGCGGTTTGACAAATATATTTATCAGGACAAATACTATTGTAAGTCCGATAATTCCGCAAAACGCAGGTTGGTATTGCTTTTCTTTACTCATATAGCCTATGTTAATTAGTGGTTGTTTCATTTGAATTTTTTTCTAACAGTTGAAAGAAATAGTCGTACTTCAAATTCTTTCCTTGTGATTTTTTCTTGATAAAAAGAATAATCAAAATTAGGGCGCCAACCATCGGCATCTATTATTTCATAACTATATTCTTTTATCCACTCTGCGGATGTTTTGCGTATTTTATTCATAATTTTGAATTTAGTTTATGTTTTCACCCCTACCTGAGTAATACGGTGAGATAGGTCTGTGTTTGTAGCGGCTATAAGCTAGTTAGCGGTAATACTACCATAGTGCTAAAATTTGGCTTTTATCTTCTAACTGTTTACAAGCCTTATTAAAATATTCGGTATTAATTTCCCACGCATCTAAATTCATTTTCATATCCCAACACGCCAAAGCAATAGTTCCGCTTCCTAAATGGGTGTCAATTATTTTAAATCCTTCTTTTGCGTAATCTTGTAACAATAGCTTGTATATGTTTTCAGGTTTTTGTGCAGGGTGAATACTTTTCTTTGTATAATCTACACGCACATTTTTCAATCCTTCGCAATTACCAGCGTATGTGTATTCAATCATTTTCGGTTTCATTTCAAAACTTGTCCAAGCCAATTCAAAATGTGCTTGTTGTTTTAAAAATGGTTTCTTATGCCAACATATCCAAGCCTCTGTTATTGGTAATTTATCTACAAAATAATTGCCACCAAAAATTATCTGATTAACTGAAACTCTGCGTATCTCATCAAAATATTCTTGCTTTGGCGTTTCTTTATCCCATTCAGCTAAATTAATACCGTATGGTGGGTCAACTATTGCAAGGTCATAGTAATTATCGGGCATCAGTTTTAAGGCTTGTAAACAATCTTCATTATAAAGATTAATTTCTGCTTCTAAATCCGTACTACCGCTAACACGTGCTTTGCAAAATTGCCGTTTAGTGCTACTATCAATCATTCGTTCTTAATTTAAACATTTGTACTTCTATTTAACTTTTCGGTTCGGCAACTTCGCAAAGCACCATTCGTTATGTGCAAGGCTACCTGCCTGCATCTAATCGGCTTTTCGTTAATTCAATAGCTTTCGGGTTCAAATCGCAACCAATAAAATTTCGGTTCAATTCCTTACAAACTACTGCCGTTGTGCCACTACCTAAATAATAATCAGCCA